>CEUT01052085.1_pt1 | contig 18633 bp, 23 predicted proteins | sample 531401 | NCBI WGS metagenome assembly CEUT01 (sample SAMEA2622821, study PRJEB7988) | marine metagenome | biome: marine biome (ENVO:00000447); feature: surface water layer (ENVO:00002042); material: "saline water (ENVO:00002010), including plankton (ENVO:xxxxxxxx)" | depth 5 m | reverse complement strand
AAACATCTGATTCATAAGTTTTTGTTATTTTATATTTTCCAATAACTGCTCGTAATTTATTTATTTTTTCTTCAGCATCAGTAATATTTTCAATTATATCTTTTTTTCGTTCATCTGAAGCTGAACCAAAAGATGTTCCATCGTGGCTTAAGGCGACTCCATTTGCACCATTAATAATAAAAAAATTTGAACTTGAATTTGATGCAATTAAACTTGTATCACAATCACCTGTACTAGATTTAATTCTAACCTCTGGTGCTAAACTTCCCATAACATTTAAACTTACTTGTGTTCCACCAAATAAACCACTCTTATCAGGTGCTGTTGTTCCAACTCCAACGTGTTCACCAGTAACAACTAATCTAGCAGCACCCTCACTTAATAATTTTATGCCACCACTATTTCCTGTAGCAGAACCAATATTTATATTGTCTGGGTCATATATCCATGCTTCACCTCCAGATGCTCCATGTGCATTATAAGTTGAACCTAATTTGTTAATTTGTAATGTTTTGCTGTTTTCTGCATTTGTTACATCTATTCCAATCGCTGTTGAATTATTTCCCTCAACATCTAAAACATTGCCCGGAGAAGTTGTACCAATTCCCACATTTCCATTTGATTTTATTGTCATTTTTGTTGTGGCTTCTTCACTAGCACCAGTCATAAAATCAAGTGATGTTGCATTAGAAGTAGAACTATGGTCGCCCTCTGCTCTTGCTTGTATTGCACCAGAAACTAATATTGCATCTGTTCCTGTTCCCTCATCAGGAGCTTGAAATTGTATCTTTCCAATCACATCATCAGCAGCCAGATCTGTTTCCCCAGTTTGTAATGTTAGCAAAAATGGGTTATCATCTCCAGTTGCAGTTGATTTAAAAACTAAACCATCATCTGCATCATGGGTAACTGTAACATCTAAATCACTCCCAAAAGACAAAACAGAAGCATCACTTTTTAATTGAACATCATTGGCAAATATAGCATTTTGGCTTGCATCTATTGTAACTGCATCTGTTCCTGCTGTTGCAATCTTTATTATATCTGTTCCACCTCTATAAAAACCTAAATTTGTGTCTGAATTAAATGTTAAAGCAGGGGCTGAAACTGTCCCATCATCTAATTGTAATGTTCCACTCAAAACAAATTTATCATTTGTTTGATCTAATTCTGCAAATTTAATCCAAGCATCATTATCCTCATTTCTAATATATAAAATATTATTCGAAGAATCATACCACCACATTTGAGCATAAGTTGTTGAAGGTGCTGAAGAACCTGAATTTTTTGTGGCTATAGCTTGTAAGGCTGAATTTAAATCTGACCTAAAAGCAGGAAAACCTTGATTGGCAATTACTAAATCATTTTGCGACATTTATATTTGCTCCTTATGTTGACAGTTCTCCAAAACCTCTTACCACATAATCGAAAGTTCTGTCTATGGTAGAATTAGAACTGTTAAAAAATTCTATTGTAAATCCCGTTGCACTTTTATTTGTTATAACATAATAATCACCACTAGCCAAATTACTTGCTGAAATTCCTATGCCTTGAATTGCTTTAAATGCAGGTGAATATGTTATTACTTTTCCATTGGTATCTGTACCACTTGAAACATCTGTTTCTGAAAACACCCTATCAGGCATATCAACTTGAACTGATAATTGAGTAATTTTTGGTGAAGATTGAACATTTGTACTTGTTAAAATTGCTTTAAATTTAAATCCTCTACCAACATAATCCCCAACATTAAATCTTTGAAATGCTGTATATGTCGGTGATGCACTTGCAGGGTCATCAGTTGTTCTTGCAATTTGTAATTCAACATTTGTATCTCCATAAGTATCTACATCACCATCAAAAACTCCACTTCTTTCATCAAAATTTCCAGTTGCATCATCAAATAAATTTATATAATCCAATCTTTCCGATAAAACAGTTGCCGTTATTCTATTTGTAAAAACTCCCCCAACATCAATATGTGTATCAAATTCATAAGTTCCAGTTGTTTGTACTGCACCACCCCCACCATCAAAAGAACCTAAAGCATCATCAAAATTTCCTGATACATCTTCAAAATCGTTGGTTGTATCTAAAACTAATGCACTTCCAATATCTACAACATTTGTTTTTGTTCCTGCAAATCCAGTATGCTGGGTTGAGGTTGCAACTTGATTTAAGTTTTTAATGCTATCAATTAATGTAATATTACTTGTTGCATTTAAAGAAGCTAACCCTAATTTATCAACTGCCCTTACAAAATATGTTCCAGTTAATGCAGGAACAGTAGCCGTATTCGCAGGTCTTGAAACTTTATCAACTAAATTTATTGCATTACTGAAAATTGCCCCACTTGTTAAAGGGCTATGTCTAATTACATAATGGGATAAATCTAAATCACTTACTGGTTGCCATGTTAAATGTGCTTCTGTTCCAACAATATTTATTTGAAAATTTGTTACATCAGCAGGTGGTTCAGTTTTACCTACCACTTGATGTTGGGTTGTAACAAAATCCGAACGGCTAACAGATGTAACCGATCTTGCCCTTACATCATAAATTGCATTATCTTCAACATTTGGTAATTCAAATTTTGCCCCTTGCCCTTTTCCCAAATTCACATAATTTGATTCTGTTGTTTTTTTCGCTTGCACCTCAAATTCAATAACAAATTTATCTGTTGCTGAAACTTCTGCAATTAATACATTGATTGCTTCTTCATTTAAACTTCTTAATTCATCTGTAACTGTTAAAACTGGGGCTTGAACTGAAAAAGGGTTTGGTAAAGTTGTATCTGGTATTTCAGCAACTTCTCTTTGTGTTCCAAATGTATAATAGGAATCTTGATGCTCTGAACATTGAAGTTGAATTGTATGATCTGCATTTAATTGTAATGCTTGAACTCTAAAAGGCTTTGCTGAAAAACTTGGTGTTGCATGAGTTATATTAACTATATCTCCAACTGATAAATCTAATGCTGTTGCATCAGCAGTTAAAGCAACTTCTAAACTTGACCTTGACCTCCTTAAAATTATTTCTGCCATTTCTTGTGCTTGATAGGGGCTTGCAAACATTGGAAAATCAAATCTGCCCTCTAATAATAGTTCGCCATCATCAGTTTTTAAACTAGCATGACGATCTGTTGAAGTTATATTTGTTTCATCAACTGGTGGAAATTGTGCTGAATCGGATTGAAAATTTTTATCAGGATTCACAAAATTCACAATAACCCTATTAAATCTTGAATTTTTATTTCTGCTTGAAATTGTAATGCCATTTAAAATATTATCTTCTGTTAATGTTATTGATGCTGAGCCAGTTGTTTCCACCAATATTTTATATTGCCCTGCACTAAAATTTAAATATGCTCTTGCACCACTAATAAAACTTTTAACATTGTCTATTGCTTTTCTTGATGTATCTACAACAACATGGCTATTCATTAAATCAATTTGGCTTGCACCAGTAAAAGGAGTTACTTGGGTATCGCATACATCTGTTGCAGTTTGCCAATCTGCAAAATTCGTATCAAAATAACTATTTGTTATCCCCATACCAAATCTGTCATTTCTTAAATAATCTAATAATTGTAATATTGGATTTGCTGAATAAGCCCATGTTGTATTATCGTCTTTTCTATGGCTTCCACTTCCTCCAGTTACTGTTGAATCTAAATTAGGATTATATACTTTTCTACCTTGAACAACTGCTTGCACTGTTGGTAATGAACCAAATTTGTTTGGATTCCAAGTAAATTTTAAAGCTAAATAAGCTAAACCTGATAATTTATGTGAAGATGTCCATGAATCCAATTCTTGCAATAAACTTGATGCACTTTGGGTATCTGTTCCAAAATGGGGTTCAACTGTTATTAAACTTGCTGTATTTTCGGCATCAAAAAAATTTGCATCAGTGCTTGGAATTGTTCTTTGTGTGTTATCTGCTATTGAACCACTTAAAGTTAATTCTTTGTCATTTACAAATATTGATGTAATTCCATTTATTTCACCCTCACTTAAAACAATCGCCATATATAAAAATTCATTATCTGTTCCACTTGTTTCTAAAAAAACAACATTACCCCCAACTCGTCTTGTTCCATAAACAACTGGTATAAAAGAATTAGAGCTAAATTTGTTTAACAAAACCCCCTTTGCATTTTGGTCGATTTGCATTTCCCCAAAATCAGGTATTTCTGGAATTGGATTTAGCCAACCAAGTGTGTCGTCTAATATATCACCTACAAAATCAACTGCATCAGTAACATAATCTTCTATTTGCTCTAAAGGATTCCAACCACCCATTTAAAGTAATCTCCAATTTCCACCCATGTTTTCAAAACCTAATTTATGAAAAACTTTATCAATACCTAAACCACTTGTGATTGATAAAACTATGGGTATTTCTTTTGCTTCTTTTTTTACACTATCAATTAATTTTTTTACTAATTTAAAATTTCTATATTTTTGTTTTATATATATCATGTGTATTTGAATAATTTTACTTGTTGCAAAAAAATATTCACCCTTTGTAAACATACAAGTTCCAATTAATTCATTTTCCTCTAAATCTTTTAATAATAAAATTTTTCCTTTTACAATAATTGAACTTATAAAAAAATTTAATTTATATTCATCAATGTTAGGATATTTTGCATCTGCTAAATCTGTATTTTTGTATTCAACCAATAAATCATAAATATCTTTTTTATCCTCTTTTGTTGCTTGATAAAAATGAATGCTTGTCATGGTCTGCCCCATTTTATATCTTGAACTGTTAATGCTGAAAATTCCATACCTTTGTCATCACTAAAAAACCTTTTTTCTGAATTATCTGTTGTAGTTCTTCCACTTGTTTTACTAAAATTCCCCCAATGTGAAGTTATTGTCAAAATAATATTTGCTGAACTTGTAGAATCATTTATTTTATATTCATTAATTGTTCCAAAAAACAACAAAAATGGGTCTGCAATAACTGCTAAACTTGAATTTAAAAAACCTCTATAAATATACACTTCTTTGTTGATTATATTCCCTGCTAATGCCAATGCTATATATGTTTGATCTACACCACTTAAATTAATTGATAAGGAATTTTGGGTTGGTTTATTAGTTTCATTTACACCAGTAATTCCTCTTAAATGTCCATTTGATAAATAAGTTCTTGATGTTCCTGATACACTTGAAACAATATCAAAACTTGCATTTGTTAGATAAACTGGTGTTGAAAATTCTAATTCAATTAATTCAACTGGTTTTATAACACCAGTGGCAAGCTCGGTTTTTACTGCACTTGTTAACCCTCTTGCCATTATAAACTCTCTATTACATCAAACTCATATCTAAATAATAGGTTTCCATCTTTGTCTGATTGTGTTGAATTAAACTCTTGCACATCACTTAATAAATGCACAGTAAATGGGATTGAGTCATAAGTAACTGAACTATCATCTGCTAATGCTTCCCTCAAAGGTGGTTCGATTGTAATTGTTGCTGAATTACTAGATGAAGTTACATCATCAATAACCATATAAACCTTATCATGTGCAAATTTTATTAAATCGCCTGCTTTTAATCTACCTGCTCCATCACCCCCAAAACCATCTATGGCTATTGTTGTGTCTGCAACAGAATGAGAACCATTTACTAATAATGTTCCAGTTTCGCTTCCTTGAGCATTTAAATATGACGGCATTGTAATTGTAAAACTTTCTAATCTTGACCTTTGTTTCATTATAAATGCCATAATTGGAGCAAATTCTGATCTTGTCATTGGTGGATAAGAAACAGTAAAACTAAATCTTTGTCCTTGTACTTGCCGTCTAAAAGTTTTTCCACTATCGGTTTCTGTAAATAAAGTTTTTTGATTACTTTTAAAATTTACTTGATTAAACCTAACATTTGGTAATGCTCCACTCATACTATCGCCATTCTTCCTTTTTCATTTACTGCACTATTAATAATATTGACTATAGCACCCCTGCTATTTAATAACAATTCATTGAAACCCCTTGCATCAACTGTACTTATGTTAAAGTTTACTGTAACTGGTTGGCTATTACCTAATTGGTGATTTGGTATTACATTTGAAGGTTTATCAGGAACAACTAATTCAGGCCCTGCCTCTCCAACTAAAAATGGTTGACCTTGATTTATTCTTCCTCCCAATCTACGGCCTTGATATTTAGTTGATGCTATTGTTGCAATTTGGGCTGCCCCTAAAGCTCCTATGCCAACTGCTAAAGGTATTCCAAAAGGCCCAAGTGCAAGTGCTTTTGAAACACCCCTTGCAGTGCTTATAACTGCATCACTTAAAGCTAATGCTTTGTTAAGTGCAAAAATTGTTTTATTATTTTGGCTTAATTCACTTAAAACCTCTCGCCCTGTTGCTTTTGTTAAATCCAAAACTTCGCTTTTTGTCAATTTTTCTAATTCTAATTCGTGAAACTGTTTGTTTTTTATTGCATCTAAATTTTTGTCAAAAAATCTTTTTCTTATTTCTTGTTCTTCTTTTGCCGTTCTTTCCACTAATGCCAGTCTTTCTTTTGCTCCCTCTTGTCTAACTGTTTTTTCTAACTCATTTAATTCTAATAAATGTGTTTTTAACATTTTTGCTTCTAATTCAAAATCTGATCCTTCTAAAATTTTGATTTCTGCTTGGTTTTTTAACAATTCTTTTTGTTCATTAATTAATTCTAATTCTTTTTTATGTTTTTGATCTAACAATTCTAATTCTGTTAAATTTGAGTTTTTAATATCATCTAACAATATTTTGTTAGCTTGTATTTGTTCTCGCATTTTTTTATGTAAATCAAATTTTGACATTTGTTTTGTTAAATCAATAGTTTTTTTAATGACTTTATTTTGTGTTGTGATAACATCAGTTCCTTTTTGTGTTTCTCTTGCTAAATTTTTTTGCTCATTTGAAACATCTGCTGAAATTAATCCCCATGAAATTAGTTTTTCTTGTAAACTATCCACACCCTTTCCTGTTAATTCCATCATAAAATTTAAACCAGCAAGAATTTTTGAAGATAAAAACCCTAATGCTTGTATCGCTGGTTCTAAAAATTCTATCATTCCTTTTAAATTATCGGTAAACCTTACAACTTCTGGTGAAACTTCTTGACCGAATGAATCACTTGTGTTTGCTAATGCTATTTTAAGGTTTGAAAATGCAACTGATAAATTATCTAATTTTTTTTCAGTAGCTCCAGCAAATGTTTCACTTAAACCCTTTTGAAGTGCATTTAATATTTTACTTGCACCTTCTGTTGTTTGACCAAATTTTGATAGCTCTAATCTTGTTACACCAATTTCTTTTTCTAATATTTTGAAAACGGGTATTCCCCTATCAGCAATTTGATTTAATTCCTCTAAACCTAAACCACCCTGCACTCCTCTTGAAAAAACCCTTGTCATAGCCTCTAACACACCTAATTGGTCTGTTGTAACGGCTGCTGTATCAGTAAAAGTTTGCAACAATTTTTCTGTTGGTTCAATTCCACTTGCTTTTAAAGTAATAAATGACCTTGACAAATCTTGTACTGAAAATTGAGTTCTTGTTGCAAAATCTGAAATAAATTTAAATGCTTCTTTTCCTGCTTGAGCTGAACCTGTTACGGATTCTAATGAATCTCTTAAATCTTCAAATTCTGCAGTTGTAGATAATATACTTCTTAATGCTACTGCTGAACCAATACCAATTAGTGCAGTTTTTAAATTAAATGCACTTTTTTTAACTTTATCTAAATTGTTTTGAAATTTGTTTAATGCCTGTTTTGATTTATCTTTGGCTATTATATCAATATTTACTTGTTTTGTTGCCATTATTTTAATTTAGACCTTTTTATTTCTTTGTCATATTCTATTTGTTGTTTTTCAAAATATGCAACCCAAATGTTGAACTCATAAACACTCATTTTTAATAATTCAGGAAGTGTTTTATTCAGCCTTTCTCCAACAGCAAGTAAATTTAAAAATTCTATGTCATTCAGTTTTTTTTAATATCTTCTTCATTATCTGCACCTAAAATAGCATTTGAAACTCTTGCAATAATATCGGTGTCGGCCTTTGTTTTGAATTTTAATTTATCTGCATCAGAAAACATTTTTTCATGGTCTTTTGTTAATGCTTTTGCAATTATCACATCAATTAATATATTTAAATCACCACTATTTGCACCTTTAAACAGTTTTGATTTTTCCAACATATTAAAAGGTTTAGAATAAATTGCTTTATCACCAACTAAACCCCATTCAGGCACTTCGATTATTTTTATTTGAATTTCTTCAAAATGGTTTTTTATACCATCAAAAAAATCAATTTTTTCTTCCATACTATTATACAGTTCCGATTGTTATTGCTCCATTACCTTGTAATGATACAGTCCTTGTTGTAATACCATCTAACGATACCCCAACTGACATTCCAGTAACAATTCCAGTTCCACTAAAACTTTCGTCACCTGAATCATTGCCTTCTGGTAAAAACACAAAACTCAAACTTGCACCTTGCAATAATGATGCTTGTTGTGTATTTGTTTCATCATAATTCATGTCGATTGAAGCAGTAAATGTACCCCTACCTGCTTTGAATGTTTTGCTTGAAGCATCTAAAGATGTGTCCTCAACAATATCGTGTGTTGTATCTAAAGTGAAACCTGTTACATTACCTATGGCAGTTCCCCCTACTGTTACAACCCCCTCTTTTCCGTGATGTGTTCCCATTTAAACCTCCTTTTCTTTATTTTGTTTTATCATTTTTTCAGCTTTATTGCTAATTTTTTTTTCAATAATTTCATATCCTAAATTTTTATAATGATCTAAAAATTCATGTGATATTGTAATTATATCTTTTCCTTTTTTCATTTCAATATCTTTTGCCATTATGCACTCCCTCTTGTAAATTGATAAATGACTCTTACTGTTACTCTTACTCCACCATAAGGATAAATTGTACCCTCGTCTGTTGCAGTTTCAATAATTTGTGTATCTATTGCATTTCCATCTCTTGTTACATCTGTATCTAATGTTTCTTCAATTACTTCAATTATTTGATTCCTTACAGTGTCAATATTTGCATTTGTTCCTTTACCAAAAGCAATAATCACAAAATCAATCGTTCCCTCATAAATTCCACTCCCAGTTGCTCCTATACTTGCAGGCTGTCTTGTTTCATCACCACTTTGTATAAATAATGCAGGAAATTGTGCATCTGCTAATTCTTCAACTTCAAATGGCTCTCTTGTTATTTTTTTAAATTCAATAGGGCTTGAAACTGCATCAAGTTTTGAAATAATATCATTTGCAATATTTTCTCTTTTGCTCATATTCGCATTTCTTTAAAATAAAATTGTGCAAAATCTTTTTGTAATTTTTCTTCTTCTTTCTTTCCGATTGCAAAAAAAGGTCTTACAACTTTTCCTTTTCCTGCTCCAAAAGTATCGTGGAATGATGCAATTTTTGCTCTTTCCATATTTGAAAAAAACAAGGTGTTTTTTAAACCTGCTTGTCTAAAATCTAAACTTCTAAACATTTTCCCAGTATCAGTTAAATCAACAAAACCAGTTTGCCTACCTCTTTTTTTTCTATTTTTTAATGTGCCTTTTGCATAAGGTAACATTCTTCCACCATCAGGCAATTTTCCACTTTGGGTTCTTTTGGTAATCATCAAAATTGCCATATTTGAAGCTCTGTTTAAACCTTTTTTCACAACTGTTTTTTGTTTTCTTGTCATATTCTTTAAAAGAGTAGAAACTTGTAAATTATTGAATTTAACTTGCATTTCCATTATCTAACTAACCTTAAATAATGCAGGGGCTCTTTTTCTGAATCTGCAACAGTTCCCCCTCCATCTTCATCATATTCAACCCCATCTCTTAAAATTGCTTGAAATTCCTCGTCATATCTATCTCGATAAAAATCTATTTGCACTTGAAATGCATCTTTACCCTCTCCAGTGTCTGGGTCTCGCCATTTTGTTAAAATTGGATAAACATATTTCCACAAACATAAATACACTACTGATAATGTCCATTGTGAGTCCGTGAGTTTAGAACTATCCATTTCAACACTTGTTATTTTAGTTATATCTTTATATCTAACTTGGTGTCTATATCTTTCCCACCATTCTTCCCTAATTCTTCTTAAAACATCATTTTCTGCAAATTGTAATTGGTCAGCAAAATCACTTACACCAAAACCCAAAATATCAGGTTGAATTTTTTGTAAACTTGTGTTTGCAACATTAAATTCATTTGTAGCCATTATTTATCCTTTTTTTTAACTGGTGTATCTTTTGGAATAGAATAAGGAGTTTTTATTTCAACCTTTTCTTTAGGTTTTTCTTGTGTTGGATTTATTTGATGTTTAACTTTTGGTTCAATTTTTTGTTTTTTTTCATAAAGTTCCCAACCTCTTTGTGTCCAAATTTTAATATTGGGTTCATATTGGATTTTTAATCTTTCAATGATTTCGCCTTTTTTATTGATTAATTTTACAGTTTCCATTTTTTATCCCTTAAAAAAAGGGGTGGTTTCCCACCCCTATAATTTATTAATTGGCTAATGTGTCTGCTGTTAGTTTAACTCCATAACTATCATGTAGTTCACTCACACCATAAACTGCTGTTGCAACAATTTCATCAGCTCTTAAAGAGGCATCTCTTTGAGATTCGATTTTTAAATCTTGCATCATAGCTAAACCTAATGCATCTTGGGAGAAAACTCCACCAATGGAATCATCTGAACCATCAACAGAAATATTTGAAGATTCAAATACTTGTATTCCTGCAATAGTACCAACAAATCCAGTTCGCATAGCTTCATTGGAAAGTTCTGTATCTCTACCAACAAATGTGTTTGTTAATGACTTTTTCACATTAAAAATTTGCTTTGGGTGAAATACACCATAATAAGGTGCTGGAGCATTAGCAGTTTTTAATTCTGCACTAGCCTCAAATAAATCTTGAATTGTTAGCTCTGAACCTGCACCTGGTCCTTTTTCTGTTGAAAATCCAGTAAACAATGCTGATAAATCTGAATCAACTTTTTTAGCTATTGCTTCGCCAAATAATCTTCCAATATCTCCTGCAACATTTCTAATTGCTGAATTTCTAGCTAAATCAGTTAATGTTGTCATAATTCCAACTTCTGATGCAGTTATTGTAACTGAACTTGGATTTACTGCAGTATTAGAAAGGTCAGATGCTTCGCTCACTGCTGATGCTGATACTGTTGCATAAATTGGTACTTCAACAGATTTTCCACCACCTGCTATTGTGTAGTTTCTAACTAGGTTTCGCATTATTGATTGTTCACTTGCTACAAATAATGCTTCTGCAACTATTTCAGTATATAATTCTGAAATGGTTGACGAGGTTGTTTCATTTGCCATGTTTATCTCCTATATAGGTTAATTAAGGGTTAGAATTAATCACATAAGGCTTAGAATTTCTTTGCTTTCTAAATTCAGCATATTTTTTTCGATCCTCAGGATTATTCATATCTAAATCACCCAAATTTAAAGGCTTATTGGGAGCGTTCCTATCCACATTTGATACACTTCCTGAACCACTTGGAGTGGCACTAACAAAGTGTGGGTTATTGTGTAAAAACTCTTGAACTAACTCGTCAGTTGTCAAGGGTTCACCCTGCTGGTTGTATCTTGCAATTCCTTTTTCATCAAGAATTTCGACACCTCCATTTTCATTTAATTTTATTTGTGATTCTAATAAAGAAACAACTTGATCAGGATTAATTGCTTTATTTTTTGAAGCTGAACTTAATAATGCTTTGTTTATTTTAATATCTTTAAGTTGATTTTCTAAATTTTGTTTTTCTTTATTCCATTCTTGAGTTTTGTTTCTAATTATTTCTTCAAACTCACCTTTTTGAATTTTTTGCTTTTCCTCTAATTCTTTTTGTGTTTGAACTGCCCTCACTGCAACTTCTAAATCATCAACACCTAATTTTTGATAAATTTGACTTCTTTCTTGTGCTAATCTTCTTCTTATTCTTTCCTCAAAAGTTTCTTTAGGTTTTTCAACTTTTTCTGCTTGTTGAACATCTGCAACATTTTTTTCTTCTTCTTTTAATTCAATTTTTGTTTCTTTTTCTGTTTCACTCATTCAAAACTCCATTAATTATAATTAACATATATCAAATTTTTTTTTAAATTGCTAGATTTAATAACAATCTATTAATTTTCCCAACTTGGGTCTGTTGGAATCCATGTATGTCTGCATCTATAACCACCCCTAACAATAAATGGATCGCCAGTTGATTTTCCTTGCCATGCCCTACTGTTCCACATTTCTCTAATTTGTTTTTCTGTCAAGGTTTTATTTAACATTGAAACACAAAAATCCCTGCTATCTCTTACTAATGTTCCAGTATATCTATAATGCTCTAAACCTGCTTCTTTTGCTTTAAAAACTGTAAATTGTCCATGAAATTGCATTACTGAATCATGTGCTATTTGTCCTGCATATCTTCTTAAATTATTTCCTGCTCTATCACTCGCATATTGAGTATGTAATTTTCTAACTGCATCTTCAATTTGTGATTTTTTGGTACTATCAAATTTATTTTCATTAATAAAATCAACTAATTCATTTATTTCATTGATATTTGACCTTTTATATACTCCATTAATATGACTTCTAATATTCCCCACCATATCATTAAAAGGTCTGCCTGCTATTGTACTTTGATAAACTTCATCATTTATTACTTTTGTAAATCTTTCTGCAATATCCTCAAAACCACTAAAGGACTGAAATTTAAGTGCATTTATTGTTTGTAAATCAACTTCTGTCAAACTTTTAAATTTTGCAGGAATAGGCATTTTTCCAAAAGTGTCTAATACTTCTTTTGCAATTTGGTTATATTCTTCATTTATAATCAGATCTGCTTCATTTAGAAAATTTTTTTCAACTAATGCTTTTATTTGTGGTCTTAATTGAATTGCTAATCTTTGTGAAACTAATGAACCTTTCGTTGCTTTTGTTACTTCATTTATCACATCATCTTCTAATTGATATAATACATTTATTATTCTTTCTTCATGTTGGTCTGCTAATTGTTCTAATATTCTTGACATAGTTAAAGTGGAAAACCCTTTTTCCATGCTTGTATAGACCAATATGCAGGTGAAAGTGTTTTTTGCCCTTTTACTTGCTTTAAGACTCCACCCATTCTTGCTAGAAAAGATTTTTGCCTTGCAGGTATATTTTTCTTTATTGTCATTCCCCTTGCACCAAAAGTAACTTTTTTTATTTTATTTGTTGATTTGTTTTTTACATAAACCCCAAATTTTTTATTTTTAGATTCTTCCATTGATAGTCTAAATGGTTTATTTAATTTTACTTCCCTGCCCCTATATTTTGGCATTATTTCTTTTTCCTTTTTCTTTTGCTTGCTGTTGAAATTATGTCTTTATCAAAAGTTCCACTTCTTCCTCTACTAATAAGTTTGTTTACTCTTGCCATAGCCCACTGCATCATTGACATATTAGGTCTGCTTCCACCTCCTAAAAATGCTCCTTGTCCTCGCCTAAATGATTTTTTTAAATCTGACAAATTAAATAATTTTGATTTTTTTGCTTTTGCTTTAAGTGTCTTTAAAACTGAACTTGATAGAGGTTTTCTAAATTTGTTTGCCATTATGCTCTAGTCCTTTTTCTTAATAAACTCAATGGTATTCTTGCACCTGATTTATATAATGCACTCACTTGTTTTAATAATCTTGCTCTTTCATTTCTTTTAGCACCTTTTAAACCACTTAAATATTTTTTTGGAATTTTGGTTTTTTTATCTTTAGGTACTTTTCTAACTTTCCTCGCCAACTGTAACCCCCTCAACTTCTGTTGTTTGAAACTGCCCCCTTGTTGTTCTTGAAGCATCTATTTCATCATTTATTGTTTTAATTGTTTCATTATTATCAATTACAGTTTCAGCAATTTGTTTATCTATTTCTTTGTTAAATGTTTCGGATTTTATGCCACTTGCTTTTGCCATTTGCAAATATTGTAAATCATTCGCCCAATCTCTTATATCAAAAGTATCAGGATAATTAATTGAACCATCAAACTCCTTATCTTGCCACTTTGCAAATAATCCCCATATTTGTTCCTCTGCATTTTCTAAATAATCTGCTTTTTCTGATAACCTTGCATTTAATAATTGAAACTCGGTTTGTAATGCAATCCCACTAGCAATTTGTCCACTTGTTGCCCTTACTGAACCCATGTGTGTGATTCTATCAATCGCATCAACTTTGTTCTGAATACATTTCATTATTCCATCTAAATTTTGTCCACTTGGCTGTATAATATAGGGTTTTAAATTTGCTTCTAAATCTTCAGGAATTTCTATAATTGCACCTGCACCTGCACTGGCCTCAACATTTGGGGTTTTAACTAAACTTGGGTGATTTGCTAATCGTATTAATTGTTCTTTTTCTGAATAATCATTGTAAATTGATTGTTGAAGAAATGCCACATCAGATAAATCACTTATTCCAATCGGTCTTTTATTTCCCCTTAAATTATAAACATTTACGGCTGGAATTTTATTTATTGGATTATCTATTTCTTCTAATAGTTTTACTTCTCCATCTGCATGTTCTTTTGTGTATTCTTCAACATGATAAGTTGATATAGTTTCTTCAGTAAAAACTTTTATTATTGCTCTTTCTTCATTTACATCTTCAACAACAACTAATAAATCTAAATAAAACCTGCCACTTGCTGACCTTTTATAATTCCAATTAATTATATTTTCAGGAGTATAAATTGACATATAAGGTCTAATATCTTGGTCTAATTCTTCTGCTCTTGTTTTTGCATTACTTTGTGGCTTATCAATAATCACCCAACAATTACCATAAATGCTTGCATTCATTTGTACTTCTCGCATGATTGTATTAAATGATCTTCCATCTAAATCTGCATCAATTAAAAATGAATTTAATTGTAAATCACCATCTAAACTTCCATAATTTCTTGTCGGTGGAACTCTCCATAAAAAACTGGTGTAAATTTGCACTACATTTTTACAATGATTATCTAAAGGTGTATGCCTTATTCTTGCATCATATTCTTCTGGCGATTCTAAAATATATCTATGTAAATAATATCCATTTTTATAGTCATTTCCCCCTAAATAACTTCTTATATAAAACTCCCAATTCGCTATATTGGAATGCCATAAATTATGTTTTGCTGTTAAAAATTCTCTATCCATTAACTCCACCTTTTCATTGGGTTTGGTTTAAAATTTCTTTTTAGTGGAAAATTATATTCAACCAAATATCCAAGAGCATCATTCATGTGGTCAAAACCACTTTCTTTATCAGGTATATGTGTTCCCTCTTTATAAACCTGCCTCTCTATGCTTTTTATCATTGTTTTACAATTTTTCAAAAAAAACAAATTATTTTCGCCATTTACATTTTTTAATTTAGAATTTACTGCATTTATTCTATCTCTAACCATTGGTGCAGTATTTTTGCATCTTACATCAAAACCCTCATTTTTCAAAATACTTAAATCAGTTAATCCTCCTGCTGATGTTTTTCGTTGTTTTGCTGAGGGGTCTGGATATACAATTATATTTTTATTTGGATATCTATTTTTTATTTCTTGGCTCATTTCATTTGTGTTTGAAGAATAAATTTGTATTTCATCAACAACTATAATTTTATGTTTTTCAATTAAACAAACAACTGCTGTCATGGGGTCAACATTAAAATCTAGACCGATATGTAAAAATAAAGAATCTTTATTGTAATTTTCTAATATGTTTTTTTCTCTATTAAAATTATAGTAAATCATTCCACTATAATTGACAAATGTTGCTTCATATTCTTGTTGGAATGTTCTTATATCTAAATCTTGTTTTGCTTGCTCTATTTCCTTTTGTCCAACTTGTCCACCCTCTAAAGTTGTATATTTAAAACTTTTCCATTCTTTGTTTGTTTCGGATTGTTTAAATAATTCATAACTCCAATTTCCAAAACCTCTTGGACTTCCACAAAATAAAGCATGACCATTTGTATCCGATAAAGTGGGTCTTAATACTTCGTACCATGCTTCTTTGTGAATATCTGCAAATTCATCAAATACCAAAAAATCTAACCCAACCCCTCTTAATGATTGCTCATTATCTGCACCCCTAATAGTTATTTGTGAATTATTCCTTAAATGAATTGATAAATCACTATTATTAATATTTTTAACCCATTTATGTTTTATTAGTTTTTCTTTTAATTGTGTCCAAACTATTTGTTTTGCTTGCCTATAAGTTGGTGCAACATACCACACTTTTTTATTTGATTGACTACCAAATTTTGCCAATTCATTTATTGCTAAATATGTTTTGCCAAATCTTCTTCCAGTTACTAATACTCTAAATCTTGCACTGTCATTAATAACTTTTTTTTGTGGTTCTGTTAATGGCATCAATCTGCTGACCAAATTAAAGGCTCATCTAATTCTGTTGTTTCTATCTTATCTTGCTGACCTAACATATTCTTTCCTAAAAAGATTTGCATAGTTACATTTCCCTTTTCTGCTGACTTCCATTGTAACTGTCTTAATCTTATTTTTTGTTCTGCCCTCCCTTTTGTAATAAATTCCGAATAACTTTTTTCTAAAAGGTCTGCTGAACACCCAAAAAATTCAGACATTTCTTTGTTTGTGCAACCCAATGATGCAAGTTTTTGTATTTGTGTTGGGTCAATATTATATTTTTTTGGTCTAGCCATTTACTAGTTTTGCTTTCTTTCCAGTATAGTTTTCCCATCTTTGAACTATTACATCACAATATTTAGGGTCTTTTTCCATACCAAAACAATTTTTATTAAGATTTTCACAAGCAATTAATGAAGTTCCTGAACCTAAAAACAAATCTAAAACATTTTTTTTTGTAATTACTTTTATAGCTGATTCAACAAATTTTACTGGTTTTGGGCAAGTATGCAAATCTCTTAACCCATCTTCTCTATCAGTATTAAAATCAAAATAATCTAAATCATATCTAACTTTTTTGGGTAAACTTCCAAATAAAAATATAGGTTCTATCTTTCTAAAATGTGATAATTTTCCACCAGTTTGTTTATTTCTTGAAATCCAATAAAATATATCTTTAGGTTCTTTTTTTATCCAATATCTATTGTATTTCCAACCTGCAGTGATAAAATTAAATTTTGAATATTTTTCTAATAATAAAAACCATTTATCGCAAAAGGCAAGATATTCTGCTCCCTCTATATCTTTATAGGAATTATATTCATAATTTAAACCATAAGGCGGGTCAATAAACGACATTTCTATTTTTTTATTATTTAATAATTTTTTTACACTTTCTTCGTCCGTACTATCACCGCACATTAACTTATGTTCACCTAACTCATAAATATCACCAAGTTTTGATTTTGGTTTTTTAGGTGGTTCAGGCACTTCATCTTCATCTGTTAAATATTGATTATCATTTTTTAAAAACTTATCTATTTCACTTGAATCGAACCCTAATAAATCGATATTATAGTTTTCTTCTAATAAACTTTTTACTTCTAAATCTAGTAAATCTAAATCCCATGTGCTATCTTCATTTAATCGATTATCGGCTATTCGATATGCCTTTGCTTTAGATTCTGATAAATCTGCTATTTGAACTGGTACTTTTTCTAAACCTAATTTTTTTGCACCTGCTAATCTTGTATGCCCCACAATTAAAACCATATCTTTATCCACAACAATAGGTTGCTGAAAACCATATTCTTTAATGGAGCTTGCAACTTTATCTATTGCTTGGTTTTTTCTTGGATTATTATGATATGGAATTAATTTATTTATATCTATTTCTTTAATTTTCATATTTTACCCCTTTTAATCGCCTTTTAAAGGGCTTACAATAAGCATCTTTTGTTTTTTGGTAGTTTAACACCCTATTTTATCCTTTTAATTGTCATGTGTTGTTTTTCAATAAAAATTACATGAGTTTCATTTACATTTAAATTTCTAATATTTTCAATATCGTGTTGTTTAAAATTATTATACCCAAAAGATGTTTCCCTTAAAAATGAACCTAAATCACCCCTATATGTGATTTCATTTGCAGTTGAAATTTCTATTTGCATTATATCATTCCATTTAATTCAAAGGTTTTAATTGCTTGTTCTTTTGTGAACTGGTTTTCATTTACTGCCCTTTTAACATCAGGCAAATTTTGTTTAGCAAATTCTTTTAACCAATTAGAACAATTTTTTTCTCCATTTATTGCTTCTTTAAACATTCTGACTCTTTGTTTATATTGGCTATCAAATGTATTTATAACTTGTGTTTCTTTTACAGTTTCATCTAAATATTTTTTTGCTGATAACCAAAAAGCAGGGTGTTTAGCAAATTTTTTATCATCAACTGATTCATAATACTCATTATATAATCTTGCTAATTCAAAAGGTTTAACAATCCAGTGATCATCTAATTTTAAATAATTCTTTTCTGCAGTTCCTTTGCTTACTTTATTTGATATCTTTTCCCAAAAATCTGCAAAAAAAGGAGAGTAAATTTTTTCAACCTTTTTAGGGTAGTTTCTAGTGGTATTGGTAATGGTAGGGGTTAGGGGGGTT
>CEUT01010309.1_pt1 | contig 18784 bp, 12 predicted proteins | sample 531401 | NCBI WGS metagenome assembly CEUT01 (sample SAMEA2622821, study PRJEB7988) | marine metagenome | biome: marine biome (ENVO:00000447); feature: surface water layer (ENVO:00002042); material: "saline water (ENVO:00002010), including plankton (ENVO:xxxxxxxx)" | depth 5 m | reverse complement strand
AACTTTTCTTATATAAATTCCTACAACATCTCCTGCTGATGGATTTGAAAGAGTTGGCCCAGCTATAGAGTTTGAAGCACCATTATCTTCTATGACTACAGTTCCACCATTTTCTTTTATACCAGTTAGAGTAGGGTTACTATCAGACGCTGTAACTGTTGTAGCTGGATTATACAATCCAAATACCATATTTGCTGCATCTTCTACAAAATTAACTTCGTAGTACCAATATCCATCCTGTATTGGAAAACCTGCTGCTAAAGCAACAGAACCATTACCACTCTTTGTGGTTAGATTGCCCTCAGACATAGACATTGCTGTATAAACAGCACCTTTAACTGTATTATACACTGCATAGTTTTTAGAAGGTACATCTGCAACTTGATTTTCTGCTCCAATAGTAGCACTTTCCGTAAAGTCTCTGTTATTACCAGAGTCATCATCTCCAAGATCAGAAGCATCTAGAAAATCAAGATAAAAACCACAGCCACCAAAACCAGCACCCGTTCCAGTAATGGTAGATTTAATAGTAGCAGGTGCTTTTGGCACCCATCTATTTGTTGAGGTATCTAGAACACCAAAAGCACTTGCAGTGAGTGCTTGACCATCTACCATATACATTTCTGCAAGATAACAATTTGATCTGCTACCCGCCGAAGTAAAGCCGGGATGCGTTCCAATAAGCTGTCTTGTAGATGCTTTATTAATATAAGCCTCAGTGGTCATACCCGGTGCTGGCAGAGTAGCAGAACCACCACTATTATTATCTAATGTTTGTTCAACACCATTTACATATATTTTTAACGTATTCGCGGAGGCTGTTGAGCTGTCATAATTAAGAGCAACAACAACATTATACCACTGTGATGCGTCGTTTATCTCAGCACCTGCTGTGTATGCAAGTGCTACAGCACTGCCAGTTTGTCTTGTTTGATAGGCAACTTCACCATTAGTTGCAATATAAATTCTTTCAGAACTATCTGTGCTATCAGTAGCATCTGTACTTGCATTATAAACATGCTGTTCCCTTACACTTACTGGCTTTATCCAAAAAGATAAAGTTTTAACTTGTACGTCAGTAGGTGCAGTGGATACGCTGGTACTAATAGTTAAATCAGTTGTGCCGCTATTTGTATTACCATCACATAAAAATGATTTTGTAATTGTTCCTACATCTGTAAACGGAACAAAATCACCTACTCTTTGCCCAGCGCCGTTACCTTCATAGATAGTAGCATCAAAGTAGTCTATTCCTTGATAGTCTGGTGCGGTAAGATTTGCAGTGTTTAAAGTTTTAAAACTTGAGTCATCTGGAGTATAATCAAACTCCGCTGTAACATCGATTGCGCTTCCGTTACTACCGTCTTGCACCATAAAGACAACAGTTCCAGTAAATGTTTTACTAATAGTTCCTTGCGCTGATCCGTTGATTAGAAATTCAACAGTATTATTATCCAAATCAAGTTCAACCTCAACTGTATTACCTGCTGAAACTGCTGAACCATAACTTGAAGAAGAACCATCTACATACTTTTGTCCATCCATTCTTAGTCCAACGCTATCACTAGAACCTGTAAAAGAACTTGTTGTGTCGCCGTCCATGTCAAAAACACCGATGACTGGATAAATACCGCCAAGAGTGTTGACTGTAAATTTTGCTGCAAATTTCCCAGACCCCGCAGGCATCGCCAGTGAGCTTGTAGTGACGCTGTAATTACTCGTTGAGCTTGCCAGTCTTAGATTTCCTTCTGTCAATGTTGCTGTGTGAGTATGTCCTGCAAACGGGCCAAAAATAGGGTTCCAAGTTGCATAGGTATTACTAGGTGTGCTTTCAGATTGATTAGCACTGCTCAAATTTGTGAGAGTAAAATTATTATCTTTGCTGCTAATATCGTTACCTAAAGCAGAACTATCTGCATAGTCCAAAACATAGCTGTTAGCGCCAGCAGTGCCAGCAAGTGTAGCTAATTCAGAATCTTTTTTGGGAATAAACTGAGAACCGTTTGTGCCAAAAGTAAATGTGTCAAGAAAGTCAGTAACACTGATATCACCATCTTGAAAACTAAAACCATCCAAGAAAACAGTCTGGGCTAAGTATGCATCTGTTTCGTATAAATCTCCACCAGTAGCACCTACATAATATGCTCCAATACGTTGTGTATGAGAATGTGCAACAGGTTCAGGGTTTGGTGATGCGAGTGTATTAGATGCTGTATTTGTAATTTCAACACCATTCACAAACATACGAACAGTGTTTGCTGCACCCTTGTAGGAACAGATAATGTGATACCAGCCTATATCCCTAAACACCATATCGCTGGTAAATGTGGCAGGATTAGAATACGCAAATAGTTTATCATTTGCATCAAAACCTATTGCTGCATAATTTCCGCTTCTCTCTGCTGACCAAATGTATTGCCCATTGGTAACCGAAAAAGAATTTATCTTAACCCAAGTTGCAAAAGTAAAACAAGTAGGGTCAACCTGTGCTGAAAATGACGGACTGTCCATTCGCGAATCAGTACCGTTAAACCAAGCTGAATTGCCAATCAGAGTTGTGTCAAACGGTGTTGTGCCAGTAGCTCCAGAAACTCCAGCCAGCAAATTATTTTGAAATACCATTCTACGAAGGCACCTTTACGTCAAGTGATACAACAGCATGTATAATTGAAGAACTCATAACAATGTAGTCAATACGATCTACAGCCGATGCTGTAGTCGTTAGCGTAGGTGCAGTTCCACCAGCAAACGCAAACTTATTACCAAAAGCAAGTGTACGACTACCTGTTCCGTCCTGCGTAACAAATATAGAGCCAGTTTGTCCAGCGTCAATATTATTTGGGTTTGCAAGTGTACGATTTCCACCTAAAGTTACAGAAAAATTTTGTGCAGTATCAAAGTCAGGTGTAATTGTAGAACCGTCTGTAAGCGCACTAATTGTTGCTAGTGCAGGACCGTTAACTGAAAGCTTCTTTGCAGGAGATGTTGTATTAATACCAATGTTACCTCCTGATGTAATTGCTATAGCATCAGTATCAGACGCACTGCCAATCGTGCCAGCATTTGGTATTACAATATTGCCACCAGTGGTCATTGTGCCGCCACCAGTGTACGTACCCGAAACATCTAGGTTTGCGTTTACGTCCATCAAAGTAGCGTTGACTTCTACTTCGTCAGTAGCATTAATATCTAGAACAGTAGCACTTGGAGCGTTAATAGACTGTGAAGCATCATTAAACTGAAGAGCCATCGTGCCGTTAAGAAGAAGCCCTGTATCGTGTACGTGTGTAAGAGTTACATCATTGTCCGCACCAAACCCTAAAATAGAAGCGTCAGAAGCTAGTTTTACATCGTGATTAAACGAAGCTGTGCCAGCGTCACTACCGTCAATCGTTAAGAACGTTGTGTCAGAACTACCGTCTGTACCCTTCAGTATGATGTCTGTATCGTTACCTTGAGCATCGATGGTGATATTGCCAGAAGTAGTCGTAAGATTAATTGCAGCATCACCAGCAGCAATGTCATCAGCAGCAGTAGTAGTTGCAGCATAGGTCTTAATGTCAGACGCTGGAATTGTCTTCATAGTTCCACCGTCATTTATAATAAACCCGTCAGAGTCTGCAATTGTGATCGAACCACCTACAGACGTTCCACCGTCAAGAAGATTAATCTCAGCAGCAGTAGAGGTTACGTTTGTACCTCCAATGTCTAGCGTGGTCATGGAGACCTCACCAGCAACTGTAAGAACACCACTGGCTACAGTCATCAGGTCTGTATCTCCTGTATGACCGATTGTGGTTCCGTTAATAATTACATTGTCTACAGTAAGAGTTGTTAGAGTGCCTACAGATGTAAGGTTAGGCATTGCTGTAATTTCATCGTCAAAGTACGCTGCTAGGTCTGTAACAGCGACCTGCTTCATGGTGCCACCGTCGTTAAATACAACACGGTCAGCATCCGCAACTGTCGTAGCGGTTGCAGAGGTTCCTCCATCTACGATGTTAAGCTCTGCGCCTGTAACTGTTAAAGCTGTTCCACCGATAGATAGAGCATTTGCAACTGTAACGTTTCCTGCAAACGCTGCCGTAGAGTTAGCTACAGTAGCGTTAGGAGTTAAGGTCATATGCGTTACATACGTACCTGCACTGTTTATATCATTACCTAGTGTAAGCGTTCCTCCATCAGCAATATTAAGTTTCCATTCATCGCCAGCGTCATCACCTTGATCTGCTTTCAGAACTACGCCCAAAGCAGCGCCTTCTACGTTTGCTGCAATCTCTAGAGAGTTATTTGTAGTTTCATCATATTTTATAGTGATGTCATCGTTAGTTCCTAAAATTATATTTTTATCATCAATAATTTTAACATCATCATCAAACTTAAAGTGATCCTCATCTTCCATCCAAGAAAGCACACCATCACTAGTCTCACCGTCAAACGTCAGTACAACATCAGTTCCTGCCGTACCTAGACCAAACGTCAAAGCATGTCCGCGAAGCGCAGTAACGTTGCCGCCTTCACCATCAGTCCCATCATGCGTGTGACCACTTGTACCAAAAGCACTTAGAATGGCATTAAATTCATCATTAGAATCTGCGGCATCGATAGTGTCGCCATCACTGTAAGAGCTTTGTCTTGCTGAATACGCTGTACCCATTTTTATTACATCCTTGTTCCCGGTGTGAACTCTAGTTGAAAACCTTTAAGTGTGATTGGAGGATTGCTTGAAATATCATCTATTTTCACAACAGCAGTAAATCCGCTGCCCTCTATAGATTGTCGTATAATTGGAAAACCGTCAGAACCGTAAACACCTGTACCATACAAAGCAGAGCCGTAGATGGCTTGTGTGCTTTGTGTAGTAAGAGAATAGTCTGCTGGTTGTGGAGTTGCAGGGTCTTCAAAATCAAACTTTACGCCAAGCGAAAGAGCGACTGATCCTTCTGCATCGTAGTTAACGTTAATGCGTTGCATGTTTTTACGAATACCCGCATCACCTAATGTCAGATCAGGAGAGCGGTAGCTGGCTTGAATATTTGTACCCGCAAAAGTATTTCCAGATTCTTGCTTGTATATATATCCGTCAAAACCTCCATGCACGACCAACTCATCATCGTTAATAAACTGTGAGTCTGAGCAAGAAGGTTTAATGCCACGTATGTCAGACCACTCCCAACCTACTTGGCCTTGTGGATTACCTTTAATAACTCCGATAATGCCGGGAGATGCAGACTCTACACCGCCAGACGAAGGAGTGAAAATTCTGTACTGACTTTTGTCTCGTATGACTACAGAAGAAATTCTGTCTAAAATAATGTTTTGAAATCTACGTTGAATAGGTTTAGAAATAACACCAAGTTCTGTATCACCGATACGCGCTGTACCTTGAACTGTACGAATACCGTCTGGGCCTAGAAAAACGAGATCACCTCCTATTTCCTGAATGCTGAACCCATCAAGACATCCTAAAGTACGAGAGACTGAAGCTACTGCAAAAGACGATACTGTACTACCAGTAATTTTAAATATACGATCTTGGCAAAATATAAACAGGCTATCGCGGAATACTTTTAATCCTGTAATAGCATCATCAACTTTGATTGATCCTGCACCATTTCCTGAATTAAAATCATCTTCGTTAAACGGTGCAGAAAATACAAGTTCTTGAGGTGTACCCGACATTCCTGCATAAAACATATGTTCTCTAAAAGACGCTACAAACTTAGCACCACTTACAGAACTTTCAGATATGGTAGATACAGAAGTATCATTAACTACTCTCGGAGCGTCAGACCCGTTTACAAAGATTACCTTTTCAGTATTTTCGTAGTTGTATCTTTCAAAGTACACTCTTGCTGAAGAGGATAGACCTGTTGTCAGGCTTGTCCAAGAACTTCCAGTTCCGTATACTAAGCTTCCTCCAGAAACAGCATAAACACGTTCCTTATAAATAAACACACCTTGAACAGTATTTGTTCCGTTTGGCTGGCTAGAAGAATACTTTTCTGTTCCGCTTAGACGGCGATAACCGCCCAATACAGACGGTTCAAAGTTTTGTAATTTTGTAGCTGCTCCGGGTGGCATGGAATATACATCCTGATCTAAAATAAGACCTCCCGAAGTCGTAACAATACTTGAGGTTATTTCTTGTGTCATGGCGTTGTATTATAAAGCCTCATTCCTGCTGGGTAGAAATAATCTTTTGTGTTAATAAGTTCGATACGCATACGAGCTAAACCTTCTTTGTAGTCCTTTTCAGATAACTGTGCAGCAGGTACATTTGCTCGTAATATGTGGCAATAATATTTACCACGGTTTACAATTACATCATCGTAACGTGAGGGTAGATCAGGACTGTCACCGTGCGCTGAAAGATCAGTGTGTGTTTTATAATATTCATAACGCACACTTAACGTGCCTCTATCAGGTATAGGTGTAAGTCCGTACTTGTCATCAAATGTTTCATATACATAGTATGGTATGCCAAACTGATCTGTGTCTGTAGGATTGAGATCACGATCAGAAAACTTGTCTAGCCACTCATTGTAAGAAAGAAATACAAGCTTGCGAGGAGATATATTTTCAGATACCTCCACACTATCTACGTCGTAGTTTGCAGAAGCAGAGTTAGAAAAACCTATAAATGTAGAAGTAGTAGTAGCTGTAAAGGTAACCGTATGAAACTCACCATCTCCTAAGTTTGAGATGGATAGTGTCTGTGTGGATATCTGAGTGCCACCAGACCCTGTACCAATGTTTAGTGTAATATCTCCACCAAACGTACGACACCTAAGAACGTACTCTTTGTTTACGACTGTGCTAATAGACTGTTCAGCCCCAGCGTTATTAAGACGTAGACGTTCAGAAGCGTTAGCAGGACTTCCTGAAGTAGTACTCCAGCTAGTGATGTTTGATGTAAAAGTACCGTTTGTAATTAAATTAGACGGTATTAATACAAAAGTATTCATGTTGGCTTGTCGAGCATCAGACTGAAAACCATACTCTTGTGTTCCTGCCGTAAGCCCATCTGTTTGATCGCTATGAAGGAAAGGCCACTGTACTTCAGAATTGTAAATATCGTGAATACTTTTATTTACCATATTCTTTGCAACAGTTTGAATGCCTCGCGAACTAGAAAAGTTGCTTGAAGTAAGTTCAGGCTCATTTAGTTCGTTAAGTATTCTATTTGTTAGTTGTAAAAAAGTAGCCATTATTTTCCCTATATTGAAAGTATGTAAAGTGAGAGAGAAGAAAAGCCCTCTCTCTCACTAAACATATATTAAGCGAAGGTGACCTTCTGAGCTTCGTTTCCACCAAGCCCGTCATAGTCAGCAACGATGGCAAACACGCGAACAACAGCGTTAATCGCTCCCGTTCCAACCACAATGTCAATCGTGTCAGCAGCGGTATAGTTACCGTAGCCAATCGACGTAGTACCTTGCGAACCCGCACCCGCTTGAGCGCGAATTGGAACAAGGTTGGTGTTTGCAATGGTCTGAGCCGAAACGTAACGGTCAACATCATCACCGTCACCCAACGACACCGTACCACTATTTCCTGCCGTGTCAGCAGTCATTACCTCGAGTCCGGCAGTAACGACATACGTATTGGCAGGAAGTTCAATGCATTCAAAGACATCCCCCGAAGCGTTCGTCGTAGAGCTAAAGTCCACGACAACACTGAGAACTTTAACGTCTACAGCATTTGCGGAGATACCCGTAGAACCACCGCCCGTAATAGTATAAGTAGCCATGTTCTAGTCCTCCCCTTAACTATCCAAGTCCATCAGACCCTTGAACACGCCCTTGAAGCCCGTGCCGCTGCCCTTGAGAACCTTACGTCCGAAAACGTGAAGGCCACGAACAACGTCAGCGAAGCTATCGGGATCGCGAATCACTTCCGTCTTGGCAATGTGCGAAGCCGTAACGACCGCGCTCTTATGCCCGTACAGAATAAGCGTCTGACCACTTGAAGAAGATGAGCCAAAAGTGTGCGAAGCTGCCGAACCCGTGGAGCCAACTGCAATCGCATTAGTTTGATACAGATCAAAACCGTGAAGCGGCCTGTCCGTAACTTTGCCGTTCAGAAGCGGAGAACCTGCACCCGTGACAGACGCATCCATAATTTTGGACGATGCGCCACGCAGTACTTCGTAGAACTGCGGAGGAGCCACAAGCCAACGGTTTTCTTCTGGAACGTCGTTCTCGTCAAGATTACGAGCAGCTTGTGCAACGAGATCAGCAACCTCATCACCCGTGTTAGCTGAAGTGCCTTGCGTATTCAGCGTACCGGACGAAGCAGCGGCGTTGTCGTAAATGTTCTTGAGAACGTTGTAGTCGAAAGCTTTCTTCAAGCTGTACGCACCAGACGAAGTAGCCAGCGCCTCAAAGTTGAGGTGGCTGTGACGCTCTTCGATGTCGTCAACTTTGAAAGCAAAGTAGTTGCCCTGATCGACGGTCAACTGAATTTGATCGTCAGACAGGTCTTCCGTATTCACGGTAGTACCGCGAGCATAATCGCGAACCGTAATTGCAGGTTCTTTGATAATGTTCACAGTATCGCCAAAGTTTTCAATTTCTCCAGCGTAGTCGGTGTTGGTAATCGCTTCAGCAACCGACGCACGACGGAAAAACTTGAGAACTTTTTGGCTGAAAATAGTGGGTACAAAATTACCTGACGGTAGATTCTGATAACCACCAGCGCGAGTAAAAGCCATTTCGGTTTCTCCTTACTATGGTTAAAAGTTAAATTGAATCAACAATACGTCCCTCACGGGAAGCAGCGTCAATGTCTTTCTCGTATTTCTCAAATTCCCACGGTTTAAGCCGGGAGATTTCCTCTACTGTCCAGACTTTTTTATCCGGTCCTAGAGTTTCTAAGCCTCGATTTGATGCTGTGCGTGTTACAGCTTGCGCTGCTTCTGCACGTTGATTCCCTTTAGAACCAGATCGCCTCGACTTAGTAGTGGTCTGACCAACATCTGCTTTGTACAGATCGATTACTCTTGCGGCCCAACGAACATCCGTATTGTTGCGATAGACACCATCAGAAATGCTTGATGGTTGTTCTTCTAGCCACTGTAGAAAGTCGTCACTTTCTTTGAGTTCCATGAAGTCTGGATGTAATGCAGTAAGTTGTTTTTCAGCAGTAACTCGTTCTGCCTCTTCTTCCTTTTGTCGCAGTACTTCCAGATGTTCTTCGACTTGTGAAACTCGGTCATTAGCTTTTAGCGAAGAAATAGTTTCAACCACATCATACACATCAGGGTATTGATTACGGAAATTTTCAAGTTCTTCCGCTGTCTTAGGAAGCTGATCTACTCTCGGAGCGTCAACCATCTTGAGTTTGGCTTCAAGAATTTCTTGGTTTTGTTTCCACTCGTTAAGTTTCGTATCATAGTGCTTCTTTAGATCATCATACCGTTTCTTGTAATCGTGATCTTCTTTTTGAACAATACCTTCTGTAAGTTGAGGAGTAGCCGCTTCTTCTACAACGGGGTCCAAAGTTTCTTCGTCAGGTTCGTTCAGGGTTCGCCTATACGCATTTTCGTATGGGGTAGGCTCAAGTGCCTCTTCTTCTGTAATGTTTTCGTTGTCAGTCATGTTTGTATCTCCTTTCTCTCGCGGGGCCGAATGTTATATATTCGGGTAGCCGTGCGGAGGAGTAGTTAAATAGCGGGGCCGATTTGTATCGGGTAGCCGCTCCGGTAATGAAGCGTTTAGTAGCTCCAAACTGTTGGTCGTGGACGCCCTTTTGCAGACACCATGTTATCAAGGTGTATAAAACGTCCAGACGCTAATCCTTTTTGTTTTACGCCAATACCTGTCATACCGTGTTGTAAAGCTATGCCTAAAAGATCGTAGGCATCTTCGTAGTTTACACCAACGTCTACAGCTTTGCCGTGTAAGTGTGGAGAGTCCTTTGCTCCACCAATTTTATTGTTGTGCGTTACGCATCGAAATGCAGATGTAATAATCATAGGACGATCAAACTCTTCGCGAATTGCAATAAGCATATTCATAAAGTCGTCTCTCATGGGCGCGTCTTCGCAACCACATTTGCACTTTAATTCGTCGTGCGTAAAATATTCCCAGTTTTGTCCCATTAGTTATTCTTTTTCTTTACAAGACCACCTTCGCTCATATCAAGAAGATTTTTCTCTTCTTCTTTCTTTTTCTGCATTGGAGATGGGCTTTGTAGAGGACTGCCCTGACCCGGAGAGTGCAACGTTTCACCGCTAGGCTTTTGTATCATGCCGCCCGTTTGCATCATAGGCGGCATAGCTTGTGGCGGCATAGCTTGTGGCGGCATAGCTTGTGGCGGCATGGCCTGTTCTTGTGGAACTTGCATAGGAGGCATCTCTGCCTGTGCCATCTGTTGCGGTTCTTGTGGAGGTGGCACAAAAGCTTTTTCTTTGTCGCCTCTGTTCTTTTCGAGTTGTGCGCGAAGCTCTAAGCCCTTCTCACGATAGGTTTCAAGTCGCTGTATACCAATATACTCTACAAGTTCTTTCGGAATACGGTATTCAAAGTTAGAAATCTTAATCGGAATATCTGCGTCAGGATCAGCACCTTCAATCTGCACACCCTCTTGCTGTGCTTGTTTCATAGCTTTCTTAACTTCGATATTAATATTGTTAAGCCCTACAAAAAGAACAGACTCATATGGAAGAATAAAGTCACCTTCTTTTGCTGTTGTAGGAATATCGTCCTCTACGGACTCTACGCCACCCTCCGTAGGTAGATCGCCCATAGGTTCGTTTACTACACCAGCTTCTAAAGGAGGTGCTTCCATTTCAGGAATGTTAGGTTGAATAAGTGCCATTGTTTTTCCCTATTTCAATTAAGCTGCATTTTTTATTGTATCAAATTTTCTAACATATTCATCTTTCATACTTCCTTCGTAGGAATTTGTATCTCCAGACAGATAAGATTTACCCCATTGCTCTCCTCTTACAGCGCGTCCGCGTATTGTTCTCATACCGTCTGCAATGTAAGTATAGTTATTTTCAGTCTCAAAGTTGTAAATAACTTGTTTCTTTAGCTGTCCTTCAGCAGGTTCAACTCGCGTAATTTCTACTAGATTGTTGTCAGGTCCAAGAACTGTGTCGCCTACATTTAGCCATTGTACAATAGCTGCTGTTCCATCGCCTTTAATCATCCATTCAGTTCCAGATACCATCGAATCATTTAGATGCCAAATTTCAGGGTGTACATCTACGAGAAGAGATACAATAGGTCTAGCTTCTAGCGGTGTATTCCAACGTCTTGTCTTTTTAGTTTCAGGATAAGACATAACCATATCACCTATTTTTAAATCTTCGATATTACGATATGTATTGTCGGCCATAAGTATCTGAGTTCCTGCGACCCAACATGCTGATCCAGCGCCGTCTCCATCACCATCACCATCACCATCACTGGGACTGTCGCCATTCTCATAGTCTCCTGTATCCAGACCAAATACTCCAAATGTTCCTTCGTCTATTGACATACCTGCTGTAGGTCCAGATATTCCACCCGGATCGCCTCCTGCGGGGTCTTGATAGCTTTCTTTTTCTTTATATGTTCTAATATCTTTAGCGATTTGTTCGTATTTTTGTATTTCTTTTGCCAGTTGAATCTCGCTTCGGATGGCTTCTTCAGTCTTGGTTTGATCGACTAATTTACCAAACTCCTGATCTTTATCTTTAGTTTGAAATGGATTTGAAAAGATATCTTCTACAAGTAGATCTTTTTCTGCCTGTTCGTTTTCCTGATCTTCAATACTGTCTCCTATAAGTCCAAAAGTTAAACCATTGAAAAGAGCAGACATAAAATTACCAAAACCAAATCCTGAAAAAGTAGAGTTAGCTATGTCTGCGGCAGCACCTATACCCGCAATAACAGGGGCTACAATGAGTCCAGCAGGAGTAAGCAATCCTCCTGCAATGGGAGCGGCTAAAGCAGGATTTGCACCCATTACAAAACCCTCTGCAACATTTTGAGCAATCATGGTGCCTAGAGTTTGTGGATTATTCATCTTGTCACCAAATATACTAGCTCTTGTACCGAAAAGTGAGGCTGTTCTTTCCGCTTGCATTGCAAGTGTATTTTTACCCTCTGCTTTTGCCGCTGCAATTTCGGCAGGAGTAGGCATACTTGATTGTTCATTAGAAAATGTTGTCTCTGACTGACTTATGGTCTGTGCAGCTTGAGACATTTGTGCGCTGCTGAAATCTCCAAAAGCAGGTTCAGAGTCCTCTTCGCCAAATAAACCTCCGAAAGCATCACCTAAAGAAGTTGTAGATGTAGATGTAAAAGAATCCTCTCCATCTTCATCAAAACCTCCACCATCTACTTCTTCAAATGTGCGAACAAAATCAACAGGTGTAGTAGTTTGCTGTAAAGCTTCAACAGGGTCTGTTGCAATCTCTTCAAGTATGTTTGTAAATTTTGGTTCAGTCTGCTCAACATTTGCACTTGTTACTTGTTGTAACTGTCTAGAAAGAAAAGCTGGATTTGTTTGCAAAATACTTGCAATTGCTTGCCGTCGTTGTTGAAAAGCTGGAGAATCTTGAACTCTTTGTTGTTGTGCTTGTTCTAAAAAACTTCTTAAAATATTTGCTTGTGGAGAAGAAAGAGGCTCTACATCTTCATCCTCATCTTCTAAAAAACTTTGTCGTACTGCACCTACAAAGGGAAGAGAAGGGTCTTTTTTAATTTCTTGTAAAGCAGATTGAGTAGAGGCAGTTAACTGATTTTGAACGTTACTAGCATCAGAAACTCTAGAAACAAAAGACTGATTAGTATCTTCAATTAAAGAATCACTTCCTAAAGTTGATAGAACACTTTGTCTAATTTCTGGAGGCTCTGGTGGTACAAATGGTTGACGTTCAGGAATAAAACCTACGTATGCGTTACCTCTGCCCCAATATTTTCTATAGTCTGGATGCTCACGATAGGCCCACGGAAAGTCAAAATAATCGCCGGGTTGATCGTCGTATAAACCTGCGCCTTCTTGTCCTTCTGCATTTACTGTAAAATATTCAATTCCTGCGTCAGAATGTCCAGTATCATACGCGCCAATGTCACCTCTTGATTGCCGCATCTGTTTGTCCAGACCGCCTTTGCTTTCTGCCCACTGGAGAAAACGTCGAAACTCTCTATCTGTTCTGCTGTCTTCAGTAGTTGACATTTAATTATTCTTTTTGTTTAGCATCTGATTTAACCGATACCTTCAGGCTCTGAAGTGTTTCCAGTAAAGCCAGCTTGCCCTGCAAGCGGCGCATCTCCAATTCCGATTCCGCCACCACCAACTGCCGTTGCATCATTTGGCCCAACTGTTGTAGGTGTTCCTCCAGCGGCTCCCATGCCTCCGGGTTGTTGACCAGCGGGAGAAGCTTCTTCGCCTGTTGTGCGTTCATTTAGTCCTCTCAATACTTCTGCAAAAACAGCAGCATCATTTACATCATTTACAAGAAGATCAGGATCGATATCTTGACTGATAGCTAATTCACGTACCAGATTAGGAATCTTAATAAACGGTGCAAGCATCGGGTTAGCTACTGTTTGCAACAGTGCAGTCAGACGTTGACTACGTACTTCCTTTTGTATAACTGCGCTTGTACCGCGAGGTTTAATTTCTAGATCACCATGTATCTCAGTCATCTTGTCGTTGAACTGCATGTTCCATTGAAAAAACGCTTCGCCCATCGGCTTGAGAAGAAAGTCATCAATATTTTTAATAACAGTCTTGATACTGAGTCCTGCACTCGACATCAGCATACTAAGACCTGCTGCTGTACGTCCTGTGCCTGTTACGCCTGTCTGACCATGTACGATACTGGGAATACCTGTTTGCTCATCTGCAAGCTGACGAGCCTTGTCGTACATCTGTATATTTTCTCCAGCAGTATTCGGAAACTTAATACCGTTGATTGCTGTACCCGTAACACCAGATTGACGCCGAAAGACCTTACCCGGATATACATCATAGGACTGACCGGGAACAAGCTGCGTTTCGTCAATATCAAACACAAGATTTCCTGCTAGAGCCAGATTGTCTATAGCCATACGAACGTGTCCGTTCATAAGAAGCTGACTATCTTCCATGTTCTCCGCTACACCCACGCCAAAGATTTGGTAGGGGTTCAGTTCAAAAGGAAATGAGTAGAATGGAAGGCGTGTCGGTAGAAACGGATTGGATACAATACGAAGAATTTCGTTTCCGCAAATCCAAGCGTTTACTTGAATAGACGGTCCCGCATCTGCTGGTATTTCAAGACCAGCGTCTTCGGCACTGTTCGTATCCATGATACCCCAGTACTCCAGCACCTCGTAACGAAATCTTTCATTTTGTGTATCTTTTTCGTTATTGTAGAGCGTACTTTCAAAATAACGTTCTTCATAGTTTGGTCCTTCTTCTAGAACGGCTTCGATAGCTTTTTGGTCAAAGAAAGGTCGATTGAGTAGATCGTAAAGTTGTTCACGATTAAAACGATGACGTTGAATTACATATTCGCAATCGTGTGTGGAGGTTGCAGAGGGATCAGGATAGAAGTCCCAACAGCTTACAGACTCGATACGAGGCACAGACTTGTCGTATGGAGCGTAAGTTTTTTCATTTGTGTTCTCATCTAAAGACCAGTTATGTACAGTTTTACTGTAGTTAAATGGTCCTTTAATAATACCTGTGCCAAGCAAAGCACATTCAAACAAAGCGTGTCGCATTACAGTTACAGCGTTTGTGTCTAAAAGCTGATCCTGAATACACTTTTCTAGAAAACGTGCAGACTCACGGGCAGGAGCTATTTGTGGTTCTCCTGCACGGGCTGGGCCTTCTTCTAGATTTGCTCCTTCGTAACGATCTTCTAAACCTGCTAAAGGTGTAGCTTCCATAGCACCCGGAAGCAGTTCTCGTCCATCACCCGGAAAACCAATAGGGTCTTCTTCCTGTTCAGGTTGAGGTGATGGGTTTTTAGACAAATGAGCAAACTCCACAATACCTTCAGGCACTGGAGTTGACTCGACTGAAATGGGAAACTTATTTTGTGAAAAAAGAATGTCTACGATCTGACCGTAAGCGGCAAGAACTTTTGTTTTTGTAATCTTAATAAAAACTTGACTTCGTTCATTCTCACGGTACTGTGTAGAAGAGTCATAGATACCGCGATAATTCTTATAAGCCTGTAGCCATCTTTCTTCATCGGGAAGCCTTCCAGTTTCAGCGTCTTCAAAACGAGACTGAATGGTTCCAACAAGTTCATACTTGTCTTCTTGCTTCATTTAAATGCAACTTTCGTTGTGTAATACAAAATTAACTGTGAGGGCTGGACTCAGCCATTTTTCCAAGAACGCTTTTGTCCATGTGCTTGCTACCAGCTTCTGACGGAAAGGATTCAGTCAAAGGGTAGTTGCGCTTAATTACAGTGTCGAACTCAAGCGGTTCGCGATAGAGAGCCGATTCGTTAGCATCGGACATTTCGCCCTGCTTCGACATCTGACCCGAAATGTAATTAGCACCGTACATTTGTTTGTTTCCTGTAGGCATAATATAGTTTCCTTATGTTGATTGTCAATTAACGGTTAAATATCTGTGCAGCTTCTGCTGCTATTTTTGCTCGTTGTATTCTTTCATCTATGCTTGCATCTATCCGTGCTTTTCTAGCTTCTTGTGTAAATGCTTCACTTGTATCTACATCTTGCAGTTCACTAAATAGTTGTCTCATAGATTCTGCTTGTGTTGTTTCTCCATAATCTCCTAACCCGCTTTCTCTTTGATCGCGCTGAGATTGTTCTACTTGTTGTCGAGCAATAGGACTAAAACCTCTCTCCTCAAGACGCCCTCTGTTTGCTTCTATATCTGCAAGAGCAGTTGTGCGTTCTGCCATATCAGGAGAAAGTCTTTGAGATGATGCAGCTTGCATTCTTTCTAAAAGTTCTGTGTCACTCATGTCATCGGAAGCAAACAAAGAACGTCTTTCAGCCCTACCCATGATCTCCTCTGCTGGATCAAGACCACCGTACGCTACTTCAGTTGGACTTAGCGCGACATCTGCTGCTGCGTCTCCTATAGTTGCTAAAACACCTGCACCGCCTCCTAGCGCAGCTAATCCAAGTTTTGTAACACCTTTACCCATTCTACTAAGAAAATCTCTTTTTTGTTGTTCGTCTTCAAAAAACTCTGATGCTCGTCTACGTGCATCTTGTGCTGTTTGTGGAATATCTTCTTGTGGTGTATCGGTAAAATCAAAGTCACTTTCAGGAGAAGTAACAACAGGTTCTGGCATTACAGAGGGTTTTGAAGGTGCTTCAGGAGCCTCTAGCTCCTTGATAACTTCTTGTACAGAACTGTCAACTTTTAACTCTGGATTTATTTTTCTTTGTATTATTTGATCCAAAGAATCAACTGACTCACTACCGACTGCCTTTTGAGCTTGTTCTATTTGATCTTCAAAAGCTTTAAATGCTTCTGGTGTTTTCAAATTTTCTATTATCCATAATTTAGATTCAAAAGATAAATCAGGACGATTATTCAGTTGTGTGTCAAATTCTACTTCTTGTAAGACATTTTTTGCTAAATCTCTACCTTGAGTTTCTGTTATTGCTGGGTCTGTAAAACTATTAGGAAGATCAATTTCACTAATATTAAAGGTGTTTCTTAAAAGGTCTCTTTTACTTGATGCTCCTGAATTTTTTTGAAGTTCATCTTCGTATAACTTCATAACTTCAAAATCAGAACGTCCTTCTTGAATATCTCCTATATAGAATATTTTTTGCTGTTCATCTATACCTGTTTCTGAAGCAACTTGTTTTAAACTTGTATGCCCCATAATATATCGTAAGTTACCAAAAGAACCCGGAACATAAAGAGCAGTTGACGTAGCTGAAAGTTTTCTTAGCATTCCAAAAGTGCTTACGGCCCCTCTAAATATACCTTTGTCTACCAATGCTTGAGTTTTTTCTCCTACACCGCCCGGAAGTTGAAGTGCGTTATTTATTCTAGCTTCAAACGTTGTTTTAGCTACATTATTATCTCGAAACAGAAATGTCCTATCTGGGTTATTTGCTGCGATCTGTCCAAGAAAATTTTGCATGAACGGAGTTAGTTTAACAGTAGTATATCTTTTTTGACCTTTTTTCGCACCTTCTTGAGGCACAACAATTTGATCTCCGTCTAAATACGGATCAGTAGCATCTTTTAAAATATTTCCTTTAGCATCTCTTTCAGGATTTATTCTTAAACGAGAAACTTGCACTGTTCTGTGTGGAATAAGAATATTATACATAATAGCTGCTTTAGCATCAGCGTCTGTTATAACACTCATTCCCTCTTTTACAGCTTGTGTTATTAAAGGTGCATCAGAAGGTCGTATATTTCGTGTAGAAAGCGCTCTACCCTCTAATCTTTTTTGTCCATAAGTTTTTGAACCACCTAATTCTTGCCTCAGAGCGATATCGTCAAGATATGTATCCCGAATTATCTTCTTTTCTTTTTCTGAAAATCCAAGTTGTTTTCTTGCATAAAAAATACCTTGACGTAAAGCAGAAGCACCTCCCTTTGCGCTTTCCATATCAAATTCTTTAGGTACTCCTTCTCTTATATAACTTTGAATAGGAGTATTTAAAATTTCTTTTTCATCTTGTCCGGTTTTTTTCTTAATTTTATTTATCAGAGTAGACCAATTTGCCATAGCAGAGGTTGGTTCAGGAGATACAGCCAAAGTTCCTCCACCCGGTATATCTATATTTGTAGTAGATGGAAAAATTTTAGCTACCATTTCTAAATTAGAGTCTTGCACAAAAGATTTTTCTAATATCTTTAAACCTTTTTCATTTAATGTAATAAACAAAGCATCTCTTAACGTTAAAGCACCGTCCAACGTTTTTTGTTTTAATGCTTCTTTATACCTAAAAAGGTCAAAACCTTCTTGAGCTAGGCCAAGAAAATCTATAATTTTAGCTGCGGCTTTTATTTCGTCTTCTAGTTCTGCCATGTGTAGAGGTTTTTTTAATATCCAAATGTTGAGTTAACTGGTTGATAGCTTTCTTGCTGTTTGATAGAATTAAACATAGAACTTGTTGCATAGCCGGTCTGACGAGTCATACACAAGTACCGTAAAGCATCGTACGCATGATCTTCTGCCTTTGTGTCCACATCCTCTGATTGTGTCTTGGAAAGTGGTAACGTAGGCAGTGTGCGTACTAGATTTGTACAAGTGCCAAAAATTCGTAAACCGGGTTCTCTTCCATCTTTTATTGCTAGTCTACGGTGAAGTTCGATTTTCCCGGCTATGCGATTTCTGTCCGCTGGCGTAAACCGTGCGCCTCTGCGAATCATTGTCTCTGCTATGCTTGGTCCTGTGCCATGTCTTGACCAACAAGAACCATCTAAAACTGATTGTGTCATTGGAGGATCGTCATACTCTAAAGACATGATGAGTTCTGCGATACTTTCTCCAGTGTGTCCCTTGTCGTAAAGTTCTCGGTATATCCAAAGATTGTTGTCCCAATCTACCGCGCCCCAGAGAACGCAAGAAGGACTACTATATCCGTAATCCATTGCCCGTATACGGGGCCAATTATACGGAATCTCAAACGGTTCAACAACGTGTACAGTTCTGTCAAATTCACTAAATGCTGCTCCCTCTGCTACGTCCCAATCACCCTCTAGAAGCCTTCTGCGTTCTACTTCTGGCAAACTAAGAAGCATTGCTTCATATTCACCAGACTCTGCTAGATAAGGATTATCTGTAAGTCTTGCTGGTATGAACCTGCGCTGAAACAGCGGCTGTTGTGTCTTT
>CEUT01067622.1_pt1 | contig 18901 bp, 23 predicted proteins | sample 531401 | NCBI WGS metagenome assembly CEUT01 (sample SAMEA2622821, study PRJEB7988) | marine metagenome | biome: marine biome (ENVO:00000447); feature: surface water layer (ENVO:00002042); material: "saline water (ENVO:00002010), including plankton (ENVO:xxxxxxxx)" | depth 5 m | reverse complement strand
ATAAAAGAGTTCAAACAAGACAAGGCTCTGATTATACAGCGCTTTGAAGAGACCTACGGATTAAGATATGTTGAATAGCCTAATGTTGCTTGCTTTACTCTCGACCGCAAGCGCCGAGGACTTTACAGTCCTCGCAGAAGACCAGCCCGCCCCATTTGAGGGCGTTCTGCTTAGCGTGCCTGCTGCCGCAGAGATATTGACAAAGCACGAGGAAGCAAAGCTGAAGTGCGATCTTGAAGTAGAGTTTCAACTTGACAAGGCAGCCTCTCAATGCAAACTTGATAAGGAACTTCTTGAAGCACGCATAGTCACACTTGACCAACAACACGCCGAGATTGTGGCGTCAAAAGATCTTGTGATCGAAAAGCAGCAAGCGATTATTAAGAAGCAAGCACCACATCGTAAGTGGCTTTGGTTCGCAGGTGGCGTTGTGCTTGGCGGCGCTACTTACTACGGCATTCAGCAGGCGGCTAAATGAGCAAAGACCCAGATTACATTGTTAGAGTAGAGCAAGCCATCGCCAAGAAGTATGGTGAAGAAGCAATCCAGAATCCCAAAGCAGAATGGGACGAGAATAAAGAGAAAGTTTATCTGGAACAGATGCGAGAACTCTACAAGAAGCAAAAGAAAAACGACGAAGCCAACGATAAAGTAGAAGTAAATGGTATAAAGGTTTCAAGAAAACTACTTAATAGAGAATCCAAGACAGGGTGTCCTGTTTGTGGTGCCTTCTCACATTCCGCCCGTGATGACGTATCGCTCGTAAAGTTTGGCTGCTGCTACAAGTGTTATATCAAGTGGGTTGAAGGAAGGGAAGAAAGATGGCAAAAAGGATGGAGACCAAATGAAGGCTGACGAATTAAGAGAACTAATCAGAGAAGTTTTGAAAGAACAAGAAAAAGAAGAAACTCCGACTGACGATAAGAAGGCAACCAAACTTAAGACTGGTTCGATGTCTGGCTCTCAACGACTAAAAAAGTCAAGAGAAAGAATCACCGACACATCAAACGAATTCACTCCACAAGAACAAAAGATTGTAGATCAGCTTGAAAAGTTTATTTCCGATCTCGCAGCCAAAGAAGGAATAGATCTCCTACAACATAGAGCTTTCTTAGAGAAAGCTATGAAATTAATTCAACAAAGAATTGTAAAATAAAAACCAACTATTTATTTCAAAGGAATACCACAATGGCAACAGTTTACGAAATCGTCCAGGCGCTATCACAAGCCGCAGCAAACGCCTATGACGGAGCACATGATGCGGACGGCAAGCCAATCCAAGCAGGTCTACAGCGGGAAGAAGGCGAGCCACTCATTGACAAGCGCGTCATGGACGGCTTCAATGTTAGATTCCACGGTAACATCATGCGTCTATCCTACATGTCCGAAGTTCACCTAAAAGAAGTATATGCTAACGGCTTTGAGTCTGATATAGAACAGCGCATGGCTGACATTGTAAAGTTTCTGAAGAAAGAAGCCCGAAAGGCTGGCGGCGGATCTATCTCACTCGCTAAAGAGGGAGAGATTGATATCCGTGTTGAAAATTCTTCAAGAGTCCGTTCTTGGGTAACAGCCGTTATGGATTACAAGATTGGCGGCATGGAAGCGGCATCTGTCGTTGGCGAAGCAACTGAAGATAAGCTCGCCGCAGGTTGGGAAAAGTTCATGTCACAGGGCGGACTTGGTACCCGTCCTCCAAATGACAAGAGACCAGCAAACTCTGGCAAGAAAGAATAAAGAAAGATGAATGCCAAGATTAACGAAACAACAAATACTCAAAGAAGTTGTTAAGTGCGGTAAAGATCCTTCCTACTTCCTGAAAAACTATGCCCGCATCTCTCACCCGATGCACGGGCTTATGTTGTTTAAGACATACGATTATCAGGATAAGCTACTAGACGACTTTAACGACTATCGATTTAACATCATTAACAAGGGTCGCCAGCTAGGCATCTCAACAATTACGGCTGGCTACATTGTTTGGATGATGCTGTTTCATCGCGACAAGGCTATTCTTGTTATGGCAACCAAGTTTGATACCGCAGGTAACTTGGTTCGTAAAGTCAAGAATATCATGAAGAACCTTCCTGACTGGATCAGGATCGCAAACATTACAACTGACAACCGCACGTCCTTTGAGTTGTCCAACGGCTCCACCATCAAGGCTGCTTCTACCTCTGGCGATGCTGGTCGTTCAGAGGCTCTATCGCTTCTTGTTCTTGACGAGGCTGCCCACATTGAAGGCTTGGACGAACTTTGGACTGGTCTATACCCAACGCTATCAACTGGTGGTCGCTGTATTGCTATCTCAACTCCAAATGGTGTTGGTAACTGGTTTCACAAAACTTGTACAGGTGCCGAGAGTAATGAAAATAATTTTAACCTCACTACCCTTATGTGGGATGTACACCCAGATAGAGACGAAGAATGGTTCAAAAAAGAAACCAAGAATATGTCCAAACGCCAGATTGCACAGGAGTTGGAGTGTAACTTCAACACGTCTGGTGAAACTGTCATAGATCCGTCAGGTATTGACTGGATGATGTCGTTGGTGCGAGAACCAAAGCACAGAACTGGATTCGACAGAAACTTTTGGATTTGGGAAGAGTACGATCCAACTTGCAACTATCTTCTTGCAGCCGATGTGGCAAGAGGCGACGGTGCAGATAGCTCTACGTTTCACATTCTAAAACTTGAAACGATGGAGATTATTGGAGAATACCAGGGTAAACCAACACCCGACCTGTATGCCAATATGCTAAACCAAGTTGGTAGAGAGTTTGGCAATGCGATGATGGTTGTAGAAAACAATTCTATTGGTTATACAGTGATCGATAAACTTATAGAGTATGGCTATCCTAATCTTTATTATTCAATCAAATCTACACACGAGTATATAGACCAGCACTTGGGCGAACACAGAAGCGGAGCGATTGCCGGATTCTCCACTACAACCAAGACTAGACCCCTGATTGTAGCCAAGTTGGAAGAGTTTATAAGAAACAAACTAATTAAGACGTATTCCTCACGTTTGGCAAATGAATTTAGAACATTTATTTGGAACAACGGGAAACCACAAGCAATGCGAGGGTATAACGATGATTTGGTAATGGCTCTTGCGATTTGTTGTTGGGTCCGAGACACAGCAATACAATCAAACTCCCGAGACCTAAATTACCAAAAAGCTTTTGTTGATGCTATTATGACTTCTAGAACAACGTTGAACACCCAGATAAAGGGACAAATTGGCTACACAGGAGAAGACACAACTAGTAAAATGAACGAAGCAAAAAATCTATACTCCCAATATATGTGGATAATTAAGTGAGAAACTAAATGGCACCTAAAAACCCAAAGCAAGGCAAGAACCCTGCAAACAGAGATTCGCAATTATTCAGATCTCTTACTCGACTGTTCTCTGGACCTATTATCAGCTATCGCTCCGAGTCTGGTCGAAAGATACGCAGACAACATCTTGATAAATATTCTACAAGATTTAAATCTGCGTCAGGGCAGCAATTTAAAAAACAGTCCTATAACCCACTAGACACAATTGCGGCAAATGCAATCGCAAACCAACGCAGGTCCGAGCGTTATATTGACTTTGACCAGATGGAGTATATGCCCGAGCTAGCTTCTGCCCTTGACATCTACGCAGACGAGATGACAACATTCTCTTCTCTTTCTCCGATGCTCAACATCAGATGCCGCAACGATGAAATCAAGGCTGTTCTAGATATTCTCTACCATAACGTGATGAACATTGAACACAACCTCTTTGGTTGGTGCCGCACAATGTGCAAGTACGGAGACTTCATTCTATATCTTGATATTGATGACGAGATAGGTGTTCAGTCTACAATTGCCATACCACTGCAAGAGATTGAGAGATTAGAAGGTCTTGACGCCACAAATCCGAATTACATCCAGTATCAGTGGAATTCTGCTGGCATGACGTTTGAGAACTGGCAGATTGCTCACTTCCGCATTCTTGGTAACGACAAGTATTCTCCATACGGCACTTCTGTTCTTGAGCCTGCGCGTCGTATCTGGCGACAGCTTACCCTAATGGAAGACGCAATGATGGCTTATCGTATTGTTCGTTCATCCGAGCGTAAAGTATTCAAGATTGATGTTGGCGCCATTCCACCACAAGAAGTCGAACAATACATGCAGAAGATTGTTACCCAGTTGAAGCGTCACACAATTGTAGACAAGGACACTGGGCGCATCGACCTGCGCTACAACCCGCTCTCTATTGAAGAGGACTACTATATTCCTGTTCGTGCTGGCTCTGTGACTGATATTCAGAACCTCGGAGCAGGACAGAACACAACCGCGATTGACGACATCAAGTATCTTCGCGACAAGTTGTTCTCAGCTATCAAGATTCCACAAACCTACTTGACCATGGGCGAAGGCGCACAGGAAGATAAAACTACCCTTGCTACTAAGGACATACGATTCGCTCGCACAATTCAGCGCCTACAGCGTTCAGTCCTACACGAGCTAGAAAAGATTGGAATTATTCATCTTTATACTCTCGGCTACAGAGGCGAAGATCTACTAAACTTCAAGCTGTCTCTCAACAACCCAAGTAAGATTGCTGAGTTGCAAGAGCTTGAACACTGGAAGACCAAGTTCGATATTGCTGCATCTGCAACTGAAGGCTATTTCTCACGTCGCTGGGTTGCTGACAATATCTTTGGCATGTCCCACGAAGAGTTCCTACGCAACCAGCGTGAGATGTTCTACGACCGCAAGCACGACACCGCACTTGAGGGTGTTGCTGAAGCTGCTGCCGCAGGCGGCGGCGAAGCTGGTGGTGGTGGACTTGACCTCGGTGGCGACGAAGGTGGTGGCGGTCTTGATCTTGGTGGCGGTGACGAAGGTGGTGGAGAACTTGACCTCGGTGGAGACGAAGGCGGCGATGAAGGTGGTGGCGAAGACACCGCGCTTCTAGCAGCCCCTCCAGGCTCCCGTGACTCACCACGATTGGCACCATCACTCGGCAAGCGCGCGAGATCAGGTAAGAAATATGTGACTAAGGGCTCTAAAGGCAAAGTTTATCAAAAGGTCGCAACAGACAAGAGACCATCCGGGGCAAGAACTCGCAACTACGCAAGTATCCCAACCCCCGAAATGAACACCTATCGGTCAAACAACCACGGTGCGTCAGAACTAAGATCACTCGCTAGGGGCATTTATGAAGAGCAAGACCCTAATTACTTGCGAGACCAAGAGGAAGAGCAATCTCTCCTTGAAGTTAACAGTTCAGTAAAGATGCTTATTGAGAGCCTAGAAACAAAGACTACGGAGAATGATAATGAAAAATAGACACAACAAGAAGCGTAACACAGCTTTTGTTTTCGAGGCTCTATCTCGTGAAGCGACTGTTGCGATCATCAAGGGCGACCACGAGAGAAAAGAAAAAGTAGTCTCCATTGTTCGCAAGCATTTTACAGGAGACTCTTTACTTAAGAAAGACCTAGAATGCTACCGCTCTTTGTATGAAAATCAGAACCTAGACGAAACCACTAGCAAAAAAATTGTAGAGGCTGTGCTGGCTGCTAAGCGCCTTATTGACCCCGATGGATTGTTCAAGCAACAAACTGAAGTCATCAATGATATCAACAAGGAACTCAGCCCTGCAACATTCAACAACTTTGTGCCAAACTACAAGTCATTGGCTACTATTGCAAAGATGTTTAATACTAGCTCTCCAAAGCAAAAGGTAATGCTTGAAGGCAAAATTCTTGAAGCAATGGCAAGTGCCGTAGACGCAACTCCGCTTGAGCCAATGGACAGCATAACTTTCAGAACTTTTACTAAGAAGTTTAACGCCAAGTATGGCGACTCTCTTCTACAAGAGCAAAGAGAACTTCTGAACCACTACATTTCATCTTTCTCACACGACGATCTTGAAACCAAGATATATCTCAACAGAGAGCTTGGTAGATTAAAGCAATCACTATCTGAGGCAGTCGATACCGAAGACATCGCAAACGACCCCGAGATGGTTCGCAAGACAAACGCTGTGAGAGAAAGGCTTGAGAGTCTTTCAAAAGAAACCAGTTTGAACGAATCCACCCTGTTGACCATTATGAGAACACAGGAGTTAGTAAAGGAAATCTACAACGATGCCAGTAACAGTTAGAATTGTTCCGGTCCCAGAGCCAGTAAAAGTAACAATAAAGCCGAAAACCCCTCCTCCTACTGTAACCCTAGAGCTTGACATTCGTAAGTCACTAAGTGGCGATCTAATGATTTTTGACCACGGCGATATTGATATTGTTCTTTCCGGCAAGGACAAGAAGATTACTGCTTTTCCAAAGCAAACAATGACTGACTTTACATATGGCGCACAGAATAGATTATTTGCTCATCTTGCTCGTAAAGGTATTATTATGCCTGAGTCAATCCAGGGTGCCTCTTACTATGGCGCTATGGAAGCGCAGCTACAAGAAGCAGCGGACGGCAAGTTAAACGCTGCCAAGTTTGCGCTTGTAAGTATTGAAAAGTTCATCACAGAAGAAAGACCATACTTTGAAAAGGTCGAGGCTGATATTGCTGGATTTGAAGACGAATACACCAACCCCGACAAGACCGACTCTACAGAGCTTGGAGAAGTTCCACAGAGGGACGAACAAGGTTCTATCCGTAAGGGCTACATCAGAGATCCCTACACATTCTCTTACATGTACACAATCTAGGAGCCCACTATGACAAAGAAAATGAAAGTTATAATGGAAAACTGGGACAGGTTTATATTGCAAGAAGAGTTTGAAGCTTGTGATACTCCATTTAAAGTTGGAGATATGTTAATTGGAGTTGATCTTGTAAAATACTTAGACGATGAAGCCTTATATCAGGATAGACAAGAGATAATAAATCGATCAGAATATAGACAGTATCTTAAAAAAGGAATACAAATAGGCAAAGCTATAAAGCCTTTTGCTAGTTTAGTGCTCGCATTGGATGGAGGGGCGACGGCTGCTACACTAGGAGCAGCCGATGCAGCCGGCGGATTTCTTGGTCAAATGTTTGCCCTTGGCTCTAAAAATGAAGGCGACAACAGATACACTGAATTTTTATCAACCTTTTGTGTTGATAATGAGACACTAGACTTAATTGAAGATAAATTTCAACAACAATATGTAACACAGACAGATATTGTAGATAAACTACAAGATTACTTTAAAAATGCAAATCCCGAGTCTCCGCTTCCCGATATCACAGAACATCTAGTGGAATGGCTAAACACAAAATCTGCTTATGCAGGAAGTGAAGAAACAAAAATGGTGACAAAATGATGGAATTATTATTATTTATACTTATAGCCTACGGGCTCACACAGATTTTGGTATACAGCGATATGCCAATAATCAAAAGACTGCGACCAGACAAAGAATCTTATAGAGGATACGGCAAAGTTTTCCATTGCCCTATGTGTATGGGCTTCCACGTTGGTTGGTTTTTAGTCCTACTTTCTCCTTGGACTGAACTATTTACGTTTGACCCAACTTTTGTTAATGCCTTTATACTTGGTTGTCTTTCATCTGCGACTTCATATGTTCTCAATATGGTGTTCTCAGATGAAGGAATAATGATAAAGCATAATTACAAAAACGATAATTTTTTTATAGAGGAAGAATAAATGAAGATTACCAAAGCAAGACTAAAAGAAATCATTAAAGAAGAAATTGAAGCCGTTAAGGAAGGACCCCAACGCGCGTTCTGCATTGGCTACGAAAAAGATGGTGAAACAAAGCACCAGACTGTTCATGCTGACGCTCCCGGAATCGCCGAGAGAAAGATCAAGAGAGAGCACGATGTTCGTGATAGCGCAATCAAGAGCACAAAAGAAGGGAAGTGTAAAGGTCATGCATAATTATCTTATTGGAAAATGGGGACTACAACCAGTCCGCCGATGCTGCAAAGGCTCTTAGCTCGCGCGGGTAGCGCCCGCATAAGGAATACAAATGAAACTTACCAGAACAAAACTAAAACAGATTATCAAAGAAGAACTAGACAGGGCTTCTGAAATTAAAGCTGAAAGAGTTGTTAACTTTATCAAAGATCACGGTGACACACACGCAGAACTTGTGCATCAAGATGATGGTTCTATGAAGATCAAGGTTGTAACAAAGATATATGATACCAACACTCGCAAGATGAGTTCAGAAGTTAATTATATTGAACCCACTATGCAAGCAGCAAGAGGAATATTGGAATACTAAAATGAAACTACTAAGAGAATACTACGAACTATGTGAAGGTGGCGTATGCCAAGACCTTCTTACTGAAGACGAGAAACGTTTTGTCGCCGGCGGGGGCATGATACTTTCTGGCAAGCTACAAGAAGCAGATGTCCAGAATGGTAATGGTCGTGTCTATCCTCACAAGGTTTTAATGAGAGAAGTCGAGAACTACAAGAAGCTTGTAAAAGAAAACAGAGCACTTGGTGAACTAGATCACCCCGACGATTCAGTTATCAACTTAAAGAACGCGTCACATATGGTTACGGCTATCTGGATGGAAGACAAAGCCGTTATGGGTAAGGTTAAAGTCCTCAACACTCCATCTGGACAAGTTCTCAAGTCTCTCGTAGAGTCAGGCGTCAAGCTTGGCATCTCTTCCCGAGGTATGGGATCTGTGTCGGAGGGCGGTGGCAATGTCGTTGTTCAAGAAGACTTTCAACTCATCTGCTTTGACTTTGTATCTGAGCCTTCAACTCCAAACGCTTTTATGATGAAAGAGGCAAAACAGTATAACAACAAAGTATTTACAAAAGCTGACCGAATTAACAGGCTACTAAATGAGGTATTAAAAGATGAGTGAAGAACAGGAAAAATTAGATGAAGTTGGTGCTCCTGGGCTTTCTGTTGTATTGACAAATTTGGACAATTTGGTAAAAATATTAATAACTGTAAACAAGACTGCTAAATCAGAAAAGCTGGAAAAGTCTATTGAAGCAATCAATTTTGTATATAATGGTTTTGAAAAAATGAAAAAAAACTATCCCAAAACATATAAGATGGTTTTAGGAGGAGCAGCAATATTAGACCCTGTGGGAGCTATAAAGGCTGGCGCCGCAAGAAAAGTAATCACTGCTTTTGTTAATTCTTTTGGTCTTAATCCTCCCCCCGAGCCACCACAAATAGATACCACAAATGCGCCACCCCCACCAGAAAAATTAGAAGAATCTTTAGATAGAATGCAAATCCTTGCAGGAATTGACAAGAAGGAAAAATGAACAAATCACAACTTAAAAAGTTAATCAAGCCAGTCGTAAAAGAGTGCATCCAAGAAGTTTTGATAGAAGAAGGACTTCTTACAGAGGTCGTCGCTCAAGTTGCTTCTGGAATGTCTCGACAGCCAATTGTTGAAAACAAGCCAAATAAAAGAAATGATAAGCTATTTAATGAAGACTTGCAAATGCAGCGTAAGTCCCGAGAGGCGAACAAAAAGCTACAAGAGCATCGTAAGAAACTTCTAGATTCTATTGGTGGAGACGCTTACAACGGAGTTGATTTATTTGAAGGTACAACACCTTTAAACAATGCAGGCACCGCAGGCGAAAGCCACAAAACAAATGTACTAGGTGACGATCCAAATGATGCAGGTGTAGATATAAGTTCAATTATGGGCAACTCAAGCAAGATTTGGCAAGCGATTAAATAGGATTAATAATGAGTAGACGCAAGGGTGCGAATGTTGTGGTTACCGCAAGACAATGTAGAGGTAACCACGAGAAGATGATCCGCAAGTTCATCAAGAAATGTAAGAAAGAAAAAATTATTGAACAGATAAGAGAAAGAAGATATTACAAGAAGCCTTCCGATGTTAAACGTCATAAAAAGCAGGCTGCCATACGCCGACAGCGCCGAGACGTAGAAAAGCAAAAGAGACTGCAAGCCAAGCGTGAAAGAAATAGTTGATACTATTTATTTACGACTATGTAAATACGGAGGATTCTTATGTCAGTTTTGAAAGCAACAAGCTGGGGTCGCACTAGAAGACCAAAACATCTAGTCGAGCACCTTCCAACAACCAAGCAAACAGCAACTACAGTAGCAATAACTGCTGAAGCAGATCTCAACAGCGATCTAAACGACGGCACAGCAGGACAAAATGGATATTCAACAGAAAATCAGAGATTTTTGCATGTTTTTGTAAAAACCAATACTGGCAAATCTGTTGTAATTTATGGATACAATTATGCTTTTGGTGAGTGGGCGCCGTTGTATTTACCATTAGGAAATGGAACGCACGCCGAGGCTACTGCAACAACTGGTGGAAGTGGTACGGGAGCGAGACATTATATTTTTGATATAGCAGGTGTTGATAGAGTAGCGTTTGTTTCAGGCGACCCACCCGCTACCGTCAGGGCTGCTTGCAGCACATTCTAAAGGAGTTTTATAATGGCTCAATTTAGATGGGCATATGTTAATTGTACTGAAGAAGACAGCATTACTATTGCCGGACCTACTGGTTCACTTCAATTTTTATCCACTTCAAGTGGGTTAAGCGGCTCTAGCAATTTAATATTCAATACTTCTAGCAATACCTTATACATTACTGGAACATTACTAGTTTCTGGAACTATTAGTGCTAGTTCTTTTGTTGTCAATCAGACAGATACAGTTTCTGGATCTACCGTATTTGGCAATAGCAGTAACGACACTCATCAATTTACTGGCAGTTTATTTGTCGGAAAAGCCTCTGAGCTACCAACATTCCAAGTAGATCCAGCACAAAGCCAATCAATAACTCTAGGGATGAGACACACATATAGGACTGTCTCAACTTCAGGGCTTACATCTTCGACCGGAGACTACATTATCGGTTTTGGAGGCTCTGGAGATTTAGAATTTAGACTGCATTCAGCGTCTGCGTACAATTCTGGAGCCATATTAGTCCTAAAGGATGAATCATCAACTAGAGCCGCAGGTACTGGCAAAATAACAGTCTCTGCTTCATCTCCAAACACCATAGACAATAATGGCGCCTATGTTCTCACTGGCTCAAACCCAGCTATTTCACTATATTCTAACGGTGCCAACTGGTTTGTATTCTAACGAGGAGGTTACCTAATGGCTTATAACCTTCTCTCCGGTACAGTTCTTGCTAACGAATCAGTTGTTTTCGAGCCGTCTACAAATGGTGGTGAATTTAATAACGTAATTATTGGTGAGTTTCGAGGAGACGGACAACAATTACAAAACGTTGCTAGAGTTGTCGCCAATGGCACAACTGATTATATGCTCACGGTTGGAGCAAATGCAGATAGTTTAGTTGGGGAGCCCAACTTACAATTTAATGGGGCGCGCCTATTTGTAAATGGTAATATAACGGCGTCGTCTTTACATTTATCTTCCTTGGCGGCAGGACAGGCGGCTACATCTTCCTTCCTTGCTCTTGACTCTAACAATAATGTGGTCCTTACGTCTTCGGCAGGTGGTCCTGATTTTGCCACCGCACAGGGACCAATAAACTCTTTACAGTTTCATTCCAGCCCTGGCGATATAAGTGGTTCGGATAATTTTACTCTTGTTGGAAGTACTCTGTTTGTGACCGGAAACATAGTTGTGTCTGGAAATGTAGAAGCACACGCTTTTGATCTTATCCAGACAACCTTGTTTGAAATAAACCAATCGGGATCAAGTGCTCTGGGGAATTCAAACGATGATACCCACCACTTCACAGGATCCATTTCTGTATTCTCGTCCAGTACCGATCTGTTTGCGGTTGATGTCGAGAACAAAAACACAAAAATAAAAACTGGTCTTGTGTTTAACAGGACGGCTGTTGCCACAAACTATTCTGTCTTGGCGTCAGACTATTATGTAGGCATTGACACCGCAACCCAAAGCTCAGCAATTACTGCAAGCCTCCCAGCAGCCGAGTCTTTGCAGTCAGGACAAACCTTCGTTTTTAAAGACGAAGGCGGAAGTGCCCACCAGTACAGCATTGTCATAAAACCATCTGGTTCTCAAAAAATCGATAATCAAAATCAAGTAATTTTGGAATCACCCCATGCATCTTTGACCATTTATACGGACGGCGCGTCAAAGTTCTTTATTACTTGATTTGATTTATACTATTTAAGAGCGTAATGTCGCTGGTGCTTTTGCATCTGTGCATTATCCATTTTATCTTTAGGAGGATTTTTATAAATGGCTTACAAATTTCAATTAGGTTCCGCTATTCTTAGTGGTTCCACCAAGTTCGAGGAAGAGGTTGACGCCGCTGGCGGTCTTAAGCTCTCTGGTGTTGATGACACCGCACTCGACGTTTCTGCTGATAGCTTCTTGTTCCGCGATGCTGACGGAACCATGAAGCGCGACACCATGGCTGACTACGCTACCGCAATTGCTGGTGACGGTCTTGCCGCTTCATCCGGTGTTCTTGCTGTTGGTGTTGATGATTCTACTGTTGAACTCGACTCCGATGCTCTTCGCATCAAGGATAGTGGTGTTGGCACTGCAAAGATTGCTGACAACGCTGTCACTCTTGCTAAAATGGCTGGCATTACCCGTGGCTCACTAATCGTTGGTGATTCTTCTGGTGACCCATCATATCTTGCAAAGGGTACTGCTGCTCAGTTCCTTCAGTCTGACGGAACTGATCCATCATACGTCACAATCTCTGGTGATGCTACTATCGCTGCCGGTGGTGCTCTTACCATCGCTAACGATGCTGTTGAAAGCGGTATGCTCAACGACAACGTTATCTCCGGTCAGACCGAATTGGCTTCCGATGGTCTTGCTGCTGCTGACGAACTTATGATCAGCGACGGCGGCACTTTGAAGAAGATTGGCGTTGACAATCTTTTCAAGGATGGTCCCGGACTTCTCGGTGCTGCTTCCGTTGATGTTTCAGCAGACCACTTCATGTTCCTTGATGGCGGCGCTACTGGCGATGCTAAAACTGAATCAGTCGCCGACCTTATGACTGCAATTGCTGGCTCTGGTCTTAAGGCCGATGCTGGTGTTCTTGAAGTTCGCGTCTCTGGCTCAATTGTTCGCAACTCTGACAAGCTTGGTATCAGTGGCTCAATCGCTGGTGATGGTCTTAAGTTCCTCGGTGGTGCAAACGCAATTTCTACCCTTGAGGTTGATCTTAACGAGCTTCCCGCTGCTGCTGTTGCAGTCGCCAACGATAGCATCGCCATCATCGATTCTGATGACAACGGCACCAAGAAGGAAAGCATTGCTGACCTTATGACTGCTGTTGCTGGTAACGGTCTCGCTGCCGCTTCTGGTGTCCTTTCGCTTGATGCTTCTGAAGTCGCTTCTGCTGCTATAGCTTCCGGCGACCACTTCGTCTTCCACGATGTCACTGACGACAGCACCAAGAAGGAAACTGTTGACGATCTCGCTAGCTTCATGGCTGGTGTTGGTCTCGCTGCTGCTTCCGGTGTTCTTACGCTTGACATTGACGAGCTTGGTGCTCTTGGTGGCGCTTCCGTCGATCAGGGTGACAACTTCTTGCTCTCTGACGGTGGTACCGAGAAGAAAGTTACCTTCTCTAACCTTGAGGACAGCATTTTTGGCAACGTCTCTGGCGATGTTCTTATTGCCGCAGGTGGTGCTGCTACCATTCAGGCTAACGCTGTTGAAGACTCCATGGTCAACGACAACGTTGCAACTGGTCTTGCTGGCGTAGGTCTCTCCGCCGCTTCCGGTGTTCTTGCACTTGACGCTTCTGAGCTTTCTGACGCCGCTGTTGCTTCTGGCGACAAGTTTGTCTTCCAAGACGCGACTGATGATAGCACCAAGAAAGAAAGCATCGATGACATTGCTACCTTCATGGCTGGCAACGGTCTTGCTGCTTCATCCGGTGTTCTCGCTGTCGATGCCTCGGAGCTTTCTGACGCCGCTGTTGCTTCCGGTGACAAGTTTGTCTTCCAAGACGCAACCGACGATAGCACCAAGAAAGAAAGCATTGATGATATTGCCACCTTCATGGCTGGTAGTGGACTCTCTGCTGCTTCCGGTGTCCTCAGCGCTAGACATGATGTCGCTGCTAAGGCTGATGGTGATACTCTTGCAGTTGGCGTAAACTACTTCGCTGACCTTAGCTCTGATGCCACTGTCGCTCTTCCTGCTTCACCTTCAGTTGGTGATACTGTCGTCGCTAAGGCTAAAGGTCTTTCAAGCGCAACTATCATTATCAACAGGGCTGGCTCACAGACTATCGATGGCGAAACTTCTGTTACCATCGAATCACCTTTCGGTGCTGTTACCATGGTCTACGTTGCTAACGACGATTGGAGACTTATCTGATATAACCTTCTGGTTTTAATCAGATTTCTTCTGGGTGCCCTCCTTCGTGGGGGCATCCTTTTTTCTTGCGACTATTTATTGAGAACATCAAATAAAAAGGATTTTTTTATATGGCATATAATGTCCTAAAAGGTAACGTACAATTTATTAACTCTGATAGTGGCTCTATCGAGAGCATGGTTGATGATTATAGCAATCAGACTATCGCAGGAATAAAGACATTTTCACAAGCTGTCACTGCATCATCAGGCTTAAGCTCTTCAGCAGGGATACAAGCAGAATCTTTTATTGGTGCAGGCACGGGAATTACCGGCGTAACTGCCGCCGGTGCGACAATTTCTGATGACGGCAACAACCGTGTTTTAACAGCTAAGGGAGACACGACTTTACAAGCTGAACAAAACCTTAAATTTAACGGCTCAGAACTTCAGATCCTTGGCAATATTTCCGCTTCAGTAAATATTTCAGGTTCAGAGTTTTATGGAAAGGCGGATGGTCTAACTAATATTCCAACTAACCAATTTGTTGGTAGCATTTCTGCCGCAAGTCTTAATCTTGGAGACACGTTAGATAATGATGGCGGCGAGTTGATCGTTGACCTATCAAGTTCTGGAGGACTTGAAAGCACCGCAACAGGTTTAAAAGTAAATCCTTCTGTTGCTGTTCAAAAAACTTCTCCAGTAAATGCAGATAAGTTTGTTATAGCAGATTCAGCAGCGTCAAATACTACAAAATATATAACTTATGAACACCTATCAACTGGGATTGCTAGTGGAATCACAACATTCCCACCAAACGGAAGTGATGGCAACGTACAAATAAAAAATGGTTCCGCTTTTCAAGGACCAAGTGAATTAACTTTTAACACGACTTCGAACATTTTAACTGTTACAGGCAAAATTACTGCCTCTGTTCACGTTTCGTCTTCGCAGATTTTTGCAACTAGCTATTTTGGCGATGGGTCAGGTTTAACAGGATTGAGTACAAATGCTTACGGCTTTTTTACAGCCAACTTTACTGTTGCTTCTGATAGTGATTTAATTGGGATTGTGACTACCGGATCAGTAATTACTGCCTCCTTGCAGGCAGCGAATCAATACGAACCGGGACAGAGATTTACTTTTAAAGATGTAAGTGGAAGCTGCTCAGGATCAAATCACATTGTAATCAGTGCAAGTAACTATTCTTCTGGCGACCGAATTGATGGACAAGGTATTGTAAAAATACAAGCAGGATTTGGCGCCGTTACAATTGCATCCGACGGTGTTGGAAGTTTCTACATAGTGAGCACAAGCTAATGCCTGATTTAATTAATGAAAATGGAACGTGGGTCCTTCAAGAAGACGCCAATTTTTCTGATTTAAAAATAAACACCATTGATTTAACAGATGGTACTTGGACTAATGTGGATATTAATTCAAATATTAATACCTTATCCTTTGCTAATGATGCAAATAAGATTGTTACAAATGCTGTGTCGGCTGGAAATATAAATCTATTAAACAAATCTGATTACAATGCAGCAAGATGGTATAAAACTCTAACTTATGAAGATGGTACGCAAGTTCTTACAACGGATCAGTTTATTTTTATATCAACTTTGCAAGGTCTCTCTTCATCTAATCCCTCTCCTTTTGGCTTTGCTTGCGGCTTATCACTGCATCCGTTGGCTACTGGTTCAAATTCGCAAACAAATCAAGCTTTTAATGGTCACTCATTGTTTAACGAAACTTCTAATAGCACCACCGGGTTTAAACACGAATATTCTTCTGCCACTCAAGCCGGCGGCGGCTCTATAATTTTAAATGTGCTAACTTCAAGTTTATGTACTTGTGTAATCAACTGGGGGGCACCCACTGGGACTCAAAAAGGTAATATATCAGTGACAAGAAACAATAGAAATGTAGTAACACAAAGAAGCACCATGACAATGTCTTCTTCTGCTGATCTACCACTTTATCTTCAGGTTTGCTTTGCGACAAGATATAACACCAACGAGTGTCTAGCTGGTGCCGAACACAAGCAGATAATGAAATACAAAGTAATAAGGATACTACCAGAATGAAGACAGTAGATCAAGTTAACCAAGAGCATATGATATTTGAAAATTTTGAAATAAATGGCAAAAAAATAACAATTTATATCTCTCATGACGAAATTAACGCTTTGTTGTCCTCATATGACTCAAGTGATTTCAACTCTCCTGACATCGTAACCTGTAGGGCGCTAGCACGATTAATACTAGACGCCCTAAAGTCAGCACAATAAACATTTGCTTTTACTTCATTTACGCACTATTTAAAATGAAAAACTATTTCTATAGGAGTTTTTGTTTATGTCCTCATTATTAGAGCAAGCAATCGTAGACGCAAAGGCGTTGAAGGAAGCCGCAATGAAAAATGCGGAGGCCACAATTATCGACAAGTATTCGGAAGAAGTCAAGTCCACCCTCAACCAGTTACTGGAGCAGGACGAACTTGAGGCTCTTCTTGGCGGGGGAGAAGAAACCCCAACTGCTGGTGCTGAAGCAGCAATAGACGAAGAAGTCGAAGCCGACGAGATTGCCGAAGGCGTCCCTGATGCATTCACCGAGGACAGCACTGCTCTTGGCGGCGTAAACGAAGGCGAAGCAGCAGAGGTCACAATTGATTTTAAAGAACTTGCCGAGGCACTTAGCCAGCTTCGTGAAGGTATCGAAGAAGAGGAAACTCTTGAAGAGGCTGAAAAGGAAGAAGCTGAAGAGAAAAAAGACGAAGAAACCATGGACGAAGAAATGGAACTAGATGAAGATTCCATCATGGAAATGGTAGCCTCAATGCTTTCTGAAGAAGATGAAGAAACTCTTGAGGAAGCCGAAGAAGAAGTTATGGAAGAGGGCGAAGAAGATGGAGAACTTTACGAAGAACTCTCTGATGCCCTCTTAGAAGCAATTATGGAAAAACTTACCGTAGACATGGGTGCTACGCTCTCTGGCTGGGCTGGTCGTTCTGAAGAATCAGTCAAGCACCAGATGGAGCTAGAGATGGCTCATCGTCGCAGCACCGAAGTCGCAGAAGAACTCGAAGCACTTAAGAAGGCTCAAGAAGAGCTAGTATTCGAGAACAAGAAATTAAAACAAAATCTTTCCAACTACCAAGAAGTAGTTGAATCTCTTAAGGAGAATGTGCAGGATGTAAATCTTAGTAATGCACGACTCCTTTACACCAACCGCACGCTGAGAAATACCTCCCTGAATGAGCGACAAAAAGAAAGAATTGTCGAAGCGATTTCTAAGGCTGGTTCGGTTGAGGAAGCAAAGACAATCCACGAGACACTTCAAAGCACAGTGGCGTCCACTCCCAAGAGAGGACCAAAATCACTAAGCGAAGCTATCACCCGTCCAACTTCCGTTATCCGTGCTTCTCGCAAGGAAGAACCCAAAGTGGATCCCTTTACTGCGAGAATGCGTAAACTAGCAGGTATCAATTAAATCAAATTTAAGGAGGATTTATAATTATGTCTAGTATTGTAAACAGATTGACCGAAGGCGTTGTCAATCGTGATATGCGTGCTGAGTCCCACGCACTTCTTTCCAAGTGGAAGAAGACCGGACTTCTAGAGGGTCTTGAGGATGAGCGCAAGCAAAACACCATGGCCCGCCTACTTGAAAACCAAGCCAAGGAACTTCTTCGTGAGCAGACCTCAATGGGTGCTGGCGATGTAGAAGGTTTCGCTGCTGTTGCGTTCCCAATTGTTCGCCGCGTGTTCGCTGGTCTTATCGCCAACGATCTCGTTAGCGTTCAGCCAATGAGCCTTCCCAGTGGTCTTATCTTCTTCCTCGACTTTGTTTACTCCGCAAACATTGGCGCGAGCGGAACCATGGTTGATCGGTTTGGCAACACTGCTGATAAGTCAATCTACGGTACTGATCGTGTCGGTTCACAGATCACCGGTGGTGTTGGTCTTGTTGGCAGCCTTGCAGAAAACCTTTCCGGTCCCCGCGACATGGTTGGTTACGCTTACGGCTCACCTGAAACTCTTCAACTTGTGACTGCTTCTGCTACCAACTTCACCGTTGGCGAACGTGTTGCAATTTCTGCAATCACCGAAGCACAGAAGAAGCTTATCAAGTACGACCCTGACGTTCTTGCTGAGACTAGCAACAACCTATTCCAGCTTAAGTTCCCAGAGTCAGGATTGACCAGACCAGATCTCGATAACCTTTCTGCTTTCGATATCTCTGGTTCATCAGTTGGTAGATTTGGTGACACAGCCAACCTCACCGACACGAACACCAAGCTAATTCGTCGTCTAACTTCCACTGACGGCACCGATATTAGCTTCTTCTTCGTGTCAAGTCACGGAGATGCTCTAACACTAGCAGTTAGCACCAGAGACGGTGACTACGCTCACATTGAGCATCCCACCAAGGATGGTGTTGAGTCTTCAACTAACGCAGCCGCAGGTGCCATTGACACTTACAGTATGCTTCTAGAAGCTAACGCTGAAATCCCTGAGATTGACATCAAGGTTGATTCCATTGCTGTCACCGCTCAGACCAAGAAGCTCAAGGCCAAGTGGACCCCAGAGCTTGGTCAGGACCTCAACGCATACCACAACTTGGATGCAGA
>CEUT01049899.1_pt1 | contig 18994 bp, 24 predicted proteins | sample 531401 | NCBI WGS metagenome assembly CEUT01 (sample SAMEA2622821, study PRJEB7988) | marine metagenome | biome: marine biome (ENVO:00000447); feature: surface water layer (ENVO:00002042); material: "saline water (ENVO:00002010), including plankton (ENVO:xxxxxxxx)" | depth 5 m | reverse complement strand
ATACCAATAAAAACAAATAATAGTTGTTGGTTTGGGGTAACTGATAGAGAAATGGAAGAAGAATATACAGAAGAAAATTCTCACTCTGTATACACATTCAATAAAAAGTTCAAACCAAGATTCAAAAATTTTAAAATGGCACCTGCACACATACATACATTTAATGTAAGGTTGAATCATAGTATGTTTAATGAGGGTGATGAGGATAGAATTACCTTATCGATTGATTGTAAAAAAAATGAATGGCTTGATAAATTTCTTGATGGTTTCAGAGAATGTTAAACTATTTATATTAAAGGTTCTAAAATGTCTAAGAGTTTATTCGACCATATAAAACAAATAACAAATGTACAAAATACTCTGTATTGGGATTCACTTGAAGAGGGTGATAAAAAAACATGGAGTAATTACATGGTTCATCGTTTTCTAAGTATGAAATCAGAATGGATTCAGGTTGTGAATGAAATACAAAAGTATTGGGAGTTGGCTCCTAAAAATGTATATCAGTTTTATATTGATGTAGTACCAAGAGGTAGAACATTTCTTCGGTATGTTAAATCGAAGAAGAAATCAAAAGTTGAGAAATGGGCAATGGAACATTTAACCGATTATTTTGAGTGTAGTACAAGAGAAGTGGAAGACCACTTAGAGTTATTAACTAAAGAACAAGTTATCACAATTATTATGAAGTATGGTGTTGATGATAAACAATTAAAAAAAATATGGAGTAAGTAATGAGTTATAGAAAAGAAGAACAATTTTTTATGAAAGAGATGGAGTGGGGTGTTAACTCACAAACAAATACCACTTATATGAACTATGAGTTTGATATAGATTCTTTGTATTCAACAATAGTAAAGTGTGATTACTTACAAAGAACAAATCCAAATGCAACAATCAATTTAAATATTGCTTCATATGGTGGTGATGTATATGCCATGTTAGGGTTAGTGGATTATATCAGAGGATTAGATGTAAAGGTAAATACACATTGTGTTGGAACTTGTATGAGTGCTGCTTCAGTATTGTTAGCAAGTGGTACAGGTGAAAGAACTATGAGTAAACATGGTACCGTAATGGTTCATGAGGGTTCAGCGTTTGAGGCAGGTAAAACTACAGATGTTATGAAAGGTGTTGACCACTTAAAAACACTACAAAAAGAAATCAATCAATTGATGGGTGAAATAACAAATAAAGATGCAAACTTTTGGGAACTCACTCAAAGAAACGATACATATTTAAATGCGGAAAAGTGTATTGAATATGGTATTGTCGATAAAATTAAATAAAAAAAGACTTGACACATATACCAATTATGTGTTATATTTAAACATAATAAATTGGAGGATAACATGAAAGTTATCAAAGATACACCTAAAGGTAAAACAGCTAAGGTGGATGTTATCGAGTATATGGAAGCAAAATATCCTAAGATGACATCTGAATTTAAAAAGATTCAACGAGAACAATATGAATTGTTCTTACATAAACAACATGACTACGGCCCACAAAATATTGCAGTTGGAACTGCATTAGTTAATGATGATGATAAGAGATTATCTTTGATGGGTATTTGGTTTAGGATTAATGATAAAGTAGAAAGAATCAAAACTCTTATCATGAGAGGTGATGATGGTTCACTTGAAGATGAGGGTTTGGTAGATAGTTATTCAGATATTTCAAACTACGGAGTTATGGCACAAGTAGTAGCGAGTGGTAAATGGGCAAAATAAGTTACTCACAATTCTCTCAATGGGATAAGTGTCCATATACTTGGAAACTTAATTATGTAGATAAGGCCGAGACATTCAAAGGTAATATCTACACCTTGTTCGGTACAGCCGTACACGAAACTATTCAAGCATACTTGGTTTGTTATTATGAACGAACAATCAAAGAGGCAGATGCCTTACCACTAATCGATATATTCAAATATCGTATGGAAGAAAACTACAAGATATCTAAAGCACAACATGGTGATGAGTTTCCTGTAACACTACCTGAGATGAAAGAGTTCTACAACGATGGTTGTAAGATTATAGAAGAATTTCTAAAAAGAAAGAGTGGTTATTTTCCTAAAAAGAATACAGAACTACTTGGTATTGAGGTTGGTTTAGATTTTGGTTTACCTAATAATATGAAGTTCGTAGGTTACATGGATGTGGTTTTACATAATAAAAATACTGGTCGTGTAAAGATTATTGATATCAAAACTGCTACGATGGGTTGGAACAAATACCAAAAGGCAGATAAGAACAAAACTAATCAGTTATTACTATATAAACAATTCTTTTCAAAAGAACGAGATATTCCGATGGATAAAATAGATGTTGAATATTTAATATTAAAGAGAAGATTATATGAGAACATGGATTTTCCACAAAAGAGGATACAAACATTTGTACCAGCTAGTGGGAAACCAAGTATTAACAAAGTTCTACGAAGATTACAAGAGTTCATTGAAGAATGTTATGATGAGAATGGTGATATCATAACTACACATGAATATGAAAAGTGTATGAAAAGTAAGAAGTGTATTCTTTGTAGAGATTTATAGGAAAATAATATGATAAATTCAACACTAAGAGTTTACATGCCAGACTTCATTTATACTGAACAAGAGGATGATGTTATTAGTAAACTTACTGAGGTAGGTAATATTGCTAACAATCTAAAAGTATATTTATGGTATGAAGAATCTAATAAAATAAATCCTAAAGATTTTGTACAAAAATGGGATAGGTTACCACACAATAATTTCAGAACAATCATACGACCTACATTTTTCGATTTACAGAGAGATTTTATTTGGTATGATATAATTCCAAGAAGAATCTATGATACAAAAAGTATACAATACTCAAGGTTTAGTTGGATTTATGGTGGTGGAGCAGATGGAGTATTGGCAGGTTTAGATGAGTTTAGAAAAACATATGAATTTGTAACTGCAGATAAAGAAAAACCAGTTAAGAAGAAACAGAAAAGGAATGATGGTGAGGATAGCGATTATAGGGAGTAGAAGCTACACCAATAAAAGAAAAATACAAGATTTTATCTTCAAACTAAAAGAAAGAGTTGGAGATAATTTAGAGATAGTGAGTGGTGGACAAAAAGATGGAGCTGATGGTTATGCCAAAAAGGTTTCACTTGATTTTGATATAAAGTATAGTGAGTTCCCACCACAACATTATCCACACAACATACATTGTGTAAATGAGAGTTATAATTATGGAAAGCCATACAGAGTATGGAATTATCACAAACGAAATAGAGAAATAGTAGAATATTGTGATAATATAGTTGCATTCTGTACCGATGGTAAGATAACCAACGGAACTAAATCGGCATTAAAATATTGCGAAAAAGCAGGAAAAAAACACATAATTATTGATTAATTCTATATTTATATATATGTATATACAGAATATGAGGATATGTTATGAGTGATTTAAAATTGACTACCGTAAAGGTAATCGATGAATTATATAAAAAATTTAAGAATGAAACAATTGAAAACGAGTTTTCTTTACAGAAATTAGTGAACAGAACACTTGATAAATTTGTTTACGATGAAGAGTTTCGAAAGAGTATATTAGAACATCAAAATCTACATCAAAGCGGAAGTAGATTCTAACTAAACGAAAAGGTTATATATGAGTGTTAAGTTACCAAAATTAAAATCAGTTGAAATAGAAAAGATTTTTGAGAAGAAGAAAAAGGTTTTATTGTTATCAGATGACCTAAGGATGTCGAGTGGTGTTGGTACAATGTCAAGAGAGATTGTAATGGGTACACTTGATAAATTTGATTGGGTTCAAATCGGTGGTGCTATCAAACATCCTGATGAGGGTAAAGTGTTTGATATGAATGAACAAATACGAAAAGATACTGGTGTAAAGGATGCCTATTTAAAAATCTATCCCACAAGTGGTTATGGTAATCCAGATTTATTAAGACAGATTATCGGTATAGAGAAACCAGATGCCATTCTACATTACACCGACCCAAGATTTTGGCAGTGGTTATATCAAATGGAACATGAACTAAGACAAGATATACCTATATTTTATTACAATATATGGGATGATTTTCCTGCTCCACAATACAACCAAAATTTCTACGAGAGTTGTGATTTGATTATGAACATTTCAAAACAAACACATGCTATAGTTCAAGAAGTTTGTAAGAATAAACCAAGAACAGATTGGGATTCAACATATGTACCACATGGTATCAATGAAAAAGATTTTTATCCAATTACAGAAAAAGAAGAGTTACTTGAACTTAGGAAGTTTAAACAAGAGTTATTGGGTAACAGACCTAATGATTTTGTTTTGTTGTATGTAAACAGAAACATCAGAAGAAAAATGGTTGGTGATTGTTTGTTGGCATTTCAACAATTTGTAAATCAATTACCACCAGAGAAAAGAAGTAGAGTTACTTATGTAATGCATACTCAACCAGTTGATAATAATGGAACTGATTTACCTAAGTTGATTGAACACTTGATGCCAGAAGTAAATGTTGTTTTTTCACACCAAAAACTTAACAATAAACAAATGAATTATTTATACAACATTGCTGATGTTACTATGAATATTGCGAGTAACGAGGGATTCGGATTAGGAACTTGTGAATCATTGATGGCAGGAACACCAATTATTGTTAATGTTACAGGTGGATTACAAGACCAAGTAGGTTTCAAAATTAATGGTGAGATGATAAATTACAAACAATATGAAGAAATTAAATCACTACACGATTGGAGAGAGTGGGAACACAATGAAGAACTAACTTGGGGTGAATGGTGTAAACCAGTTTGGCCTAAGACTCGTTCTTTGATGGGTTCAGTTCCAACACCATATATTTTTGATGATAGATGTGATTGGCAAGATGCCGCTGATAAAATTAAAGAGTGGTATGAAATGGGTAGAGATGAAAGAAAAAGATGTGGTGTTAAAGGACATTATTTTGTGAAGAGTGATGAATCGATGATGAGTGCTAGATGGATGTGTAAGAATTTTATCGACCATATGGAAACTGCATGGGATAAGTTTACACCAAGAGAAAGAATCAATGTTTATAAAGTAGAGGGATAAATGAGTAAACCATTAGTATTAGTAACAGCACCTGTAACCACGAGAAGTGGGTACGGAAACCATTCAAGGGATATTGTAAGAGCCTTAATTGATTTAGATTACGATGTAAGAATCAATTCAGTAAGATGGGGAAATACACCAACGAATGCTTTAGAACCAGATAATAAAGTTCACCAAGAAATAAGAAAAAGAATATTACCACAACCAAAGATGGAGAAACAACCTGATTTACATTTACATCTTGTGGTTCCTAATGAGTTTACTGCTTTGGGTGTAAAGAATGTGGGTATGACAGCAGGAATTGAAACTACGGTTCCACCTTCAAGTTGGGTTGATGGTATGAATAGAATGGATTTAAATATCCTTACATCTAATTTCTCAAAACATGGATTTGAACAGGCAGTCTTTGAAAGAGTAAATCAACAAACAGGTCAAAAAGATGGTGAATTAAAAGTTAAAAAACCAATGGAAGTTTTGTTTGAGGGTATGGATACTGATGTGTATAAGAGTACAACAGATACGAGTAACATAGATTCAGTATTTGAAAACATAGATTCGGATTGGAACTTTTTATTTACAGGCCATTGGTTGGCTGGTAATCTTGGGGAAGATAGAAAAGATATCGGTATGATGTTGAAAGTATTTTTAGAAACATTTAAAAACCAAGAAAAACAACCAGGTTTAATCTTAAAAACAAATGGTGCTACATTTTCTGTTATTGATAGAGAAGAGATTTTAAATAAGATTAGAAGTATTAAAAAAGATGTTAATGGTAAGTTACCAAACATTTACTTAATACATGGTGATTTTACAGATGAAGAAATGAATGAGTTATACAATCACAAAAAAGTAAAGGCTCATGTATCATTTACACATGGAGAGGGATTTGGTAGACCGTTGTTAGAGGCCACACAAAGTGGTAAACCAATTATTGCTAGTGGTTGGAGTGGTCATACAGATTTCTTGAATCCAAATTATTGTGCATTATTGGATGGAAGTTTAACTAAAGTACCTAAAAATGCATTCCCACCTGATATTTATTTTGAGGGTTCACAATGGTTTACTGTGAATTACCAACAAGCATCACAAGTAATGAAAGATGTTTTTTCTAACTATGAAAAACATTTAGTATTGGCAAAACAATTAGAAGTATATTGTAAACAACAATTCAGTTACGAGAAGATGAAAGAAAAACTTGGTAATATATTATCACCATTGTTAAATTCAGTACCACAACAAGTGGATTTAAAATTACCAAAACTAAAGAAGGTGTAAGATGGCAGAAAAGAAAATAAGTTGTCCTGTATGTTTTAATGGTGAGAAATGTTTTGAAGATGTACAAGAACAGGCAGAGAAAACATTTAGTTCATACATATGTTTTAATTGTGGATACACAAGTAATTCAGCATATCAATGGGAATCACCAGAATTAAAAGATGCACAATTAGGAGCAACACAATTGATGAATGATGTTTCATTTTTTGATGAAGATAGAAACATAATGTGGTTTCCATCAGTATTAAACATGGGTAAGTTTGGTATGATTTATCCTGAGGGAACTAAAACTAATTGGAATTACAAGTTTGCAGAAGTTCGTAAACTATCACCTGAAGAACAAAAAAATCCAAAGTATGAAGGACATGATATGGCTTTAGATGTTGAGAATGCTAAAACTTATGGACAATATGAGTTTTTAGAAGCATGTCAAGATATGGGTATCATTAAGGATTTAGATGGCGATTCGTAATACAAGTTGGGATAAAGTAAAAGCCGGCCAGATAGTTAATTTTATATACAAAAATAAAAAAGAATCTAAGGGTGTAAAACGAACCGTGCTTATCGTTAATTCTGATTTTAAATACAGAAAGAAAAGTACAGGTAGAATCAAACGATTTGTTGTAGGATTACAATTACAACGAGTTGGCCAAAGACCATTACCAAAGGGACAATTAGAAGAAATCTTTAATTCATTGGGTGGTGTGGAAATAGAGGATGGTACTCTTGCTGGTAAAATAACAGATAGGGCTGATAGGAATCAAGGTGAAACAACAAAGATATATAACAAGTTACGAGGATTAGTTAATAGGTTGGGGATGTGGAGAACTTTTGATAGAAGAGAATGTATGAAGAGAAGAGTTTATTTAGAAATAGATTCACCAAACATACCAGAAGAAACTATCAAAGGGTTTGAAGCAATACAACGAAAAAATATTGAAGATTTATTAGAGAGGGATAATGTCAATTAAAATAAGCTATGGTATTACAGTACATAATGAGTCGGAAGAACTTGAAAGGTTGTTAGGAAAACTTCTTATCGGTATAGATGAAGAGGACGAAGTTATAATCTGTATTGATGGGGATGATAGTGATGTAAAAAAGGTGGTTGAGTTATACTCAATAGATAGTAGAGTCATACACTATGATAGAAAACTTAATAAAGATTTTTCAGCTCAAAAAAACTCTGTCATAGAAAAGAGTAGTGGTGATTACATTTTTCATATAGATGCGGATGAGTATCCTAATGAAATATTACTAAAACAATTAAAACAAATATTAGAAATAAACGATGTTGATTTGATTTGGATTCCAAGAGTAAACACCATTGATGGTATGACAGAAGAGGATGTTAGGAAATGGAGTTGGAGAATAAATGAAAAAAATTGGGTGAATTATCCTGATTATCAAAGTAGAGTATTTCGTAATTCTAAAGAAATTAGATGGACTAGACCATTACATGAACATATAGTTGGAGCGAAAACATATTCACATTTACCACCACATGAAGAGTTAAGTTTATACCACCCAAAAACAATTCAAAAACAAACCGAACAAAATATGTTTTATAATCAGAATTTTAGTCAAGAGATGAATGTGAGGAAATAGTATGTTAGATATAGAAAATTTAGAACAGGTGTTTTACAAAGTAGTTCAGAGTGATGATTGGAAAGAACTACAAGAAAAATTTAATGAGTGTGATGATATATATGTACTTGGTCATGGTGGTAACTTGGCAGTTGCAGACCACGCGGCTATTGATATATCAAGATTGAGTAATGGAACAAAGAATGCACAATGCCCTGGTAGTGGTACCGTAGTTACATCACTAATCAATGATACTAATTTTGACCAGTGGATGGTTCAATGGTTGAAAATGGTAACATCAAGTAAAACAGAATCCCAAATGAAAAAATCTTTAATCTTAGGATTTTCTTCTTCAGGTACATCACGAGATATTGTTAAGGCTTTACAATGGGGATATTCTAATGATATGAAGTTGGCTTGTATAACTGCAAAATCATTAATAGAAACCGTACCAAAAACTTCAGAAGTAGTGATGGGTGTTGATTATTATCATACAGCGGAAGTATTATCATTATTATTACAATATGAGTTAACACATGGTAGTGGTAAAGTTTGTCCACCAATAGGAGGAAACAAACCAGAAGATATTGCACATTATAATAGTGAAAGAGAAGTTCGTAAGATTGGATTCAAAGATGAACAAAAAAATATTGCAATAGATTTTGATGGTGTGATTCATAAAAATTCAAAAGGATATCATGATGGAACAATTTATGATGAACCAATTGAGGGTTCTAAAGAATCATTAGAAAAACTATCAAAAGATTATGATGTAGTTTTATTTACTTGTAAGGCCAAACCAGATAGAGGATTAGTAAATGGTAAAACAGGAACACAATTAGTTTGGGAGTGGTTAGAAGAACACGATATGGCACAATATATCACAAAGGTAACAGCAGAAAAACCAAGAGGTGTTCAATATATAGATGATAAAGGATATAAGTTTACTACTTGGGATAAATATTGGGGGGATAATGGTTGATATAACGGCCGTAGTACCAACAAGAAAAGGTTCAGAGAGAGTTAAGAGTAAAAACACTCGACCATTTGCTGGTAAAAGTTTATTAGAAGTTAAACTTGATGTGTTGATGCAATTAAAAAGAGTTGGTGCAATAAAAGATATAGTTGTTAATAGTGATTGTGATGAATCAAAAAAGATATCAGAATCATATGGTGTAAAGTTTATTGAAAGAGACCCTTACTTGGCAAGTTCAGATGCACCAATAACAGATTATTGGAGAGAGGTTCTACTAAATACAGATACAGAACACTCTATGTTATGTCAATGTACGAGTCCATTACTTAGGTTTGATTTTTACATGAAGGCCATCAATGCATATAATAAAAGTAAGTGTAACTCAATGATAGGAATAGATTATATAAAAGATTATATTTGGTATGACCATGTTACACATGATGAATCTATTAATTATGATTGGCCAGACCATCCAAGAAGTCAAGACCTTGATGGGCATTATTACAAACTGAACTTTGGTTTGGTGATTATTTCAAAAAAAGAATTTAAAAGGTATAATAATATTAAAACACCAGAGAGTTATCCAATGTTGATGAGACAAAGTGAAAGTTTGGATATAGATAATATGATAGAATTTAAGTTGGCGGAGATGATGTATAAGGAGATGAATAATGGAAATTCTAAATGATAATATGAAAATACAAAAGTTTGATGAACCATATCCAATATGGGTAATAGATAACTTTTTAAATGATATGACACTAAGGGTGATACACGATAGATGGCCATCTTTAAAAGACCCTAAATGGCATGGTGGACACGAAATGATTGATGGTGAAAAAAACATACTCGAACAAGGTATGATTTCTTACGATACAGATGATACGAGAGGAATACTTCATGATTTCTTAGAATACATTCATAGTGATGAGTTTACAGAAAAGTTAAGTGAGATTACCGATATAGGTGGTTTAGTACCTGATTATCATATGAGATGGTCAGGAATAAGAACAATGGTTACAGATGGATTTCAGGCAGTTCATAGTGATGCCAGAGTTAGTCCTGAATCAGGATTAAGAAAAGAACTAACTTGTTTAATCTATTTTAATGAAGATTGGAAACCAGAGGATAGTGGTTATTTCGAAGTATGGAACGATGACATGACGGAATGTACAAACTCATTTGCACCACTTAATAATAGATTAGTAATATTCCATAACTCAGATACATCTTATCATGGTGTACCAGAAGTAAAGCGTGAAAGAAAATCTATAACATGGAGTGTTTTGAAAAGTGGTGAAGTTGGTGATAGAAGTAAAGCACTATTTGTTTCACGACCTCAAGATGATAAAAAGGTTGGGGAATTAGGAAAAAAACGAGCTCTTGTAAAAGATGCTCACAAGTAAACGGAGTTAATATGAAATATCCAATGTTTAAGGTTCACATTGATACAGAGAAAGCATTAGAACAAATTGAACCAGTTCTAAATAGTGGTTTTGTAAATGAGGGTGAACAAGTTACAGAACTAACAAACTATTTTAAGAAGAGATTTAAACATGAACAAACTATTGCACTTAATAGTTGTACATCAGCATTAACCTTGGCATTGAAGTTGAGTGGTGTTGGGCCAGGTGATGAGGTTATTGCAACATCCATGACTTGTGTGGCATCCAATACACCAATACATACATTTGGTGCTAAAGTAGTTTGGGCTGATATTGACCATCAGACTGGTAATATAAATCCATATGTAATAGAAGACCTTATCACACCATTAACAAAAGCTGTATTGTGTGTGAATTGGTCTGGTTTACCATGTGATTTAGAACAAGTTTACGATATATGTAACAAACACAATATTATGTTTATTCAAGATGCCGCTCATTCAATTGGAGCAACATACAAAGGAAAAGAAATACATGAGTTTGCTGATTACACTTGTTATAGTTTACAGGCTATCAAACACATTACTACAGGTGATGGTGGATTGTTGGTTGTAAATACGAACAAAGATGATTTTCAAAGAGCCAAGGCATTAAAGTGGTTTGGTATAGATAGAGATGCTACCAAAGATGAGAAAGGTGAGTGGAAAGGACAAAGATGGGAGATGGATGTTGTTGAGGCTGGGTTTAAGTTTCATATGAATAACATTACAGCTGCCATTGGATTATCACAAATTTCACACATGGATAGGATTATAAACAAACACAAATTTAATGGGTTGTTGTATGAACAATTCTTTAAAGACCATAAAGATATAAATGGATTACATTATCCAGCAGATTCAGTACCAAGTTTTTGGGTATACACTTTGATACTATCAGAACATTTAGATAGAGATAAGATAATACAAGAGTTGAATGATGAGGGAATAAATGCTGGATTGGTTCATACACCAAATCATTACTATAGTTGTTTCAAAGATAGTATGGTGGATTTACCTGAAACAGATTACTTTCACAAACATCAAATCTCGTTACCTTGTGGTTGGTGGTTAGAGAGTGAAGATATACAAACTATTGCGGAAACATTGATAAGTAAAATATGAAGATAGCCATATTAGGAAGTAGAGATATCTCAGTAAAAATACTTGAGTGGATTATCAAACAAAACGATTGTGAGATAGTTGGGGTTGTGGCACCAACATACAAAACTTGGTGGAATGATAAGTTGAAAGAAACTGCTACTAATTGGGGAATAAATACATTTGATGATATACAAGATGTTATAGATTTAAAACCTGATTTAATATTTTCTATTAATTATTGGAAGTTGATTACAGAAGAACACATTGATGCTATGAATGGTCAAATAATTAATCTACATCATTCTTACAGATTAAATTATAGAGGTAGATATATGTGTAGTTGGGCTATTATGAATGGTGAAAAATATCATGGAACTACACTACATTATATCACACCAGAGTTAGATGATGGGCCAATAATAGAAAGTTTTAAATGTAAGGTTGAAGAACACGATACTGCAGAAACATTATTTAAACGAGTAGAAAGATTGGCGTTCGTAATGTTCGTAGAAACTTATCACAAAATAATCAATGGTGAGATTACTGAATTTTTAGAACCAGAACCAAATCCACATTACTATGATATAGATTCTAATAAAAACTTGGAGATAGAATATCCACAACCATTAGAAAAAATTTACGATTGGGTTAGGGCTTGGAGTTTCAAAGATAGACCAGGACCGTATTTTACACACGAGGGAAAAAGGATTTATTTAAAGTTATGAAAATTACCTATACAGGTCATGCCGGTCTATTGATTGAGACCAATGATGTAAATATATTATGTGACCCTTGGCATAGTGATAATCCAGCATTTTTTAAAACATGGAGTGTTTATCCAGATAATAAAAATTTAGATTGGGATAACATTATTTCAAAAACTGATATACTTTTTATATCTCATATTCACGAAGACCACTTTGATAAAAAGTTTTTAAAAAGATTACATTCAAAAAACAAAGAAGTAAAAGTATTGATTCCAAATTTTCGTTATGATGTACTGAAAAACAAATTAAAAAAGGTAGGGTTTACAGATTTTATAACTAAAGAGTTAAATATAGGTAACACAACAGCCGTAACATATTGTTCAGAAAAAATAGATAGAGAACGAGAAGATAGTTCTATATGTATCGATGATGGTAATCTTACTTTTTTAAATTGGAATGATTCAACATTCACTCCTGAAAACAAGGAAGATATTATAAACAAGTTCAAAAAAATAGATTGGGCTACTGGTCAATTCTCTGGTGCTACTTGGTGGCCTACTTGTTACAATTATACGGAAGAGAAGAAACAAAGTTTTGTATCACAATTTAAAGAAAGAAAAGTAAATCACTACAAAGGAATGATAGAGTATTTGGGTGTTAAAAAAATAATCCCATCAGCAGGCCCATCATGTTTTTTACAAAAAGATATGTATCATTTAAATTACTTTGATGATAGACCGAGTGTGTTTTTTGATTGTTGGGATATACCTGAGTTTAATGATATGAAAGAAGTTCATAGAGTTATGCCTGGTGATGAATTTACTTATGATACTATTCAAGATAGAAAGATTAGACCATTTGATAAAAAAGAATATATTTTGGAAAATCAATATTCAGTAGATTACACTTTAGATGATGACAAACTAAAATTAATTGATGAACTAATCATGGAAAAGTTTCCAAGTTTATTGGAGAACAATAGTTGGTTAAAAAAATATATAAAGTCCAAGATTTATATTAGTGTTAAAAATTATAAATCTTTTTGTTTAGATTTCAGAAAACAAACAGTTGAAATAGTTGATGAACCTACAAGAAGAGGTGCATGGTATATAATAAACATTGAACAAACAATAATATATACACTACTAAGTAAGAACATTGATGATTGGGAAAATGCAGCATTCTTAAGTAATACTTGTGTGTTCGAAAGAAATCCTGATACATTTAATCCCTGGATTGTTTCTTTTTTTAGAAACTTAGATAATGGTAGACTTCAAAAAATATATGATATAGTACAATCATCTGAGGTTTTAGAGGGTAAAATGGTAGTTGGTGATTATGAAATTGATAGGTATTGTGTACATCAACAATATGATTTATTATACCATGGCGTATACGATGAAGATGAAAAAACCATAACTTGTTTAGGTCATGGATGGATATGGGATTTAGAATCGTGTGAGGGTATTAATTGTAATGCCAAAATAGTATGTAAGAAAATAGTAAGACAAAGTGCTTAGGAGAAGTTATGAAAGATGAAAAAATATTAATAATAGGTGGTACAGGTGCTTTAGGTAAAACATTAATTCGTAGATACCAAGATGATAATAAAATTATGGTATTTTCAAGAGATGAACATAAGCATGTAAATATGCAAAAGTCATCTGAGTTCAATTCCAATATAGAATATAAGATTGGTGATGTAAAGGATAGAGATTCCATTAGAAATTCTATTGATGATTTCAAACCAAATGTAGTGATAAACACAGCCGCCTTAAAGCATGTACCAATATGTGAGGGAAATGGGTTCGAATCTGTAAATGTTAATATTGTTGGACATCAAAATGTTATTGAATCTGTAAAACGAAGTAATCATCAAATAGATACATTAATTTTTGTATCAACAGATAAGGCCTGTAAACCAATAAATATTTATGGAATGTGTAAAGCAATTTCTGAGAAGTTATATATGGAATATGCTAGTAAACAAGATGATGTAAAAGTTTGTTTAGTTAGGTATGGGAATGTATTAGAATCTACAGGTTCAGTAATACCATTCTTCAAACAGATTTTAGATAATGGTGAGGAAACCTTACCAATAACAGATTTTAGAATGACGAGGTTTTTATTATCATTAGAACAGGCTACAGATTTGATTGAGTGGTCATATAATAATGTAAACTCACATGGAAAGATTGCAATACCAAAAGTAAAATCATTCTTGATAACAGATATTGCTGAGTGTTTATTTAACCATTATAATGTAGATGGTAAATTGAAAGAGGTAGGAATCAGACCAGGTGAAAAAATACATGAAGAAATGATTTCAGAAGAAGAGTGGTTGAGAACTGAAGATGGTGGTGAAAATTATTTAATTAATCAAGATAATGAGAACTTTTTACCAGGCCAACCATTAAAAAGAGAACGAGATACAAGAGAGTTAAAATCTTATAACTCAAAAGATTCATTGATGGGTAGAGAAGAGGCCTTTAGGTTTTTAGAAGAGACTGGAGTAATATAAATGAAACACATAAAGGAAGATACTGAATTTGGGTTGGATATGGTTAGAGGTTTACCAAGAGTTTGGCATGCCGTACAGAATAAGATAGAACATCAAGTTCACATAAAACCTGGTTTGATGGATTTATATAAATTATTTACTGATAAGGTTGTGATTAATCCATCTTGGCATCCACAAAATCCTGATGATTTATATGATTTTGAAAGACCTGATTGGACTCTTAGTGATTGGACACCACCACCATTAAAAAATATATTTAAGGATAAAATTGGGTGGGATAAACCAACGATTGTTATTAATAATAAGTTTATACACGAATTATCTTTAAATAAAGTAAACGAAACTTTAGAGAAACATCCAAGTATAGATTTAAGTATGGGTGCTATGATTGAAGAGGATACATTTTGTTCAATAAATCATTATAGTATGGAGTTCATTGATAAATTAGTTGAAAAATTTTCTGATAAATACAAAATAATTTACATTTCACCAATAGTAAGTGATAGTTATTTTAAAGACCATCAAAAAATAATTAAAGTAAATGATTACGAATATCTTGAAGAAAATCATCCTGAAGTTTACACTATCAAACAACATATGAAAAATAGAGCTATTAGTTATAATATTGCACAATTCGAACTTGAAGCATCTTCAGAAAAACATTTAAGTTTACTTGGTGGTAATTGTAAAGTATCTTCGTATTTTGGTGGTGATGTTATTATTTATCTGAGTGAGGTATGGAAATATGGTTCACCAGTTCATCGTGATGGTAAAAAGGGAGAAAGAGGAATATTCAAAACAGGTTCTTGGTTACGACACTTATCTGGTGCAAATATTATCCAATGTAATACATACAAAGATATCTTTAATTATATAGAAACTGAGTGGAAATGAACAAGAGTATAACAGAATTAAAAAACATACACAAAGGTGAAGATATTTGGATTATAGGTGCTGGTTCATCTATGGATTATGTAGACCCATCATTCTTTGAAAACAAAATAACCATCGGTGTAAATCAAATGTTTCAGTATTTCCCTTGTGAGTATGTAGTGGGTAGAGATTTAGCAGTAAGAGTTAGGTGGGATGAAACCGTAAAGGAATTATCTAATAGAAAAGATATTAAGTTTTTATATAGTAGATTACATCAAGGATATGATGAGGTAAATCCAATAATTAAATCAGATAATTTTTATGTATTTGATAGTGGAATTAGTGATGATAATATAGGATTACAATGTATTAGTAAAAAATCAGATAGGATGGTTGCTATCAGAACAACACTAAATACTTGTATACACATCGCCGCTTACATGGGAGCAAAAAATATAATGATATGTGGTAAAGATGAGGGTAAGATAAATGGTAATCTTTACTACAGAGGTTATGTAAAAGATAAATGGCCAGATGCTGGTAATTGGAAAGGGATAGAACATTGGTTGTACCTTACAGAAAAAAACACAAGAATGGTTCGTGATAAAGTAAGAGAGGTTTATGATTGTAATATTCATTCATTGAATCCATTTATTAATTTTAAATTAGAGGGAAACGAGTATGAACCGACTAAGTAAAGAGAAAGTGAAAGAATTAGTATTTGATATGCCAGATAAGTTTCAATGGCCTACCACAACATCATGGGATTTTAAAACTCAATTGATTGATAAATTTTATGGAAGTGATTGTGATATATTAGAAATAGGATGCCACAAAGGACAAACAAGTAAAATACTATCTCACTTGTTTAATAATGTTTATGCTATGAATATTAATCCACCAAGTAAAGATTTCCCTACAGAAGAAAATATACACTATGAACTAATGGATTCATATAAGGATGAGTGGAAGTTCGATAAGTGGAAAAATGTAGATGTGGTTATGATAGATGCCATTCATGAATATAGCCAAGTGAAACAAGATACAGAAAATGCTTTGAAGTTAAATCCTAAGTATATTATTTGGGATGATTATGGTAACAATTATTTTCCTGGTGTTAAACAATTCGTGGATAATTTTGTTAAAGATAAATATGAATTAATTAACTTGGGATTACCAGAGGGTAAGTTTTACAAGGCCAATGAAAAATTGGTTGGTTCAGAGGGAGTAATGATTAAGTTATGAATGCAATTTACATGGTTGCTATTGACCATAATAAATCTCAATACAAACACTCTAATTTTTTACAATACTCAAAAAAATCTTGGGAAAGATGGTGTTTAAGAAATGGTGTAGATTTTCATTGTATTACAGAACATGATGAAAGATATGGATATCCTATTTGGAACAAGTTAAATGTAATAGATGTGTGTAAAGATTATGATAAGATTGGTATAGTAGATTGTGATACAATGATTAGAGTGAATGCACCAAATATTTTCAATGAACTTGAAGATGGTGTTAGTGGTGTACATGATGATAGTAACTTAAAGTGGATATATGATAGTATAAATAATTATGGTGTGTATTTTGCAAACGAGATGGATTATGAAAAATACATAAATGCTGGAGTGGTGTTTCTTGATAACAAATCATTAGAGGTATACAAACAATTACAAGATTTTTATTTTACATATCAAGAAGAACTTGATAATTGGAATAAGGGTGGTGGAAGAGAACAAACACTATTTAATTATCATCTACAAGGTTTGGATATAAAAGTAAATCTGTTATCACCAAAATGGAATGTTTTAGATATCGGTAGAAGAGAGTTGTGGCAATGTAATTGGCAAACAGAACCAATCACTAATCCACAGAATCCATTTGAATGGGTAAATATTAAAGGTAAACGACCACACTACATGAAGTATGGGAACATATGGCACTTCACAGGTTTTCCAATCGAGATGAGAGAAAAGGTTATGGGATACACATGGGAGAAAGAAAATGGTTAATGTTGTTTTTTTAGTTGCCATTGGTGATAAAAGTGAATATACTTTATGTAAACAATCATGGAAAAGGTGGTGTGATAAGAATAGTGTAGAGTTAGTTGTACTTGACCAAGAAGTTAGACCAAAAGAAGAAATGTTTTATAACTTCCAAAGATATTATATGTTCGAACTACTTGATAATATGGGTATTGATTATGATGGTGTATTAACCGTGGATTGTGATACATTGATTCATCCAAACACACCAAACTTTTTTGAAACTACGGATAGAGATAAATTATATATGGTAAGAGATAATGGTAGTTACGATTGGATAATCAGAGGATTAGAGTGGTATAAGTTTTTATTCGAGAAAAAAGGATTTGATGTATTCACATATGCAAATAGTGGATTTCAATTGATGGGTAAAAAACATAAAGATTTCTACACAAAGATGTTAGAGTTATGGGAAACTCATGGAGATGATATCATTAAGATATCAGAAAAGTATGGTATAGGAAAAGAACAGGCTATATGGAATTGGATGATTAGAGAACATGATATAGAATATGAATTACTACCATACAAATATAACATGACTAACATGGCTACAAAAGAAATACTAAACTTAGATATATTTCCAAAGTTGGGTTGGATATATCATTTCAATGGTATTTTTGGTAAAGATGAGGGAGCCGTTGCTAGAATCATGGAAGAAACTTATAGGTATTTAAATGAAATTAAATAATAAATTTGCAATAGGTTGTTTAGTACAATTCTACGAAATAGATATAATAGAAGATTATCTGAAGAGTGTTAAATATTCTTTAGAGAATGTTGAAAATAAAGATAATGTTTTGGTTGATATTTGTTTGAATTGTAATGAGGGATTAGAAGAATTAGATAGAAACAAAATTGATATGAAAAAGATAATTGGTATGTTTAGTACTATGGTAAAGAAACACTTACCAAGAACCACATTCAATATAAATGAAAAGGATATTTATACTATTGCAGATTACAGAAGAGAGTTCAATGATAAGTATTGTGAAGATGTTGATGTATTGATGTGGGGAGAGAGTGATTCTTTGATACCAAGACAAACATGGGAAGTATTAGATAATTTACATACAGCATCAGTAAACAATAATGTACACAAGTATGTTAGTTTCTTTGCCACTTGTAAAATGTGGGATGATACTTGGAAGATATTAGAACATCCAAAGTTTACTGATAAACCATTTATTGAAATGGATACAGAAAATTGGTGGAGTTTACGATATAATATGAATCAAGAAGAGATGGATAATATCAATAATGAAACTGAAGAATTAGATATACAACAAACAACACAATTGAAATTTAATGGTTGTGGTTTAGTGATTTCATCGGATGTGATTAAGAGTGGTGCAAATATTCCAAAGAGTGTATTTTTTGT
>CEUT01016442.1_pt1 | contig 19025 bp, 23 predicted proteins | sample 531401 | NCBI WGS metagenome assembly CEUT01 (sample SAMEA2622821, study PRJEB7988) | marine metagenome | biome: marine biome (ENVO:00000447); feature: surface water layer (ENVO:00002042); material: "saline water (ENVO:00002010), including plankton (ENVO:xxxxxxxx)" | depth 5 m | reverse complement strand
TTGTCGGTTGCGTCAAAAAACTGCCCAATTTCTTTAGACAGACTTGCAACGGTTTTGCCAGCCATTAAAGAGGATTTTACAATCCCCATTATTGTTAGAGGGTCCATATCTACATCCCGTCGTTACGGGTAAACTCTACTGTCTTTTCTAAGACTGCAACTCTTGCTTGCAGCTTAATTATAGCCATCATATGTTGAGCCATAGAAGCAGTCTCTTCATGCAATGTGTCTATCTCTTCATATATTTCGTCTATAGTTTCTCCACCTTCTTCTTCAACTATGGAAATATAATCAATTATGTCAGTTATTTTTTCAGCATTTTCTTGAACATCCCTGATCAAATTGGTGCGGTCTACGGCTGAGTTTTCTACAGTTAACTTTTCCAAATCTGATTGCAATGCTTCAATTACTGAGGCTTGCTGGCTCATATACCAGACGCCACCCCCCAAGGTACTACAGATTGCTATTACTGCGCTACCAGCCAGAGCGATATTTACCTTGGGCAGTTCCATCAGTATCCGTGAGCTATGAGCTTGCTAAACTCACCAGAAGTAAGTTTTTTCTTGACGTATTCATTAAACTCTTGGCTACCTAATTTAGCACCACATTCCTTCATCCACATTTCAATCACAACAAACGGAACAGATCCAACATGTCTCATGTCAGATTTTCTGTTGTGACCTTCTATGTTGCGCTCTTTATTCCAATCTAAAATGCGCTGAACATCCTGACTACGGTTAACTATAATTTTACCATCTTCGTCAAAATATTTTGTTTGAACGCTCATTTTTTAGTTTTCTTTTTTGTTTTTTTAGCAGGGCCTTTTCCGTCTTCCCAAGCTTCGTTTACATCTGGGGTGCTAGGATCATCAGCTTTAAGTTTACCTTTTGCTGTTCTAGCTCTTTTAGGTTTTGATGCGCCGATTTCTAATGCCATTCCAGCTTCTACCAAGATTGCACCTTCAGCATCATCTATTTCAATCTCTTGACCTTTGGCACAAGGCGAACCAGCCGCCCAAGGGTTTTTATCTGAGGTTATTTTAATTTTCATCTCTATCTCCTGTTAGGTGATGGGGCATTTCTGCCCCACCTTTTTTCAATTAGTTTTGGATGTCTGCCACGATCCCATGGGCTTTTTGCGAAGTTACCTGTAAGCCATATTCACATGAGATTAATCGGCGCTCTGACAGCCCTGTCTTCGCCAACGGCTCTTGCTTAGCAGTCTGTAGGTAAGCAACCTCTGCAAAGTTTGGATCAAGCACTAGCACGTCTGGTGTGTGCACCACGCTGGACACTGTACGCTTACGCATGTGCCTATTTGGAACCACTTGTACGGTAGAAAAATCAGAAATATAAATATCTACCGCAGCGGTTAATTTTTTAGCATCTACGTCTTGAAACTTTGTAGCGTTACCAGTGAACCCAGAAATAGTTTGCTTCTGAGCCGCACCACACATCACGATTGACGGATCAGCACCTTGCTCCCAGCACGATTTTATGACCGATTTGAGAAGCGCTTCCGTTATAGGGCGAAGTGTGCCGTCAGTAGCCGCAGCATTGACAAAACCAGCTTCACCAGTACCAGAAGTTGTACCGTTAGCACCACCTGTACCACGTGATACGTTTGTGGTCAGATATGCTGGTAAACCAGCCGTAGAACGTGCGTTACCGCTGCTACCAGCGTCGTTGGCTACGTTATCAAGCAACATGGCTTCCATGTCCCTCTTGAGCTCGGCAAGCTTATAGGCGACCTGCTTAGCGGTTGTCTGAGCATTTGCAACGCCATTTACCTGATTAGCTGTCGAGGATACCTCTGTGACCTTGGTTGAGATCTGAGTATATGCCCCTTTTCTCACGGCATTTGTGGCAGCCGTATTGGACAATCCCGAATCGCCCTCTATAGCCCTGTTTGCACTAGTTGCCGCCAGATCTACTTCTGCCCACTCGTAAAACGTATTGTCTACGTTCTTAGAGCCGATTGTACTCATCAGCAAAGTTTCTGTTGGAGTTATTGAGGTTAATGCTTCTTGCAAATCCTCACGAATTGTTGTGACATCATATGTCTCTTGTGTGTTAGCTGTTACAGCCATGATTTTAGTCCTTTTGACAAAAGATTAAGATAATAACCAGTTTGCAGCATCATCGATACTACCTGATTGTTTCATTGCCGTCGTTGCTTTAGTTCTTTTATTTGCCTTTGCAGATCCTGCCGCTCGTTTAGCCGCTGGCTTAACAACTGGCCTCGCCCCTTCAGCTTTTTTCTTAGCCTCTGGTTTGGTAGACTGTAGATGTCGCCATTTCAGAGCGTCATTAAGGATACGAACCTCTTCAGCGGTTTGTACTGTACTGATCTGTTCGTCTGTCAAATCATAATACTGTTTCGCTTTCTTGGTCATATCCGCAATGAGATCCTTACGCTTAGTCTCGTCCTTAAACTCAGGCATCCATTCAGCTAACCTTAAATGTTGCTGTTCTAGATTTTCTGCGTATGCACGATCTTGCTCTTCTTGTTCTCGTTGAGCAATATACTTTACGTTTTGTTCCCATTGCTGACGTAAATCTACGGCGCGGCGATACTCTTCTGCCTTACGTTGATGCATGAAAGGGTCACTTTTAAAAAGTTCCTCACTTGGATATTCTGGCACAACGGGCATACCACCTTGCTGCATTTGGGTAATTAAAGTTTTCAGCAATTGACGTTCACGGGCAGTCTCTTGTTGCTCTTGCTCGAATTGTTTGCGAGTTTCTGCAACTTCAGTCATACCCTTTTGGATGTACTTTTGTCCTGAGTAGCCCCTTTTCAGCTCTTCCAAGGTTACCTCTCTTTCCTCACCATCAACTTTGACAGTGTAATAAGGCTCTGGATCAACTGTTGGCTCTTCTTCCTCAACATCCTCAACACCAGCTTCTTCAGTTTCTACAACTTCCTCATCGATGTCTGATGTATCATCGACATCCTCTACTACATCGGCATCCTCTACTGCTTCAGTCTGAGTGTCCTCAGTTGCCTCAACAGGTTCCTTTGCCTTTGGTTCTGGATTAGATGGATTTTCCACAATTAGGTTGTCGGCAACATCCATCAAATTTGCCCCTAATGGGTTAGTCGTTTCCACGGTGCTTTCCCTTCTTTGCTAAGAGAGTTACAGCGTCTACATTCGCGTTTAGTAATCTCTCAATTTCAGTTAATGCCCTAAGTATGGCGTGAGCATCCTCACGTTTATCCACCTCTGAGGCGCTGCTACTTGCGAAAACTTCAAATTGAGTTTTACGCAAATCCTGTAAGACTTCTATAAATCGTTCATCTTCTAATAAAGATTTGGATTTTTTAGCCTTTAATTCAATAGCTGCTAGATCCATTCATACCCATATTTTTCATAGCTTCGTTATGCTGCCTTTCAGCATCTTGCTCTTGTTTAATTCCTTGCACGTCAACAGCCGTTCCATACTGACCAAGAACCTTTGCAACCTCGATAGCCAAATCTTGCACCATCTTATCTCGCTCTAGATCATCCTTCATGCCAAGCTCATGCATTTTGTACTGATTATCCATAGACATCTTTGCCATGTCAATCTGAGCTTTTGTTTGAGCTTTCATCGCTTCAGCTTGCATCAATGCTTGCGCTGGATCTGCCTGTTGATTTTGCTGAGCCATCATCATTTGCTGTTGTTGCGCTTGCATCATCATTTGTTGCTCAATTTCTGGCGACATTGGCATGAAGTGTCTGTCTGGATTTCTAATTCCACCAATAGCTAAAATATCTGCTAATGTGTTTCGAATTTGAGTCAGCGTAACCACTCCGTTCATCGGGCCATATGTTTGATAAATTTGCTGTTGTACTCCAAAAGCCATCTGAAGCGACGCTAGACGTTCGTTTTCTCTTCCAGTACCCAGACCTACATTAACTATCAAATCCATGTCTGTGGTCCAAGCACGTGGGTCTACGGGGATAAACGAACCATTCATACGCATAATTTCTTCTTTGTCAGTATTTTTGACGTAAAGATCCAGCATCATCTTAAATAGACGTTTCATGCCACCTTCAGCTAAGTTTCTGGCAATAACTTCCGCTTGCCCAGCCTGTCCTTCCATAGATGCTGCAACGCTGGTAGCTGTAGCGCTTTTGAGAACCTCTGGATCTAAACCTTGAGCCATTTTGCTGACGCCAGTTTTATTATCTACTAGCTGGTCAAAATACTGTAGGGCTGGCAATGTCTGAGCCGCTGTAAATGGAACAGCCATTTCTGTAATCGCATTTGGCGACTTAACTCTGACCACCCGTCCTATCTCGTTGTTAAGTAAATCCTCTACGGCAACCTGACCATCGAGTATTTGTACGGCTGGGTTGTTTGTCAAAGCAGCGTTATCCAATATGCCACGAAGCATAGAAGTAGATGCATCTTGGTCTGTTATTGTTAAGTCTACCAAGCTTGTGCCAAAAAATGCGTGGGGCTCTGGATCTATCTCAAAAATTGCATACGGAGCGGTGTCTGCTTCGTAAAAATTTAGAAGCTTATACATCGCTCCTACACAAAGAAATTGATAAAGCTGGGGAACGCCTGTCCCCTGTACATCTAATTCCATAAAAGCTTGTGTGACAGTAACTTTCGTAGATGATGCGCTTGGGTTCTCATCCTCTGCATCGGCTACAGAATAACCACGGCGCTCAAACTCAGCCTCATCATCTGTTACAGAATATTCGGTTTTATCAATGTCTGCTAAGTCATCCAAGTCAAAGCCCATTGCCAATAAATCTGAAATACGCATTTCTGTGCTATGACCACACACGTAATAATCTTCGATTGATCTAGCGTTTCTGTCTACGAAAAAATCCTCTGGTGGAATGCTCTCTATGCAAATGTCGCCATCCTCATAATTTTTAGCAACCGTTACATCGTGAACAGGAAGTTCTACGTCAACACCATTTTCATCAACAACCATAGCCATTGTTTCTTCGTGTTCGATGATTTCCACATCATCACCCTGAGTAACCAAAGCAAACTCATCATCTGACAGGTTTCGCAATGTGTGCGTTTCCTGTTTCATTTCTTCGTTGTAATAGCAGTAAGCTATACCAGTTTTTTTGACTAAAGCATCTTGGAAAACATCGCTAATTAACTTGTATCCGTCTAGTTGACCAAACTTGTAATTGATAAACTGTGTCGCCTGTTCAGCCGTTGGAACATCTTCCTGACCACGTGGAATAAATTCTACTGGCTTATCATTTTGCAAAAACACTCTTTGCAATGATGGCTTGATGCCACGAACAACCTCACGACATTTACTTGAAACAACGCTGCTTCGACCTTCCTCAAAACCGAGATCACATTCTAGGTCATAATAGCGTTGAGCTTTTGTTCTTTGAGGTTCTATCTCTTCTTGAATAAAATCCACTGCATCTTGTATCGCTTTGGAAACAATGCTTTCAATCTCGTCTTTATCTAATGGTTCTAACTGCATTTATTTCTCCTATGGACCAGCCAATAATCCTCGACCTCGCGTCGCAACGCCGCTAGTCACATCATCTGTTGTAAACATTTGTGTCGGCACTCTTCTAGCGCCAGCTACACCGCTAAATAAAATAGCATCAAGTGCTTGCTGGAACCTTTTTATGCCAGCCTCATCAACTAAAGCATTTTGAACAACATCAGGATTTTCAGAAAGTAAAATTTCCACTACCCTTAGTCTTTGTTGAGGGGATAAATCTGGTCTGAGTTGTGATGCTAGTTTTGTCCCAATATTCACAGCGGAAGCTGCGCCTTGTATGGGATTAAACGGTGTAGATAGCACACCAGCAACATCTCCTGCGTTTACTTGTTTACCTAAATTTTCACCAGCCGCCTCAGTCAGAGCCGTAGTCGGGCCAGCAATAATTCTTCCTGCCGCTTCTTGGGTTTGGGCAGCTTGGGAAATCTTGGGAAACAATTCATCTAGCTCATCTTTGCTAAAAATAAGCTCCATAATTTTTGCTTCTTTCGTCTGTGGATTAGCTATAGATTTGGCAAAACTACCAGCGCCCCTTGCTTCCATTTTCTTTCTAAATTGGGCTAATGCACCAGCGCGAAATGATTTCATCATCTGATCATCACCCATGTGCTCTCGCAATAAAACTTCTATTTCATCAGAGCTTTTGTTAAAGGCGTTCTGACCTTCTTTAAATAATCTTTGAGCCTGTCTCGTTTTGGCTGCTTTTGTATTGGCTTCTCGTAGTTCATCTGAAAAATTAAATAATGGAGCCTCTAATTGCTGCCTATATTCATTGTATCTGGTTTTTCTAGCATCCCCTGTATTAAAACTTCTGCCTGTATCTCTAAACCATCTACGTGCTTCTTCAGCTTCTTGTAGCGTCAAACTTCTTTTCAGAGAAACTACAGTCCTACCGTCAGCGCCTTTTGTCTTTTGTATAAACGGCTCACCTCTGGATCTTGATAGAATAACTTTTTCTAATTCAGTAGCTATATCAGGGAAATCGTATATCGCCTCTATAATAGGACGGTTAATTTCAAGAGGTACTACTGTAGTTTTATAGCCCTCAATTTTTGCGTAATCATCTTGCTCTGCCTTTTTAACAGCTTTGTCAAAATCGGCCTCAACTACGAGTGGATTTTTTTCAGTTAGTTCATTGTTACGAGCTAACTTGCTTTCTACGGCTTCTTTCATTTCGTTTCGTTTTTGTTGTGGCCTCTTAACCACACCAGACCGTAGACTTTCTGGCGTTTCGTCAAATACTTCTCGTACCGCTGCTTCCGCTGGACCACCTTTAGACATCAGTGCTCTTACTGTCATCATAAGGGTTTCATTTTCAGCCATGATACTTCCATCGGCTACACCTTTGACAATAGCATCGTTCGACAATCCAGTAGCTTCAGCCAATTGTTGGATTGTAGCTTCAACAGCCTCGCCCCCTTTGTTACCAAACATTTTTTTAGCTAGTTTCGTAACATTTCTAGATGTCATTCCTGCAAGAGCCATTGCTGGTTCAGCGGCAACTCCAAATGTAGCTCCGAATGCGGTTCCAATAGCAGAACCCCTAAGACGGTCACCAAGACCGCCCTCTGCTTGCCCAAACCCATACACACCGCCCTCAACTGCGCCTACTTTTGCACCGTGCTTGATAGCCCTACCAAGCCTAGCGAGTTGAGTACCTGTCGCGGCTGTACTACCACCGCCTGTAAATGGAAGTGTTGCTAAACCAGAGGCAACCGCACCACCACCTTCAAATAGTAAACTTTGTGTTGGATATTGCTGCCTGTATTGCTCTAGCTTTTGCCGTTCGCTTGCTAACCTATCGTAGTATTCTTCGCCCTCTCCACCCATTGCAGCCGATAAAGCCGACAATGGATTTGTTGCAGCGGCAATCATTTCGTCACTAAAACCGAACGTAGCACCTTGGGCAGCGGCCCTTGCTTTTTGTGTTGGCTTTAGCATTTGAACAAGCTGAGAAACATAACTAGCCTTTTCTTGGTTCGACATTGCGTTCCAAGCTTCGAGATTATCAGTTATCTGTATAGGCGGTAGCCCTTCGATATGGATCGTCGTTCCGTCTATTCTGATATTTTCGCTCATGTTACTGCCCTATCCAAAAGTAAAGGTAATTCCATTTAACTCAATTTGTTCTGTATCCTCAGATCCCAAAGCTGGTGCATTAGCAATAAATGCTTCTACCCGTTGTCTGATTGGATTGCTCAACCACATTTCTTGCTCTATCGCATCAAGTTCTCTTTGGATTTGCAATGCACCGCCCTCTGTATTTGGATCAAAACTATTTAACACAGCCAGTTTTCTTTGAGCCATTTCTGACTTGATAATCATCATGTCTAATACTAATGCGTTTGCTTCTGGGCTGTTTTTCAAATTACCCATACTGTTCATGTAAGCGTTAAATTCCATGTCTGATGTAGCACCAGATCCTGTAGCTCTGAAGTTAGGAGCTAGTCTGTTTCTTATAGACATAATAGCCGCTGATGCGTCATTTGCTTCTGGGAATATTTCAGCCAATCGTCCTCTGATTGGACCACTTGGAGCTACCATATAAAGCTGCTTCAACGCAGCTAAATCAGACCCCAACGCCAATTGTTGGGTACTTGCTTCCCGAATAGCGCCATGACTTTTTGCCAAACCTTCAAAAAACTTTTCATTATATTTTTGATCTGCTTCTGCAACTGTGGTCATATTTATGTTTCCACCAGTACCAGACTTGGCAAACGCAATTGCTTCTTCCTCACCCATTCCAAGTTGTGTCTTAGCAAAATTGTAGTTTTGCATTAATGACGTGCCATCATCTGGTTTTTTGAACATTTGATTAAAGTAAAACTTGGATGCCGAAGCTACATCTATAGTATTAGCTTCTAAAGCTTGCAGTAATTGCGCTGCAACTTGATCGCCAGCCGCTGCACGTTGCCTAAACATTTGTATGGTGCTTTCTCTCTGGTTTTGCCGTTCAGCTAGTGCTAACTGTTCCATTCCTTGCTCACGAAGCTGTTGACCCGTTCCGTAGCCACGCAAAACTAAAGCATCAGCCGCTATTCCAGCCCTTCGTAACGGGGACATTCTTGGAGTTGTATTGTTTGGCTGGGGACGTGCGTTGCCCATAAGATAATCTAAAAAATTATAGTTTTGTCGCATTGGCTTATTCCCGTCAGGTTGGTCTTGAGATAGTAAACTTGTTGCATTCAAGGGCATCACTGTGTTTGCATCTGGCACACGTGATAAAACACTTCTCACAAAATTTTGCGTTTCTGGTATGTCAGGTACTGCTCCAAGCTCTCTAACTCTACTCGGTCCTGCATTGTATGCAGCTAAAGCTAAATCTAAACTTGGAAACGCTCCCAACTGTTGTTTTAAATATCTAGCCCCACCTGTTAAATTTTGCATCATATTGTTTGGATCAACACCAAGCTCTTTTGCTGTACTCGGCATTAATTGAGTTAATCCAATAGCTCCTTTTGAGCTCACTGCCATTGGATCAAAATTGCTCTCTTGTTGAATGAGAGAGATAAATAGGTTTGGATCAATACCTTCTCGTCGCGCCACCTCACGAGCCATCTGCATTATGTGTGCGCGAGTGTGCATCTTAGGCTAGACCAGCCGCAAACTGTAGATAGTTAAACAATCCAGGCTGGAAGCTCTTAGTTTCGCCAGTTAAATTAGGTTGCGCTGAGATTGTCGATAACAGAGCATTTAGATTTTGTTGAGGTTGCCCAGTAAATCCTGCGAATTGCTGCTTGCCAGCGTTAATCAAGTTCTGCATAGCTGCTTGTTGCATTTGCCCTTGCTGCATTTGCCTGTCAACTAAAGTATTGCCCATTCCAAAAGCTTGATTTCCAACATTTTGCAATCCTTGTGCTGCGTTGAAGGCATTGTTAATTGATTGCTGATAACCTTGCTGATTTAATCTAGATACCTGATCTAAAGCTTGCTGATTAAATCCCTTAAGAGCTTCAGCCTCTGCTATACCTTGCCTAGAACCACCGTAAGCTCCAGCAGATTGTGCTTGGGCTCCTATTTGGTTTAAGCCCATTTGTGCTGCACTTCCTACATCACGAATTGTAGCATCAACCACCTGTTGTTGATATGGGTTCATCATGTTTGCAGCCGCCGCCGCTGGATTTGAGTACGTATTGAACGCTTGCATATTTGCGCTCGATGCTCGTTGATATGGGTTCATTACTGGTTGAACCATTGCAGGATTTGCGCCGCCAGCCATATTACTTACCCCTTCTTCCTCTAGATTGCATTTCTAATGCTACTGGCTGACTTTCTGGGGCTCTACTACCCATTACGCCAGTAACTGGATCTATTCCAAAGCTCGGTATAAATTCAGCCGTTGCTGGGGAAAATTCTGCTAAGTTTTCTCTAGCCGCATCAAATAGTGGCGCTGAAGAATAACCTATAGCGCCGCCATCTTGGACGGGTGTGGGCATATAAGATCCTGCCCCTGAGTTTAAGCCAAAAGCCATTGCTGCGTCTTGTGTGTTTTGAAATGCTGCGTCTTGCATTGGTGTAAATGCAGCAACGTCTGGGCCTCGATATTCTGCATAAGGCATAGCTGCCAAATCTGTGCCCATGCCCACTCCCTGTTGAAGAGCGGTTTCAAAAAATTTTGGCAATGTTTGATCTGTACTTTCTCTGCCACCTTTAGCCATCGTTAAACTCCTTTAAAAAACATCCGTGTTGCAGCTTCCAGTCCAATGCTGCTAACGGTTTTTTCCATCCCATGCGCCCCATCATTGTAGCCGCCGTACATCCGTGATGTTCTGCCCATCTTTTTACATCGTTATCCATATCTAATATTTGGTCTAAATCACCGCCAGCTAAAAAAATATTTAGTACCTTCTTTCTAGGATATATCACAATTTCGGTAACAATACACCCCCTGTCAGCCGCCCATAGCTGCATTTGACCCGTACCAATGCTGTTAACCACATCTTCCCACGCATGTGTGCCGCCTGTATACTCTAAAGCCGCCTCTATCCAAGGGCGGCATTTTTGCAAATCATCTGATAATATTGTATCTTTAGGCATCTAGTATGTAGACAGTGCTACCCTCTTCCAAATTGCTGTTGAACCATCATATGCAGCGGTGCAAATGTAAATATAATTAGCATCCCAAGCTATCATGCCAGCCCCGTCGCCAGCCGCACCAACACTTGAGCTAGGGGTGGTTTGCTTCATAGCCACCTGTTTAAATTCATTTTGCGCAGAAACTACTGGATAGTTTCTTTCTTCATCCCACAGAAAAATACCGTTGTCGGCTGGAACATCATCGGACTGTTTAAAAAACAACTTACCTAAATTTCTACTTAGAAACAAATTAAGCTCTCTGCCCCATTGCCGTATGTCTATGCCTATAACTGGTGGTGTAACTGGCATTATCTTCGCCCCCCAGCTTTTGTTTCAAGTCGCATTGTTCCTACACGCCATTTTGCAGCTTGATCCCCTTCAACCCTCATTCGCAATTGTCGACCAGTAAATCGCAGTGACGTTGGATTGCTTGGATTAAATGGGCCATGCGTTGTTTCAGTTGCGTTTGGGTAAAATCTTGTTTTAAATTTAAGATCCACATCACCCTGAGTAAGTTCATCGGGTATGACTTCAGTTACTTTTGCCACCTGATCTCCATTACCAATCGATATAGGCCCAGTTTCACAAAAAATTGCGCCACTATCATAATTTAGACCTTGTTCATGGTTAAAAACTTTTACTGGTTCTATAACAGAAATATTCCATCCCATTGCATTATGGTTTGAACAATAATAAAACAAGTTAGACGGTGTACTATCTGTAACTGTTATTTCCACATACGAACCAGCCGAACCAGCCGAACCAACAGAAACGACATTTGTGTTATATACAGAACCACCGTTATGCGTGCCATTTGCCGTTGTGGAAAAATTAAAGGGGTGATTAAGATTGCTAGCATCACTCTGGTCAAATCGGTATATATTGCCTTTGATAAAAGTGAGAGCAACGTCATCTGTAGCTGTAGAGCCATTTATTGCATACTTGTTAGATGAACCTACGTTATATTGGGGGTGATTAGCAGGGTTGCCACCTACGACTGTTACAGTATAAGTTATGCTTTCAGAATTTTCACCACACATTATCGGTGTTCTAAAAACACCCCTAGAAACACCAGATGTCCTAGACAAATTGCCAATAAGCCAGTGATTTTCTAATAAATCGACTGCAACATATCTGTCTATTTCCAAGCTATTTGCAGACGGATAAAACCACCAGACCTCACTAAATTCTGTATTACTAAATCCCCATATTTTAGATTGTTGGTTTACGTTTATATCGTCAAAAACATAATCGTGAACCTCACATGGAAGCTCACGAACACTATTACCATCAAAAGTAAAAAATCCATTTTGACCCATCCAAAAAGCACCGACATCTGTGTCTACTGCACTCATTCTAGAAACTGCACCGCACGAAGTACCAACACGATCAAAACCATAAACGTATGGTGGGCCAATGTATTTTGCTGAGAATGCGTCAGTGTCAGTTATTATCAGTGTCTGTCCTCTTGTTTTAATACCCTGCATAATCTGACCACTTGTTTGCAGATCGATGTCTCCAGCTTCATTCGTTGCCGCTGGTGTCCAAATTGTGTTATTTTCTTTATCTGAAAAAGCCACTCTACGGGGATTTCCACCAGCCCCTAAAAGAAAAACAAAACGCTCTTCAGTCACGACTAATCCAAGATTATTAGTTGGCGCATTTGCTACTGGCACAGCTACAGCACTAGAACCAAGTTGCCATTCAACTAGTGTACCAGTGTCGTAATGTACACCAACTAAGTATTGACCAAAGTTATCAAGTGACCAAGATGTAGCCTCTGAGTATGTTCCAGTAGCAGGTCTTTGTGTGCCAAAATATCCAGTACCATAAAACCCACCGCCAAAACCTAAGTTAAGACCAGCGTCTTCCCTTCCAGTAGTCATTGAGGTTGGTGTAATATCATAAACCGTTCCTGAGCCAAGCATTGCAGTTAATTCGTTATGACTACCACCTGCAAAATATGCATCTCCATTATTGCTTTCCCAAGCATGTGCGCCTCTAACTGGATTAGCACAAAACCCTTTTTTAAAATTTTGCCACCCACCAATAGGCCGTAATGAACCATCACGCCATCTAACTAAACTACCATCGCGCCATCTGTTTGAAGCGTCAAGTTCTGTACCGTTTCTGTAAAAACCTGCTTTTAAATTTAATGGTACTAATGGCATTACGTTGTTGCTCCGTAAATAGTTCCGCTATTACTTAAAGTGTATGAATTTCCGCTATCTTCAATAGCCTTACCACCTGCACCACCATTTGAGCCTCCAAGCCCAAGCACAGCGCGATACCCGTCACCCCCTGCCGCTCCCCAGCCGCCGCCACCGCCTGATGCGCCGAAGTAATCGGTGTTACTAAATCCATCTTCCCCTGCATTTCCAGCGCCACCGCCATCAGGGTAAAATTGAGGGTTCTGACTTACACCTGAACCTGTTGCAGCCGAACCAGCCAAAATTCGGCCACCGCCGCCACCCCCCATAGATTGTTGATCTTCCACGCCATCAATAATACCTGAACCACCTGCGTCGCCACCTTCACCGCCTGTAGTACCTCCACTGACAGCATTTGATCCTTTTGCGTTTATTGCGCCACCTGCGCCACCTGCATTAAAAGAAACACCGCCGCCAGCACCACCAGCACCACCACCAGCACCGCCGCCACCGCCTGAATAGGTATTTGAAGGCTCAATGTTAGATGATCCTCCACCACCGCCGCCACCAGCTATAAATGCGCCAGATGCGTTGGTAATGGTTACACCGCTTACACTTGAATTAATTTTGATGGCTGGACCGCCATCTCCACCATTACCGCTATTTGAGTTATAGCCACCACCTGCGCTGGCTCCGTAACCACCTGCGCCACCTTTACCGATAATTTTACCATTATTTTGAATAGTGCATGGTATGTCTATAGTTAAAGCAGCCGTTGATGTGCTATCCGACCACACCCACATATTAGAAGGTATTACAAGCGTACCACCTGAAGAAATGTAATCAGATGCAGTTATTTCTTGTCTTTGAGCTTGGCCGTTTACTGTTCCACCAGAGGTTAAATCAACAGAGCTAGAAGCGCCGTAAAAATCACTAATATCTATCGGCGTTCCTAACGTACTATTAATAGTTTTTCCATCGGCAGGAGTTAAGCCTCTTATATCAGTATCCTGAAAAGAACATATAGTTCCAGTAGAACCGCCAGCTTCTACATGAATATCATTTAAACTTAACGGTCCTGAAGTTGCTAAAGCCATTATGCACTGCCAAACGCTGTTACATCATTTTCTACAGTTAAAGCCCCTGAAGAGCTTAATTTAAATCTATCAGTCCCTTGATATGCAAATTTTAGATCAGAACCAGATTGGGTTATTGTCCAGTCGCCTAAATCAACAGTTGTCGCTTGAACCTCTCCTGCCGAACCGTAAACAACAGCCTTGCTGTTAACTACTGTGTTAGCTGTTGACCCGTCTAATAAATTTAATTCAGCAGAAGTAGATGTCACTCCATCTAATATATTTAACTCTGTCGCCGTTGAGGTAACATCAGTGCCATTAATAGTTAATGTTGTTAAATCTGGCGCTATCGTTCCTGACGTTCCATTAGCTGCATCTACTATAGTATCAAGAGCCGTATTGATAGTTGCGCCCCAAGTTCCTTCACTACCGCCTATTGTTGGTTTGGTAATCGTAATAGCCATATTTTTCTCCTATTTACGCGAAAGTAGCACGTTAAGCTGCATCCGTCCATATTGCTGGTGGTACTGTTGGGCTAAACCAGCCTCTTGTTGTAAAATTTTGAAATGTATAATTGTATTCACCGCTTACTGGTCTTAAAAATCTACCCACGAAAAGTGTTGCATCTTGACCAGTATAAGCAAAAGTTCCAACAGCAAAAGCCTCTGCAACACCTTTAAGAGCGTCCTGACCTGTTAAAGTAAAAGCTCCTCTGTCAGCCGCTATATTCATGTCTATTTTAAAATTAATACTTTGACCGCTAAGCGAAAACGACCCGTTATTAATTACTGCTCCAAAACCAGTGTCAAAAACAACATTTTGACCAGTTAAAGCAAATGTTGCACTGTTATAAACGCTATCTATAATTAGACCAAAGTTTTGGTCTAAAGTAATATCCTGACCAGTGAGGGTAAACGACCCTGCGCTGAAATTAGATGGGCGACCAGCACTTAAACCAACAGCCCGACCATTTAATGCAAACGTACCTGACGGATATATATCAGTAATTAATTTAGCTGCACCCTGCATTGAAAGGGTAAATGTGCCAGTAGTTACTTGCAGAGAATAAGCTTCGTTAGGAGAGGGTGCGCCTAGTGCTGTTTTTCCTAATGCCGAAAAGCCTAACATTTTTTCACTCCTTCATAAAAATTAAGTAGGCCACACATCACCATCACCAATTTTTTCTTTTACTTTTTGATATGTTTCGTCATTTTCATCAGCCCACACGCCAACATCTTCACCATCAATAACACAATCATAATAAGCACCACCTACAGCGCGATGTAAAACAGCTTTTCTAATAGATGTAATGTTCATTACTAATTCTCCATAAAATATGCGCCATCAAAAAACGAACGTAATTTTATTATATATTCAAAATATTCATCAACTTTTTTTTGCCAATTATCATCTATTTCTGGATGTATTACTCCGCTTTTACTTGAGGCAAAGCATTGATTAGCCCAAAGCAAAGGATCAGACGAAGAAAATAAAAAGTGATTTATGTGTCCAAAAGATGTTGTGTCACGGTTTTGCCATAAATCATAATGATCAACATTTTTTTTCAACACATATGCAATCAATGCGCTTTCGCTCATCATAGTAGTATAAATATGATTTGCCGAAATCATTAAGTCGTGAAGATTGCTGTGACCACTTGCATAATTAATACCACCAAGAAATTCACTTAGCTCTTCATAAATATCATTTTCAGATATAGGATGTTTTTTAAACAACACATTTTCTTTTCCATGCTTTTCAATAATAGATTTAAGTTTACCGACACATGAATGTTTTTTCAGTTTATTGCCACCAGTTAAAACGACTAAAACATCTTTTGGCTTTTCGTTTTTTGTTTGTACAAAATTATACTTAGAAAAATTTTTGTTGTTATTAATAGACTTCTTAACATAGCCAATATGACCATCGTTTTTAATTTTACAATTATCTGCATAAGCGTCCGTCATTTGCCGCATTGATTGCTCAAAGCACAAAGGATGTAAAATAAAAAACCCTGCATAAGTCGTGTAATTTATAGTTTTAAAATATAAATCTTCTTTAGCAGTTACATCAAAAGATAACTGTATATTATGTTTTTTGGCTGTTTCTATAACATACAACTCAACTTCGAAAAGCGGCCAATATTTTTCATTTAAAACTGCCACATCTTTTTTGTTAGCAAATTTTCCATCTTTAAAATCTATCATGGAGTTTGCATTTCCACGCAGCGATTTACAAACCGCACTGTCTATTGCTAAATTTACATCACGCATAAAACGATGTTGTCCTTGATGTTGTGGTGCTTGTAGACCTAGTTGTATTAAAGGTAGTGGTAGTAGATTTCGATGTATTAAATGTCGTAGTCGTTGACCTAGAGGTATTATAAGTTGTGGTTGTAGAGCGCGAAGTATTATAAGATGTTGTTGTAGAACGCGAAGTATTAAAATAAGTTGTTCTGGATGTTGAACGCGAAGTGTTATAACCGCCCGATACTCTTCTTCTTAACGAATACCAAAGAGTAGAGCCGCCATTGTACTGTAATGATCCAATTTGATAGTCATACCCACCATAATTAGAAAGATATGACGTATTATTCATAGACCCAGAGTGTGCAACAACACTGTTATTCCACCACACATTATTTTGAACACCATTTGATTGATGTATCCATACATAAAGAGTGCTTGTATTATATTGATAAGCACCATAAGCATTATTAGTTGAATACGTTGTGGTATAATATGTGGTTCTGGACGTGCTAAAAGTCGTTGTCGTAGAATGTGACGTTGAATAGGTAGTAGTCGTTGAGTGAGATGTGCTAAAAGTAGTGGTTGTAGATTTAGACGTAGAAAAAGTGGTTGTGGTAGACGCTGATGTAGAAAATGTTGTATCAAACGTCGTGGTAAACGAAGTTGTAAATTCTTTTTTACTGGCTAAAAAACCAATGCTCATGCAAAGTCACCGATATAATTCACTAAAATGTTTGAGCTATCCAAAACATAGTAGGCAAGTATCGAAACCTCATTAGCACCAGTAGATTGTACGATAGACGCTCCATTTACTGGCGTTTTACACTCTGATGGAAGCGTAAAGCTATAACCACCTGTTCCATTTTGCTGTATAATAATATTCCCAAAACGACCTGCATCTTTGTTACTAAATGCAAATGTAGTTGCCGCCGATATAGTCACATGGAAGTTATTAGACGCAGATAAATCAAGCGTTAAAGTGCCACCAGATGCAGATGCACTATCTTGATCGTGACGCATTGCGCCTGTCATTGTCGATCCTGATTTTTCAACAAAATCATTAGCAACATCTTTACCATCAACCGTTCCTGTTACCGTAATGTTGCCAGTAACACTTAAGCCACCCGAAACAGCTTCAGCCTTTGTTGACCCTGCTAACTGTAGCCTTTTAAAATCGTCTGCTATTACGGTGATAGAAACTTTTGCGCCACCACTTAACGTAATTGCGCTACCGCCTCCACTGCTTTCGCTTGGGGTTCTGGTTAATGTTGTTCCACTAGCTCCGTAGGTTCCAGTACCTATTTCCCAATTAGAACCCTCTTCAATTACGTACTGAACCACATCGTTGTCAGAAACACCAGCATCAGCAAAAGTTTGAAACCCTGCTTCAGCCGTTCCTAATGTAACGGTTCCGCTACCAGTAGTGGAGGTGTTCATCTTGGCTCTATTGAATAACTTTGCCATGATGCTCTCCTACTACGTAAGCGTTAAGATACCGTTTGCGCCAATATCTATTGTAAATGTATCACCATCATTTAAAGTAAGCGCAGAACCATAATCGTAATACCCAACAATCGGGTCTGCTGGTGATGTTGGCGTGTCATTATAAATCACAACGTACCTAAAAGGTGCTACCGAACCACCAGAAGCAGTTAAAACTAAATCATCAGCCGATAATTTGTAAGTTCCACTTGTCTGAGTGCTTGTTACATTTTGAAGTGTTCTTGCAGATAAGTTTGTATAACTTATTTCTGTCACATTTGCTAAAATACCGTTTCCGTCCGTCACGACACTTGTTCCAGATGTTGGGTCTGTATTGCAAAGTGCAACTTTTAGCGTGTCGCTGTCCAAGTCCATAGCGTTAGCTAGGTTGACCACAAAGTCATTAACTTTAGTAAAACTTGCCATTTAATAGCTCCTTATTTTGATGGCACGACCAGAACCAGACGATCTAGCGGCCTCTCCTTCTAGATTTATAGCAGAAATCGCTTGTTGATACAATGCGTTCCACACTTGCACCCTTGCATCTTCCTGTAAAAATGGTGCGGAATGAAGCAAAGAACCGTAAAAAATACTATTGGGAAAATAAGTTAATACCCAGTTTGTGTTGTTTGTTGCTAGGTCTGGTATCTCTTCATAGTAAACTAATTCTACAGTATAATCTGCGTCTGGCTTTGGGAAAACCTCAAAAGCACCATCGACAACAGCATATTGTTGTGGCCTGCCTGTTGTGTCGTTGGCACCTTCCCGAAGCTTAGCAACTTCCATAGGGCTTACTAATTCCAGCGTATGTGTTTCTGGCGCAGGTATAGTAAGACGTATTGGTTCGATAAAATTAGTAGGTAAAGCAGTGTACTGGCTATTCACTGTAGCAACAACCCTATCTTCCATGCGCCAGTGACGAATATCCCTAATTAATTGACTTTCTCCTAGCTTAATAAAATCTGGTATTTGATTGGTTAAATCATCCCGATTTAATGTATCTGCTATAGATGCTTTGAGATCGTTATATGTAGCTAGTGCCATCTATCTGCCCCTGTCACTTAATAAACCTAAATTTCTTCTTTGAAGGGACGTCAAGTTTTCATACTCGTCTAACGCACCTCGTAGGCGGCTGGAGATAGGTGATCCACCACCAGATTGTACTGTCCCTCTATTTCCTTGTCTGTTATCTTGTCCAGAGGCTTGCTGTCCAGAAGTCGTTTGTACGCTTGGCTCAAGATCCGATCCTGCCGATCTGATAGAGCCGATGTTCTCTCCTGTCCCAAAACCTTGGAAATTCTTGTCAAAAACTTTTTGACTTGCGTTTGTTCGTTGCTCATCTGTTCCCTTCCATTTCATCAAAACAACGTCTGGAAAACCTTGACTTTCGTCCCAGCCTTCAGACCGCCATTGGCGTAGTAAATCGTCGTAAGCATCCTGCCCACGATCTTCAATATAAAACTCTTTGCTGAATGGTACACGTTTTATCTCTTCAAATCCATACCCACC
>CEUT01008276.1_pt1 | contig 19033 bp, 7 predicted proteins | sample 531401 | NCBI WGS metagenome assembly CEUT01 (sample SAMEA2622821, study PRJEB7988) | marine metagenome | biome: marine biome (ENVO:00000447); feature: surface water layer (ENVO:00002042); material: "saline water (ENVO:00002010), including plankton (ENVO:xxxxxxxx)" | depth 5 m | reverse complement strand
GAGTATATGGAAAATATCGTTTCAGATATGACAAATAATCAGTTTAACCAAAGAGCGGCAACTGTTTTTGGTATAGATTTAAGAAGAAGTGATGAGCCTCAGTTACCAGAAACAAATGAAGAGTTAAGACTTCACATGCAGCTTACCTATAAACAAGCTGTTGAAATGGCAGAAGAGCAAGCCATAAATTTAACGTTAGAAAACAATAGATACGATTTAATACAAAAACAAGTATATTATGACCTAACTGTTTTAGGTATAGGTTGTGTTAAAACAACTTTTGACGTTGCTAGCGGTATAAGAGTTCAATATGTAGATCCAGCTAATATAGTTTATTCACATACTGAGTCTCCTTACTTTGAAGACGTTTATTATGTTGGTGAGGTGAAGACTTTACCTATAAACGAGCTTGTAAAAGAGTTTCCTAACATGCTACAGTCTGAAATAGAGAAAATACTTGAAAATAAAAAATCACACCAGTCTTCTTATAACAACAGGTTTAACAGAGAGGACGAAGACGAAAACACAGTTCAAGTTTTGTATTTTAACTATAAGACGTATATGAGCGAGGTTTTTAAAATGAAAGAAACTGCTACTGGAGGTTTAAAAGCTATAATGAAAGACGACACGTTTAATCCACCTGCGGAAATGTTGGAGTACATGGATGTTGAGTCTAGAAAAATAGAGTGTCTATATGAAGGTGTGAAAATATTAGGAACAGACTTAATGCTTAAATGGGAGTTAGCACCTAATATGCTTAGACCTAAAAACGACCACACAAAAGTTAAAATGAATTATTCTATTGTTGCGCCACGTATGTACAACGGTAGAATAGAGAGTTTAGTTAGCAGGGTTACTACTTTTGCTGATATGATACAGTTGACACATTTAAAACTACAACAAGTTTTATCACGTATGGTTCCTGATGGTGTTTATTTAGATGCTGACGGTTTAGCGGAAGTTGATCTAGGTAATGGAACTAGCTATAGTCCTCAAGAAGCTTTAAACATGTTCTTCCAAACGGGTAGTGTTATAGGTAGATCATATACTTCTGAAGGTGATATGAACGCTGGCAAAATACCTATTCAAGAATTAACGTCTGGATCTGGCGGTAACAAGATACAAGCTTTAATAGGTAATTACAATTACTACCTACAAATGATAAGGGATGTAACCGGTTTAAACGAGGCTAGAGACGGTAGTATGCCAGATAAAGACGCTTTGGTTGGTATACAAAAAATAGCAGCTGCAAACTCTAATGTAGCCACAAGACATATACTGGACTCTAGTTTGTTTTTAACAGCTGAAGTTGCAGAGCAAATAATGCTAAGGGTTTCTGACGTTGTAGAGTACTCTCCAACTAAAGATGCTTTTATACAATCAATAGGTGCTCATAACGTCGGAACGTTAGAGGAAATGTATAGTTTGCACACTAGAGATTTTGGTATATTTATAGAGTTAATGCCAGACGAAGAAGAAAGACAGATATTAGAATCTAATATACAAACAGCTTTAGCGCAACAAAGCATAGAGCTTGAAGATGCTATTGAGATTAGAGAAGTTAGAAACTTAAAACTAGCTAATCAACTTTTAAAAATACGTAGAACAAAGAAAAGACAAAGAGATCAAGAAGATCAAGAGAGAAATATCCAAGCACAGTCACAGTCAAACGCGCAAGCCGCTCAAGTTGCTGCTCAATCTGAAATGCAAAAACAAAGCGCTATAACACAACAAAAGATACAGTTAGAGCAAGCTAAGTCTGAGTTTGAAAAAGCTAGAATGATGGCTGAGGTAGAGGCTAAGAAGCAATTAATGGAGCTTGAGTTTAACTATAACATGCAGTTAGCTCAAGTAAACAATAGCGTTGCCAAGGATAAAGACAAGATGAAAGAAGATAGAAAAGACGAAAGAACAAAGATACAAGCCACTCAACAATCAGAAATGATAGAACAAAGAAAAACAGGTAAGCCACCTAAAAACTTTGAGTCATCAGGTAATGATATAATTGGAGGTGGATTTGGTTTAAACCAATTTTAATAACTAATTTTTATATTTTATATTATGCAAGAAGAAAACAAAGAGAATATTGTTGAAGAAATAACTTCAAACAATGAAGATCAAAACGTTAATAACGATATTGATTTAAGTAAATTCGATAGTGCTGATGATGATTCAGTTTATAAGGTTGACATTAGTTCACCTGTAGATGAAACAGAAGAAGCTAAAGAAGAGAAAAAATTACCTACTGTTGAAGAGGTAATGGGTATAGATAAACAAGAAGAGCAAGAACAGGAGCAGCAAGAGTATGAGGACGACGAGTATGAAGATGATGATTACGAAGAGGATTACGGAAATGTTCCTGAGCATATAGCTAAGCTTGTTGAGTTTATGGAAGAGACTGGTGGTAGTTTAGAAGATTTTGTAAGTCTAAACAAAGACTACTCTAACATGGACGACAGACAAGCGTTAGAAGAATACTACTCTATGACTAAAAACCATCTTAGTAGAGAAGATATGAACTTTTTAATTGAGCAAGAGTTTGGTATCAATGAAGATGAAGATAGTGACGTAGAGATTAGAAGAAAAAAAATAGCCTACAAAGAGCAAGTTGCCGAGGCTAAAGCCTATTTGGACGGGCTAAAGTCCGATTATTATAATAATATACAGCTACCAGGTCGAGAAGCAGAGATGTCTGAAGAAGTGGAGCAAGCTGTAAATTTTTATAACGAATACGTTGAACAGGAGAAGCAATGGACTGCCAACAATGAAAAAGAAGTTGAGCATTTCCTAAGCAAAACTGACAATCTTTTTAACCAAGATTTCAAAGGTTTTGAATATCAAATTGGAGACAAAAGGTTTAGGTATAATGTTAAAGACGTAGACACTGTTAGAGATACACAAGCAGACGTTAACAACTATATCAGAAAGTTTCTGAATGAAGATGGTTTAATGGAAGACGCTGTTGGTTATCACAAAGGTCTTTATACAGCAATGAATGCAGACGCTATTGCTCAGCATTTTTATGAACAGGGTAAAGCAGATGCTATTAAAGACAGCATGTCTAAATCTAAAAACATTAATATGAACTCAAGACAACAGCACAGAGAGGTTAAAGCTGCTGGTACTAGATACAAAGTTTTGGGTAACACTTCTTCTGACTACAAATTCAAAATTAAAAGTAGAAAGAAATAGTTAATTTAAAAAATTTTAGAAAATGGCAATTACAAGTAATTACGTGCCAACTCCAGCTGCTATGAAGCAAACGTTAGCTACAGCTTACATTGACTTTACAGATAGTAACACGGCAGGTTGGGCACAACAATACGTTCCAGATTTAATGGAGCAAGAAGCTGAGGTGTTCGGAACAAGAACTATCTCAGGATTTTTAGCACAAGTAGGTGCTGAAGAGTCTATGACTGCTGATCAAGTTATTTGGTCTGAGCAATCAAGATTACACCTATCTTACGAGGTAGAAATAAAAGGTACTAACGGTATTACTTTAGAGGTTAAAAAAGATGCTGATGGAACAGCTGCAACTACTGATGTTTACTCAACTGGTGATCACGGTATTAGAGCTGGAGATATGTTATTATTAGCTGATGCTGATAAAACTGTTAAAGCTTATGCATCTGCTGTTGACGGAACAACTGGTGCTGTTAGTATTCAGCCTTATGGAGCTGCAACTATGACAGCTGCTGGTATCGCAAATGCTACAGATGTTAAATGTTTAGTTTTTGGATCTGAGTACTCTAAAGGTGCTACTGGTAGAGACGGAGCTAACAAGCCAAGATTCAAGCAGTACAACAACAAGCCAATCATCATTAAAGACAAGTATGAGATCTCTGGATCTGACGCTTCTCAAATTGGTTGGGTTGAAGTTGCTGGTGAAGAAGGTCAATCAGGTTACTTATGGTACTTAAAAGCTGAAGGTGACACTAGAGCTAGATTTACTGATTATTTAGAAATGGCAATGATTGAGTCTGAAAAAGCAACTGGTGACGGTCTATCTGACTTAGCTGCTTTATCTCATGGTGGTACTTCTGGTGCTATTACTGGTACTGAAGGTTTATTCGCTGCTATTGAAGCTAGAGGTAACGAAACTACTGGTGTAACTGGTGTTAACGCTGCTACTGATTTAGCTGAGTTTGACTTAATCTTAGCTGAGTTTGATAAAAACGGTGCTATTGAAGAAAACATGATGTTTGTTAACAGATCAACTGCTTTAGCTATTGATGACATGTTAGCTTCTATGAATTCTTACGGTGCTGGTGGTACTTCTTACGGAGTTTTTGATAACGACGAAGATATGGCGTTGAATTTAGGTTTCTCTGGTTTCAGAAGAGGTTCTTATGACTTCTACAAGTCTGACTGGAAATACTTAAATGATTTAGCTACTAGAGGTATTATCAACGAAAAGAACACTGTTGGTGCTATCAGAGGAGTTATTATTCCTGCTGGTGTTTCTTCGGTTTATGACCAAACTTTAGGTCAAAACTTAAAGAGACCATTCTTACACACTAGATTTAGAGCTTCTCAAACTGATGACAGACGTTTCAAAACTTGGACGACTGGTTCTGTTGGAGCAACAACATCTGATCTAGATGCAATGGAGGTACACTACTTATCTGAAAGATGTTTAGTTGTACAAGGTGCTAACAACTTTATGTTGATGAACTAGTATTTATTTAAGGTCGAGAGCTTCGGCTCTCGATCTTTTTTTATTAACTTTTATTATTATATTATATTATGGCAGAAGAAAGAATAGTCTTTGGTGATAGCTCTAACAAGCCTAAGCCAGAGCAAAAAATAGAAACAGTGCAACCGACTGTAAAACCGGTTGAAAAAAAAACAAACACTTGGGAGATAAAAGATAGAATTTATAGATTAAAATACAACAAAACTCCTTTGAGTAAATCAATAAGAGCAGCAAATATACATTGGTTTGACGAAGAAAAAGGTTACGAAAGAGAGCTCAAAAACACTTCTAATCAAAGAACTCCTTTTGTAGATGAGATGACAGGTGACCAAAGATTAGAGCATATAGTATTTAGAAACGGTATTTTAGCAGTTCCTAAAAACAAAGTTGTACTACAGAAGCTACTATCATTGTATCACCCTCATAGAAACAAAGTATATTACGAGGTTGATGAGGTTAAAAAAGCAACATCACAAATTGATTTAATAGAGCTAGAGATTAAAGCTTTAAACACAGCTAAAAGCATAGATATTGATATGGCTGAAGCTATTATGCGTGTAGAGGTTGGTTCTAAGGTAACAGAGATGAGTTCTAAGGAGGTTAGAAGAGATTTATTGTTGTATGCTAAGAAAAAACCTAAACTATTCTTAGATTTAGTAAAAGACGGAAATGTACATTTACGTAATATTGGTATTAAATCTGTAGAGATGGGTATAATTAATCTATCAGGAGATCAAAGATCTTTTAGTTGGGCTTCTAACGGTAGAAAACTTTGTAATGTCCCATTTGATGAACACCCATACTCAGCTTTAGCCGCTTGGTTTAAAACTGATGAAGGTATGGAGGTTTTCAACACAGTTGAAAAAAGATTAAAAAATTAATCACCCTATAGTTGAGTAGCCACTCTTCGGGGTGGTTACTAACTATAAAAAAATATATAAATGGCAGTAAGTGTAGACACAGTATATCAAAGAGTATTAGCAATCGCTAACAAAGAGCAAAGAGGATATATAACGCCTCAAGAGTTTAACTTATTTGCCAATCAAGCTCAAATGGACTTGTTTGAGCAATACTTTTACGATATAAATCAAATAAACAGGGTTCCGGGTAATCAAACAGAGTACTCTAACCATATAGATATATTGAATGAAAAAATAAATCTATTTGAAATGGTTGGTGACTGTAGAAAATTAGTAGATGGTAGTACTAGATTTTCTTCTTTTAAACTTCCAGAAGTAGATAACTTTTATAGACTTGGTACTGTTAAACACGCTCCGGTATATCCTAACGTTATAACAGATCCTTATTTTAACCAAGCTCTTGGTAACAACGTGCTAACTAATGATGCTAGCACCGTAACAGATTTTGGCACTATTTCAAACGCGACAGTGTTTAAAAGTTCTTTTGTTGCTAGTTCACCGGGAGACACCGATGTACTGTTTCTAGCTGCGAATGAAACTGAATACTATTGGTTTAGTAAAATTTCTTTTGCTGGTGGTCATGCGCTACATCTAGCTACATATAGAGTTAGCTTTGAAGTTACCAATCACGTTGGCGGTTCTATAGTTCCGATAGCTGCTGTAAGAACGTCTGATGGACTTTCCACAAGGTTTGGTGTTGGTCCAGAGGTAAACGAAGTTGGAACATATTCGTTTGACATAGAGTTAGATCAATTAAAAACTGCGTATCTTAATAGTGATATACACAGTTCTAGTAAAACAGCTGCTTTTGGTTTTTTATCTAATGCCTCTAGCACTACATTATCTATAGACAACATTTCTGTTAAACAGGTTGGTTCTGAATATTCACCTGGTGGTGGTTGGAGAGTTGGTGGTAACGTAAAAGCTTCTTTAACGGATCTAAACAATACTTACATTCCTAATTTAAAACTTGGTGAGGTTAGTGACGAAAGAAAAAACAGAATTTGGGGTATTCACGCTGATGGAACAACACTTACCACTGGCTCTACATTTACTTTTCAAGAAAATTTTATTACTGGTTCAACATATAGAATAACGCTAAATGTTGCAGATGCTACACAGGGAAAACTTTTTTTACAAAAAGCTTTAGCTGAAAGTTTTCAAACTCATACTGAGGAAATAAATAATGGTAATTACGACAACCTAACGTTATACTCATTTGACAAGGACGGTGATTCTAAGTTTGTAGACCTGTTTTGGACACAAGGAGGAATAAACACAAATAGAATAGAAATTTATAAAACTGGAGGTTTTGATGGTAGTATAAAAGGTTTGTCTGTAAGACTAGTCGAAGATAATGCAGCTGCTATAGAAATAGAACACGTTACAGAACAAGAATTAACATACGTGCTAGGTTCTAAAATAAACAAACCAACAACAACTAGACCTGTTTATTCTAGAAGAAATAACTTATTAAATGTTCACCCACAAGATATAGTTGATGGAGTGACGTGTAATTATATTAGAAAGCCTAACCAAGTTCAATGGGGATATACAGAAGTTAACGGTACAGCTTTATACAACTCTTCAACCTCTAGTGACTTTGAGTTACATGAATCTGAAGAGGTTAATTTGGTTTTTAAAATATTAAAACTAGCGGGTATAACAATAGAAGATCCACAAATATATAGCGTAGGAGCTAGAGAAGACATGTTTAATATACAACAAGAAAAAGCATAGTAAATGGCATTAATAGATAAATCACAAAACGAATACTATGGTAACTCATCTAATTTTGGTGACTACCAATTTGTTTCTATAAGAGATATAATAAATAATTTTATGGTTGCTTATGTTGGTGAAGATAAAATTATTCCTAGAATAAAAAGAGTTGATGTAGCTTTTCACGCACAAAGAGCTTTAGCCGAATTATCTTTTGATACTTTTAAAGCTGAAAAATCTCAAGAGATAGAAGTTCCTGCTACACTACAAATGACGTTACCTCATGACTATGTTAATTATACTAATATAGCTTGGATCGACGGTTCTGGAATACAACACACTATATATCCAGCTACAAAAACAAATAATCCTAAAGCAATTACTCAAGATACAGATGGTGATTACGTTTTTGGATCGGGCAACTTACTTATAAATGGTGATTTTTCGCAAAACTTAGGTTACGATTTAGGTACAGGTATAACCTATGATTCAGTAAACAAACATATTGACTTTACTAATGTTGGTAAATGGCACAAGTTAAACTGGAACAACGTTGATGTTGCTTTTGGTGAATCTTATACTTTAACATACACTATATCTAATTATAGCTCTGGCACAGTACAACCAAGGTTGTATGGTCCAAACGGAAAGTATATAATATTTTCTAATAGAACAGCCAATGGTACATATACAGAAACATTAACTCTTGACGAAAATAGCCCTGGTGCAGCTGGTTATAACCAAAGGTTTTGGTTTACAAACGTTAGCGCTACAGCGTTGAACTGCAGTATAGATGATGTGACTTTAACTAAGTCAGGTTTGTCTTATCAAAGTGAATCAAATAGTTGGACAAAATTTAAAAGCCAAACACCTAACGAAATAGCAAATCAAGATTATAATTACGATCATGATGACTATGATTTAAATATAGGTCAGAGATATGGATTAGACCCTAGGTTTTCTCAAACAAACGGATCTTTTTATATAGATCAAGAAAACGGTAAAATACATTTTAGCTCAAACATAAGTGGAAAAACAATTATTTTAAAATATATTAGTGATAGTTTAGGGACAGAAGAAGAGATGAGGGTTCATAAACTAGCTGAAGAAGCGATGTACAAGTGTATATTATGTAATGTTATGATGGCTAGAGCCAACGTTGGTGGTAGCGCTAAAATGATGTACAAAAGAGAAAAGTTTGCTGCAACAAGAACTGCTAAGCTAAGATTATCTAATTTGAAAATAGAAGAACTAGCTCAACTATTAAGAGGTAGATCTAAACATATAAAACACTAGTATGCCGGAGATTAAAAATACATTTATGTCGGGGAAGATGAACAAGGACCTCGACGAAAGACTAGTTCAAAAAAACGAGTATAGAGACGCTTTAAACATAGAGGTTTCTACATCTAAAGGTTCTGACGTTGGGGCTTTACAAAATACTTATGGTAATACCTCAAAGTCTAGTGTATCACCTTATATAGGTAAGTCTAAATGTGTTGGTTCTATTGTTGACAATGCTAACGATAAGATATACTGGTTTGTTTATGGTCAAAGAGAAGAAATAATAAAAAACGGAAACTTTAATGATGGTCAAGCTGATCCAAATGGTTTAACTAATTGGAATGGTTTCGATAAAGAAAACGTTACTGTTGATACTGTTAACGGAAACCTTACTCTTGGAAAAGATGGAACACAGGTTAACACAACTCCTTTTATACAACAAAAAGAAATACTTGAGGTAGGTAAAGAGTACACGTTGACATTTGATGTTACATCTATTAACACTAGCGCTAGTAATTCCACAGGAACTCATAAAGAGTTGTTTATTAGAAAAACAGTTAACGGTGTTTTTACATATCCAACAATACCTAACAGTAATGCTGTTGGTAGTGTATCTTATACTTTTACAGCTGGTGATACAGATTTGTTGATAGGTATAAATTCTAGTCACGGATCGTCTCCAAGTCAATTTTATTGGGACGAAACCACTATAGATAGGGTTTCTATTAAAAAGAAAAACGTAAATTGTATTGCTGAGTATGATTTTAAAACAGAAGAGACAGAACCTGTTTTAGTAGATGCATCAACAGATGAAGAGTCTGCCTTCTTAAAATTTAACGGAAATCAAATAACAGGTATAAACATACTTGATGGTATGCTTTTCTGGACTGACGGTGAGAACGAACCTAAAAAAATATCTATAGATCATTTTAAAGGTGGGTCTAACAAAAACATAACTGGTAGTCAAGATGAAAAGTTAAACTGGACAACCACAACTAAACAAAGAAGTTATAATAACGAGGTTATTGGAGATGTGTTAGAAAAACACATAACAGTTATAAAAAAATACCCTTTAAATGCCCCATCTATTAGTTTAAGTGATACTGTTCACGGTGAGCCTAATATAAACGCAAAGAGTAAATCTATATGTGTTCACCCAGCAAATACAACGTATTCTTATAATAGATCACATCTTTATGGTTCTGCTGGTTTAGAAATGAATAATCAACCTGTTTTTGCTAAAATTAAAAGAAGAGCCGGTTGGGCAAACGCTTATACGGCTTTTAAGGGTTACAAACCAAATCATTCTTTATATTTAGACGGATCAAATCAATATGCTCAGTTTGATAAATCTATAGTTGTTGGTAACACTTTTACTTTTGCTTGTTGGGTTAAGTTTGACGAGTTAGGCTCGTCGAATAGAGCTATAATAGGTAGAAACAATAGCGGTGGTGGCAACCAGCTTATAATTGGTGCTTACTCGCAACCAAACCACGCTTGGCATGTAAACCTTAATGATCAAGGCGTGAGCGCTGACAGTAATAACTTCCCTATAGAAGAGAAAAAATGGTATCACGTAGTTGCTACGTTCAAGGAGGTCAGCAGTACTACAGAGGTAAAGCTTTACATAGAAGGTGTTTTAGCTATAGATACTACTTTAAATGTTACTCTTGATGAAAACGCAAGTACAGATAAAAACTGGACTATAGGTGCTGAGTATGATGGTGGTTCTTCTTTAAGTGACTACTTAAAAGGTAATATAGACGATTTAGCTCTTTGGAATACAGATTTACCTGAGTCAGCTTGTTTAGCTTTGCGTAAAAGTAAATACCATTTTGATGTAACTCAAGACGACGGTGGTTCTTACGTTAATTTTACTAACAACCTGATAGTGTTTTATGATTTTGATGATGGTTTTAATAGTACTGAGGCTGGTAGTGCTGTTGGCGGCGACAACACAAAAGCTACCTTGTATAACGGTGCGAGCTTGATGAAGAAAAACCCTAGAAATAGTGATGGTTACTGGTCAAGAAGTTATGAAATTCATTTAGATGTTACAAACGTTACTCCTTGGGCAAATCCAAAAGACTCAGGTCAAGGTACTAGATACCCATTACATGGTAGTTGGAGTACCGATCCTAACATTTGGCAAAAAGCTATGGATATTAGAGATTTACCAGGCGCTGCTGATAACGGTTATAAAAAGTTTAGAAGCTTGATGAATGGTAGTAGAGGTTATTATAATGTATACGCTCTTACACCTAATGCGTTTGGAAACGCGAGCTCCGATTATTACGTTAAATTCATTGGCACAACACACTACATGAGTGAACAAGGTGTTGTTACAGTACACCCCTGGAGAGACGAATACTTTGAAGATGGTAACGCCTACATACCACAAGAAGGAGATATTCTAATGTTTTTTGTTTGGGATAGTTTTAACAATACTAGTTTTTGGACATATAAACACGAAGAAACAAACGAGATAGTTCCAAAGCCACCAGGAACAAGTAACACGCCTAAGCTAGACAAACAAGGTAGATGGTTAAGAGATTATGTTGGAGATGTTCCTTGGATATTTCCTAAATTAGAAACAGAAACACAACAAGGTTTGTTTCACTTTCAAAGTAGAGCGCAAGATTTCGGTCCAGGTTGGGTTGGTGTAGAGGCTGGTTACGAACACACTAAAGACGCTAGTTATACAGCGTCCGATTATAGATATGTAGATAATATAGTTTATAATCTAAACGAAGTTAATGGAGCTGGAAAAGGAACACATGTTACTATAAGGGCTACAGTAGAAATAATAGATATAGACGCCTCTGTTTATATACCTGGAACTACAAATGTTTATCCAGTTGGTTTTGGAGATCCTACTAACAGTGGTAGAAACAACGGTTTAAGCACCTATCAAAGAGCGCCTAAGTCTTCTGGTGTTGGTACATATATTGTGGGTACTTATTTTAACGATCAATCGGATTTACCTGACAATATAAACAACACTGCTTCTAGTTATTACAATGGCCAAAATATGATACCTATATTTTGCCATAAAGGTGTTACGGCTAGAATATCAAATATATCTATACAATATTACGGTGCTAGACCAGTTAGAATACAAGATTTATCTTTCTCTCCTAAGCCAAACTTTGCAGAAGGAGATATTGTAAAATTAACTAACCAAACAGACTCTGCTGTTCAGATTCAAGTAAAGCTTAAAAAAGAAAAAACAGGTTTAGAATACGCTGGTTCTACTTATGGGTATTCAGCACCGCTTGATTTAAACTCAGGTTATAGCAGGGGAGCAAATATGATACACGCTGATGCTGCGCTTCCTGGCCCTGGTGCTTTATCCACTCCAAACAATTGTTATTTATATTGGAGTGCAGAAAAAAAAGAGTATACAGATTTAACAACTAGTGGCTCTGATAGACTTGTTTGGTCTATACCACAAAGCACGAATTCTACCAATGGCTACTTATACGCTAATTACTACACGCAACACCAGGCTGGTTGGGTTGCTTATAACGAAGATGGAAACGATACTAACTTTCAGATAGAAGGTTTAAAAACATACGAGTTAGAATATACTATAACTAGTAGCGACGGTGATAATGAGACTAAGCATGGTAAACTTTATTTATCGGCCATACATGGTACACACGTTGGTGATGGTTATTATAATTTATTGTTACCTTCTACCGTAGGTACTCATAGAGTGTTTTTTACAGCTAGAAAAAGCTCAACAAGTTTTAGAATTTACTGTGATAGAGGTACTATAGTAGATAGTCAAGGAAATCTATCGACAGCAGGTTCAAACAGTGGTCAAACTTTAAACGGAGATGATAACGCTTTTTTTAGGGGACATATAAGCAATTTGAAACTATATCCTATTACGGTTAACCAAAGCGATTACGGTAACTATGGTTCTAATGAAGAAAGATCTACATTTGAGTGTGAAATACTTTCTATTAGCGATGACATTGTAAAATTAGATAATGAGACAGCTAGGTATTGGGACGCTGAATTAACAGAACTAGAGTCTATATACAAGTTTAGATTTCCAAGATTTGCTTACAGATGGAGATACGCTGATGGCGAGTACTCTGCTATGTCACCGTTTACAGAGGTTGCTTTTTTACCAGGTGATGAGTATGAGTTCGATGCTATAGATTCTTATAATAAGTCTATGTTAAATACGGTTAGACGTATAACCCTTGGAAACTTTGAAACAAAACCTTCTAGAGTAAAACAATTAGATATATTAGTTAAAGATAGTGATAGCACTAACATATACAAGTTCGCTAGTATACGAGGTGACGAGTTAACAAATTTAACTGACTACGTTATAACAAGTGAACAGTATGAAGGTTTGTTAGAAAGCTCTCAATTGTTAAGACACTTTGATAATGTTCCTAAAAAAGCCAAAGCACAAGAAATATCTTCTAATAGATTAATATACGGTAACTACACACAACAATATAACATATTAGATAATGAGTTACCACAGGTTAGCGCATCTTTGAGCTCTAGATATATAGATCCAAAACAAACTAACAAATCAATAAAGTCTATTAGAAACTACCAAGTAGGAATATCTTACATAGATCAGTATGGTAGACAAACACCTGTGTTTTCTACACCTAACGGAGTTGTAAAAATACAAAAAGAAAACTCTTTAACAGCTAACACTATAGTTGCTAATGTTAATGGAGACACGCCAGACTGGGCTACACACGTTAAGTATTACGTAAAAGATGCTGCTACAGAGTATTACAACCTGTCTTTAGATAGACATTATTATGATGATGATGACGAGCATATATGGATGTCTTTTGCTTCTTCTGATTTTGATAAAGTAGAAAGAGATGATTACATTATACTTAAAAAAGAACACGACGGTGATAAAAGTATAGTAGATAAAAGTAGATACAAAATATTAGCCAAAGAAGGATCGGCCCCAGACTTTGTTAAGTTTGTAAAAAGACAATTAGGCGAAAGGGTTTATGCTGAAAACGGTCAAAGTTTGCAGTTTACAGCAACAGCTGTTGGTTTTCCTCAGGTTGGTAAAACAACATTTAGAATAGCTGGTAACGATGTTCATAATCATTCGTTTTTAGCACAACCAGATATTGAAGGTGTAGAACCAAGAGGTGCTTTAATGGACGATCAAACTGGTAGGTTTATAAAAATAGGTAAAGAAGATAACAACGAGGTTGTTTCAATGACTAGTTTTTACGAGATACTAAGTGTTAGTAGAGTTAACGAATCAGCTTCTTCTACAGATGTAGACTTCTCTGATGCTGAAGATTACTACGAGTTTACTTTGATAGAGCCTTTTGGTGCTGATGTAGGTTTTGTTGGAAACCACAATGATTCTAACCCTGAGAATAAAGGTTTGTTTTTAGAGTACTACGAGGAGTCTGACAGAGTTGATAGCGACGCTTTTGAAGGTCGATTTTTTGTTAAAATTAAAAAAGACGCTGAAATTTTAAAAAGAATATCTGATAAAAACCAATCAGCAGCTTCAACTAACACACTAGTAACAGCTGCAGCTAATGTGTTTTGGGCTCATACTTTTGACAAAAACATTAGAAGTTTATCTGCTTACACGGGTTCAGCTACAGAAGATGGAAAAGATGGTGACTTTACATTAAGAAATAAATCTTTATTTTATTGGAAGAGCAATGTTAATGACACTTTGAATGAAGGTGTTTACAACGGAGTTAACGCTAGACACAATAGTAGCCTAAATAGTGTATCACCAAACACTCATTATTCGTTTTTCTACCAAGCTATATTTGGTCATGATGGTTGGATTTCAGATCCAGATGGTAACGATTGGGACGGTAGAATATACGATTTAAACCCTGTTGATCCTTCAGCTAGCCATAGACTAATAGCTAATCCTTATTTTGGTGATTATGATGCGGGTACTTCTCACTGGACACAAACAGGCGCTGATTATTATAAACCCGCTACTGGTGGTACTTGGAAAAGAAGTCACTGGCGATGTGATGATTACCAAGAGGGTAATCAAAAGTTTTGTATAGATCAAGCCTGGGCTTTTGGTTGGCCAGAGTATCAAAAGCTATACGATGGTCAAGATTTAAACGTAGAGAACAACGCGTTGGGAACTGGTTTTGTTATAGGTAATGACTATTGTTGTTTTAGAGTGGCTAATATAGGTAATCAAACAAACTTAGATTCTGTAACTGTAAGCGGAACGTTAAGTGGTGACGTGTTATATGCTAGAGGCGCAAACACTTTTGATGACTTTTCTTTAACAAGCGAATTTTTTAACGATATAAAAGTTGTAAAAGCTCTTACTACTACTGGTACTAAATTTAGATGGAGCAACGATCCAACAAACACTATATACACTGTTAAAAAAGTAGTTGCAACTGGTAAGGTTAAAAACTACCATAACGTTGAACAAGTTCTTAATTTTGGTGATTTAGTTGATTGGAACACGGCGCAAGCATACCAAACAGCTGATCATTCAGCGGCGATAAACGGTAAGTTTGTTGCTGACTATGGTTTAAGTTATCACCCAGCGTCATCTATGCAGTGGGGTATGCATTCTAGATCGAATCAAGGTTATAGAATAGCTTTGATGTTAGATAAAGATATAGTTTGGAGTCCTACATCTAGTAGTTACGGTGGGGGTCAAACTCCTTTAAAAAGATTAGACGAGCTAGAATCTGACACAGCCAACCACTTAGCTTATGCTTCTTTAGAAATAATTAGTAGTGGTGCAAGTGGAGACGGTGGATATAGCACTGACAATCCAGCTATATTTGAGGTTGAACCTATAGACAATACTGATTTTAATCTGTATTACGAAGCCTCTAACACTAGTATGATACTAAAAACAGGTATGAGCGTTGAGGCTCTAAACAATGAAAACATTAATGACGGCGGTGGTAACTACTTAGGTGTTTCAGACGTTGGCACACCTTATGCTCCGGGTGGAACAGTTCTTTTAGCTAATGCTAAAATTGTAGTTGATAGACCTGGTGAGTTCTACATAGATAATAACACTTGGGATCCAAACTCAGGTCAACTACCAGCTGGTATAACCCTTAGGGTTTCTAAAAAAGATGCTAATGGAATAATTGAGTATCATGAAGATTTTATAACAAAAACTGGTATATCTAACTCTATAGGTGATAATCTTATTGATAACGACGAGTTTACGCTAGGTGTAAATGGTTTACAAGATTACGAGCTTTCAAGTGGTTTAACAGCTGATAACTCTGCTGGTAACGGAGTTATAATAGAGACGGGTACTAACACGTCTACTTATCCTTTTTTAAGAACAGGGCCTATACCTCTTATTAGTGGTGAGGCTTACCAAGTAGATATTGATGTTGAAGAAATAAATAATGATGTTTTTGATTCCGTAAGTGGAGAACACACTATAAAATACTTTTTAATAGGTAGTGAAAATGGTTCTTATAGACCTTTAAAAACAGAAACTTTAAAACAAGGTTTAAACACTAGACTTTTTGTGTTTGATCAAAGTCAAAACGAAGACTCTAATGGTAATCCAGTTTCATCAGGTTACTTATTTGTAGCAGAACTTGTAAATATTAAGGGCACTTATAAAAGAGTTCATATAAAAAGTGTTTCTGTTAGACTAATGGGAGATACCGTTGATGTATCTGATAGGCCTGTTAGATGGCATAATTGTTACACTTTTGGTAATGGTGTAGAATCTGATAGACTTAGAGATGACTTTAACGCTGTTAAAATAGATAAAGGTCCTAAAGTATCTACAACGTTAGACGAGCCATACGAAGAAGAAAATAGAAAAAACGGGTTAATATACTCTGGTCTTTACAATTCAAAAACAGGCTTTAATAAACTTAATGAGTTTATAATGGCTGATAAAATAACTAAAGATGTAAATCCTGAATACGGTTCTTTACAAAAATTATTTAGTAGAAACACTGATTTAGTTGCTTTTTGCGAAGACAAGGTTTTAAGAATATTATCTAACAAAGATGCATTATACAACGCGGATGGTAACCCACAAGTTGTTGCTAGTAACGCTGTTTTAGGTCAAGCTGTACCTTTTTCTGGAGACTACGGTATATCTAAAAACCCAGAGTCGTTTGCGTCGTTTGGTTATAGAGCTTATTTTACAGATAAAGCAAGAGGGTCTGTATTAAGATTATCTATGGACGGTTTGACAGAAATATCTGCAGCAGGTATGTCTAGATATTTTAAAGATAACTTACACGAGGCTGAAACGTTAATAGGTAGTTACGATCAAGACAAAGATCTTTATAACCTAACTATAAATAAAAAACAAAACTACGATGATAAAGGTGATACTATAAGTTTTGCCGAGTCAACTGTAGGTTGGACTAGTTTTAAGTCTTTCTTGCCAGAGTCTGCTGTTTCTTTAAACGGTGTTTATTACACGTTTAAAAACGGTGATATATGGAAACATAATGACAACGAGATTAGAAATAATTTCTATGGTGTTCAATACGAGTCTAGTGTTAAGTTTTTATTTAACGATGCTCCTAGTGTAGTTAAAGATTTCAAGACGCTTGGTTATGAAGGTTCAAACGGTTGGAGAGCAACAAGTATAGAAACAGACATGGACTCTGGTCAAGTTGTAGAGTTTAAAGACAAGGAGGGTAAAAAGTTTGCTAACATAATAGGTGTCGAGGTAGACGAAACAAACATAAGTTTGAACAGCAAGTCTACTCAAGGTTTAGGTTTGTTAAGCTCTATAACAATGGGTGGTTACGGTAAGTTTTATCCTTTAGTTATAAGTGGTGTTATAAACAATATTAATGCTAAGTTTACATTAAATACATCAGCGACAGAAGCTCAAAGCATAACCTCTAGTATAACAAATAACTACGAAGAAGGAACTACTGTTGGTGTATCTCAAGAAGTAACACATGAGTTTTATATACACCCAAAAACTATAAATGGATTGAACTATGCTGTTGCAGCTTCTAACTTTACTGTAACATCGTCTGATAACAATAGAGTATCTGTTGTAGCTGCGACTGACACTGGTACTCCAGGAGATAAAGAAAACAAAATTAAAATAACATTAAAAGTTGAATACAATAGTAACAACTTGTTCCCTAGTTCTGAGCAAGCAATAACTATTACTGTTGATGGTTCTACTACTTTAGCAATAAATTAAAATGGCACAAGTATTTATAAATACAAGTTTAACAAATGTAAACGACAGCGGTGGTCAGTCGGGTAACTCTTCAGTTGCTTTAACTGGTTTGGTTCCTCTGTCTAGAAACACTATAGTTACTAACAGAAAGTTTACAGTAAAAAATAACTATATATTTACTAACCTACCAAATATTAGTTTTGCTAAAACAAAAAATCCAGAAAGATATTCATACACATTGACAAAAACAGAAGACGCTGCAACTGGTTATTGTACAGCTGTATCTTTTGATATACATTATCTAGCGCCTTTAGAGCAGGAGTTTGTTAACGATGTTATAACGATAACAGCAACAGCTGTTGATAACTATACTGTTGGTATAACTAACATATATGATTTTAATTTTTCAGAGTCTATAATACCTTCACAAGGTACTACTAGATTGTTAAATATATACGGTGATCCAAGCGCTGAGTGTTCAATTGATTTTGCAACATACCCTTTGGTTAACCCTTTAGGTGATGGTGTTACTTTGATAGGTGGTCCAAAAACAATAGTTATACCTGAAAGTGGATTATATCAAGAAAACGTTAGAATACCAAAAACAGAAATATTAACAAGGTATAAACTAAACTTAACAGAAACATCAACAGGATCGTTTACAGAACTAACGTCACCGTTTAACAAAGTTTATGAACATTATCCAGAGCAAAAAACAAGGTTAACACTTTCTGATGGTGGTTTGGGTACCACGCTGCCATCTACTACTCAATTAAACTTTTACAACGATTATAACGATAATAATAATAACTATGAATTTTTTAGATTTGTAGTTTACAAGGCTTCTTTTAACTTTGCTATGAAACCTACTACGTTTGACGCAAGTTTGTTTTCTGTAACAAGTGGTGTTAGTGCTACATACACAACACATACAATTAAACCTACATCTGTAGAGTTTTTTGATTTGTTGTTGGAAATAGATAACGATGGAGTTACAGATGGTGACGCTACAAAAGCATACGCGGTTATCTCTGGTAAAATGAAAATATTATCTGGTTATGATGCGGGTGGTAGAACCGATATTGCTTTAGATGTAAACAACTTATTAAAATCAGCATAACATGTCTAATATAATACTAAAACTAAAACAACCTATAAACACTTCTTTACAATCAAATACTGGAGATATTATTTATTTTGTTAAAATGGATAACGGCCAAGCTACTGGTAACATTAAAAAGCTAGGTGAGTGTA
>CEUT01024636.1_pt1 | contig 19042 bp, 14 predicted proteins | sample 531401 | NCBI WGS metagenome assembly CEUT01 (sample SAMEA2622821, study PRJEB7988) | marine metagenome | biome: marine biome (ENVO:00000447); feature: surface water layer (ENVO:00002042); material: "saline water (ENVO:00002010), including plankton (ENVO:xxxxxxxx)" | depth 5 m | reverse complement strand
TCCTGAATTTGAAAAACCTACATCTCCAGTTCCTGCATAATTAGATACTATTGCGGAAATTTTATATACTTTTCCTGATGTTAAGTCTTCTGATGTAATATTGCTTATATTTTGTGTTCCACCAGAAGTATTAGAAGCAAAATCTAAAGAATTAAAAGAATTTATTGTAGCTGAGTTACCATTTGTAAGAGGAGCATGTAAGTTTACTAGTTCAGATTCTGTTAAAGAATTGAAATTTATTTTATTATATTTAAAAGGATTATAAAAATAACTATCATCTATTTCAAAATTACCATCTGGAGTAGAATATGTTGTTGGAGCATTTGCTTTTATTTCTCCCCTTTTATAAAATACTTTTTTTATTCCTTCTTCAGGATGCTGAGGGTCTATAAATTTAAGAGCATAATCTTTATAAACTCCTAAATCATAATCTTTAAATCCTTTTATAGGATCTAATCTAAAAACATTTCCACGAACATCTACTGGATAATCACTACTTGTAAAAGTTCCACTTATAAGAAGATTACCATGTAAATCATCTACTACTTCAGTACCATCTGTTGTTTTAAGATAAAAAGATCCTGGTTTTATTTCATAACCATATAAACCTGTTGGGATTGAGAGTATGTTTACCTTTTCATATAAATTTCTTTTTTGTTTTAAATAATGAGCACTTCCTAATGTGTTAGAATGGTTATGGGGAAATTCTCTATAAAAAAGATGATCTAATTGATTATATTTTAAAACGTTTTTAACATCACCACCATAAACAGCACTTGTACTAGTATAAAGAGAAATAGATTCTGAAGTCCATTGAGTATTATAATGGTCTATTTTATTTGAAGAACAAGAGGCAGAATCAAAGTCATATTGTTTATGAGCGTTAAAAGGTACTACCGCTATGTCTTGGGCTGTGAGTTTTTTATAAACGTACATTCAAATAACATTTTTAAAAGTCTAATTTAATTCTAAATAAAGCTTCTTTTGTAAAATCTTTTGCTACAGGTTGACTTAATTTAGCTACAGCTAATAATTCACTATTATCATTATATAATCCTACAGTTGTTATAAAAGTTTTTGGATTAGATATCATACTTTGAAAAGTTAAATTACCTGTGTTATCTTGAAATGTTGGGTTATTAGTATAATTAAATTCAAAATTTTTAGCTCTTGCAAAATAATATTGTGATGTTATTACTTCTTCACTATCACAGATAAAATGTTTTGCTCCAGAAATTGCTGCAAATATTTTTTGGTTATTATAGTGCTGCATAGTAGTATATCCTGAATGAAGACCTGAAGCTGTATATGCTCCAAGAGCTACATGTGAATTAGTTCCTATACCATCTGCTGTGGATGAATCAATGTCTGTTGATTTGAAAGCATCAGCATTTAATATTATAAGACCAGCGTCTGGATAAAATAAACCATACGAAGCACTTCCTGCTATTTGTTTTGCATTAGAACCACTATAAACTCCACTAGCACCTGATACTATATTAAACTGTCTTCCTATATTTGTTTGTATAGCAGCTCCATTTGAAGAAATACTATCATCTGTAAGATGTAACGTACCATCTTCAGTACAAGGAGCATATATTGCATGTGCTTGATTTGAACTTACACAAGCTGCTCCTGATAAATGTAAATTAATAGTACTTGGAGATAATCCATGTTTATATCTAGCTCTATTTACATTAATTACATAAATATGATCTGAAACATGAGAACCAAAAGTAAAATTTTGGTTTTCTTCTCCATAAACTAACTGACGATATTGACTATAGGTTGCTCTTGAAGCATTAAGACCAAAAGAACCTGTGTCATTAGTAAAATCTGGAGATCCTGATCCATGTCTATGACCATAAGCTACAGAAAATTGAACTTCTGCTGATGTATCTGTTGCCGTTTTATCAAAAGCTTCTATAAAGAAATACCCAGAACTTGTAGGTGAAGATGGAGGTATTGTAAAAGAGGCACTATGAATTGTTCCTCCTGTGAAACCAGATATGTTATTTATATTACCTGTCCAAGTTGATGTTACTAATTTATCCGTTTGAATACGAATATCTTGTGAATTAAATCTTACTAAGCTCATTTTTTATTTTTTAATTAAACCCCTTGAGAAGGATTAGTAGTAGCAATTGTACTATCTCCTGAAGTTGTTGTTGTGTTTGTTATTGTTTTACTTACTGTTATTGGTATTGTTACTCTTGCTCCTGTATTTAATCCTTCAACTGTAACTGTTGTCGTTAAAGAATCATAAGCTCCAAATAAAGATGTCGCACTTTTAGCTGTTAGTTGAAGGTTATTACCTACAACAGTTACACTTTGAGCTGTTGTGTTTGCAGGCATAGTTGTTGTTGCATTTTGGTTTGAGATTGCAGCTGCTCCTCCCCCCATAATTAAATCAAATAATCTATTATCTGCTATTGTAAATCTATATCCATTTGGTTCTGGTTGTCCTGCTACTACTGCATTATAATTATGTGTATTTGGGACTATTTGTCTTTGTTGTCCTATATGCATGTCTAATGTTGACATTCCTAAACCTACAAAAGGAATTACAGATGTTCCTTCATTTAGAGTAAGTAATTTATACTGCATTATGTTATTTTCATCAGGAAGGGCTTCTGTGATAGCCATGTTTTCTATTGCTTCTCCTGAAAATTGAGTACCATTTGGGTGATTTTCATTAAACATGGTATAATCAATTTCATCGTCTGCTAAGGCAAATTGTGTTATTTGAAAAGCTCCTATACCTCCTTGTGCAAGTAGTTCTCTTCCTTTTTTAGTTAAAATCGCATCTACTGTGATGCTTGAATTGTCTAAATATCCCATTTTATTTGTGTTTTGTTATAAATATAAATTATTTTCAAAAATATATATTTTTAATTAATCATTACTATTAATAAACTTTTTTACTGTTGTTTTATTTACTAGACCTGCTTTTTCTAGATAATATTCTAAATTAATTTTTACCATTTCGTGTGTATGTTCAGGTATAAGTACTACTCCATTTCCTCCAATTCCATCAAATAATTCAGCTGGTTTATCTAAATCTGCTATTAGTGTATGGTCTTTATCTAAAAATGAAAGTTCATATTTAAAAGATCCAGAAAAGTTTTGTGAATTATTAGGAGAATTATCATAATCTGCGGGGAAACCAACAGCTGTGGTTAAACCACAATCTGGGTCTAAATTTGTGTTTGTTGTTCCCGGTCCAAATACAAATGCATTTTGTCTTTCTGACACATTACATCTAAATTGATCTGTTTCTATTACATCATAAACAAATCTATCTGTTCCTGTTTCATTAATTGTTGTTATTGGGGATCCTGGTGTTGAAAGATTTACAGTTGTAAAACTTGCTAAAGGTACTGTTGGTTTAAATTGTGGTTGATTTTTTAATCTAATATATCTTGATCTAGGTCCAATGGTTTTTGTTAAAGGTCCTATATTTTCTTCAAAACTTAAATAAGCAGGATCTAAATTTTTATCTACTTCAAAAGTACTTATACTTAATTCATCATTTAAACCTGAAAAATCCTTAGTTCCTTCAAATAAAGTTAAATGTAATTCAGTGTCTAAAGAATGACTATTTAAAAATTGTACACAATTTCCTATAAACACACTTGCAGTTACTGAAGGGTTAAAATTTTTATCTTTTCCCCAAAATTTATAATCCTTAGTTGCAACTAATCCTAAATCTGTTCTTATATCTTCAACTTCTTCTATGGTTGGTAATTTAAAGAGTCTTGTGTCTGTTTGTTGGTTATTTGAAGGGTCTACAAATTGTCTTGTAAATTTATTGTCTATAATTTCTGTATTGTCTCCTACATATAAAGGTTGAAATATTCTTGCTTCATCTCCTGTATTAGGGGCAAAATCATCTATTTTTTGTATTATACCATATCTAAATCTTAATTCTCCTATACTTTTTGGTTCATATGTTGATGTAAAAGGTGGTTGATCAGTACCATAAAATTCAAAAGTAAAATTATTTTCTACTGGTGTAAATAAATTTGGACTTCCTGTTAAGTTGCTTTGTAAGAATTGATTTCCAGTTGCATCTTCAAATACTTCTGCTCCATATATTCCTGAGGCTAAAAACCCTGGTCCTAAACTAGCGTAAGGATGAGGTGCAACAAATGTGTGTGCTACAGGAGTAGTGAAAGGTCCTTGAGCTGTTGTAATTCCTGGAATTCCTTCTTGACCTGCTATTCCTGTTCCAGGATATCCTGGGACTGCTTGTTCTATAGCACCAGACACGGCATCATATAATGCTATAGGGTTTGCTACTGCGTTTACATATCCATCAGGATCGCCTGGTGCTGTTGATAAATTATTACCATTTTCATCTACTCCAGGTAAAGGTCCTTTTCCTGCGCTATAGGAAAAACTTTTTAATAACCATCCCTTATTCATTTTTACAATGTGAGATGTTTGTAAATTATTTTGAACGTGTTCGTCTATTAGTTTTGTAGAAAATTTACCCCCTGTTGGGAAATCAGTTGTTACGAATCGATGAAAACCATCAAAAGGTTCATTAGCTTTATCTAATATTCTTACTGAATCATCATCTAAATCAATAATTAATATTTTATCTATATTGATGTAAGAATGATGTGCTATGTCTGCAAATTGGTTATCTTCTCTACCTCCTACTAATGTATTTGATATATAAAGAGCTGTGGTTTTATTTTCTAAATTAGGTTTTTGTCCATAAGTAATATCTCCTGCATTATATACATTTATTTTTTGTCCTGTAGTTTTACACCCATTATATCTTGGTCCTTGCCAACCTTGTGTATCTAAAACAGAATCATTAAATTCAACTGAAAAATCCCTAGTATCAAATTGTTCAAAAATGTCTATACCTGCAAATTTAAAATTTTGAGAATAATCTTTAAAATTTTGAGGAGTTGAGGAGCCTCCATCTCTAAAAAAGAGTTTAAAATTTCTTACTTTAAAATTTGAAGTTGGGTTACCATCATAAGGTGCACCTCCAAAATTTATGTTTTCATCCGTAAATTTAAAAACAAAAGGTTCTGTTGAGTTATGATTAAAATCAAGAATGCTATTATATCCAAAAGTAGCAGCATTAAATATTCCATCTGATTCAGGTATCCAAAACCTCATTCTTATATCAAACTGAAAAGATGCATTTCCTGCTAAATTAGTTAATACTATTCTATCTAGTGTTCTTGGTTTTCCTAAATCAAATGATATGGTTCTATGATTATTAAGAGTACTTCCCCCAAAACCATTTCCTATTTCTACAAAAGTAGTTGAATCACCATCAAATAAATTATTTATATCACCTGATACTATATTATTTGAAAAATCTTTTGCAGAACTACCCCCACCAGTACCTAGTACTATTCTGTCTTTTAAATTTGCTATTTTTCTTACTATTGGTTCTGGCATAACTAATTATTGTTTAATATATCATTTTGATTTCCGATAGCCAAACTTCTATAATACCTAGTAGAAATTCTTCCTTTTTGAACATTCCCCATTAAAGTATTTGAAGTGTATTTTTTATAATCTTTTGGTTTTATGTGTCTGAAGTTATTTGCTCCATCAAATTCTATTCCCCCAAAAGGTTTAATTGGTGCTTGGGCTCCATCTTGGATTATAGGTGCCCAATCATATAAATTAATAGTGCCATTAGTTCCAAATTCTGATCTATATCCTCTTTCATCTGTTTTTATAGGGCGAATAGTAAAGGCATTATGTGTTGGTACATTTCCTCCCCCTATAGCTGTGTCAAAATCTATTATTGAACTTCCCTTATATTTGTCTGCTGAACTAGTAAATGTAGATAAATCAACATGAAATGTGTTATATGATCCTGAGATCATTGTTTGACCAAAGGTTTGAACAGGTAATTGTCTTTTAAATTTATTTCTTTCTAAATAATGAGGTTCAATTAACATACCTGTTTTTGTGTTTGCTCTAAAAGGTACAAATTGTTCTATTACTTTAAATAAAGTATGATCTATATATTGTATTGCTTTTAAATAATCCCAATAATTATATCTTCTTTTTATCTTTCTAAAATATAAATCTCTTAATTCTTTTAAATCTGAGTAATTAGAAGATGTTTGAGCTGAAGGTAGTGGTGAACCAATAAAATCATCTAATCTAAATGCTCCTAAAGTATAAATTATATCTTCATTTAATTCACTTGTTGGTGATAAAAATATTCCTAGATCTTCAAAATCTTGTGGTTGTCTATCTAAGGTAGAAGTTTCTGCTTTAGTATTATAAGCTAAAATATCATCATCTATAACACCTGTATCTATTCTAACTTTTTCACTTGTCATAGAAGCACCTACTGTATCTGGGGTTAATAAATGGTGAGTTTCATTTGCTTGTTCCCATATAGGATCAGCTAAGCTACTTGAAATACTACCACTATTAATATAATCTCTATCTATATTAGGATGAAAACTTGAAGTGTTTTCATGTAAATTACTCCCTAATGGTAATCTTACTACTAAAGTTTCATAAGAAGAAGAAACTGAGTTTCCTGCATACATGTGAGGTTCTAGTGCTTGTTTTTTAAGAGTATCATGTGATAATGCTTCACCAAAATAATATCTTATTTCTTGCATTGATCCAGAATATTGTAATCCATCTACTGTATTATAATGTGTACTTTCATTTGCTGGTACTCCTCCAAAAAATGCTTCCCTTGCTCCTTTATCAGAACTAAATCCCCAAGTATTTTTAGGATTTGTTAAAGTTGTTGTATTTGCTGTATAATAAGCTACATTTTTTAAAGAATTAGCTTGATATGCTCCAAAACTAGCTGTGTGGTCTGTATTTAAGTTTTCTGAATTTATAAAAACATTCCAAAAATTTCCATTAAATATAGGAAAATAAGATGTTGATGTTTTTAAAGTGTTACCTTGGTAATAAGATAATCTACCGTATTGACTAAAATCTCCTGAGGAAGATATGTCTGTATTTATAGAATTGTAAGGTTCTAATATTAAATGATTATCTTCACTATCTACTACTGCAGTAGTATTAAATGAACCCGATAATGTAAATAAATGATAATTTGGTGTATTTTTAGGGATAGCATATCTTGAAGGTTTTATTCTAAAAGTTACTGTTTTATTGCTAGAAGAAGCTGCAGTTGAATTTACAGAAGCCGACCAATCTGTTTTTATAAAAAATCCTGTAGTTGTTCCAGAATCTCCTTTTAGGGCTAATCCTGATTTTTCATAACTAAATGTTTTAAATCCTGTTTTATCTTTTACAGGTCCACCATATTCTTTTACATTTAAAGTGGTTGAAGGAATACCATAACAATTCATTAATGCTCTTAAACCTCTTTCTGTTCCTTTTGTTTTTAAAAGATAGGGCACATTATGATATATACGTTTCCATATTTCTTTAGTAATGTCTTGTTTAGGAACAGATCCTTCATTTGAAGCTGTTACCATAGTTTCTGACGGGTTTTTAGAAGATGAAAAGAAATGAGCTACATCATATTGGTTACTTCCTGTGCCTTCTCCTAAAATATATTCTGTTAAAGATGAATTTTCAAACTGATCAAAAGTATTTATTCCTAAACTTTGTAAAGCATGATAGACTAAATTTCTAGATATACCTCTTTTATGATGAGTGTCTTTTATTTTTGTAATATGTTTAATATGAACCCATATTTTATCAAAATGTTGACCAATCATATCAATAAAATCTACATAAAACTGACTGTCTTTATTTTCTATTATATGAAATGGTATTGTATTTTGTAATTTATGGTTATTTTGTCTATCAAATAAAGAAGCTGATAATAATTGTCCTCCATAAAGTGGTGAAGTATCTACTTCATGTCCTAACCATGTTTGTGCTTCTGAAGATGTTATAGAATAAGGTATATAAGGGATTGTGTTTGTTTGTTTAGGCCATGTAAATATGTTAGATCCTGTTGTGTAGTATAAAAATCTTTCATATCCGTCGAATCCTTTTGTTATTTTATTTATGTCATTATTTAGTGTTGTTTTATTTTCAATAACGGCACTAGATGTAGGAGTTGTTATTGTTTCTATGTCTCCTATTTTTTTATTTAAATCTTCTATCCGTTTTAATTTATGTTTAAAGTTTTTTAAACGTTTTACAGCACTACCAAAATGTACAAAATTTTCAAAATGGTAAGGTCTAAGTACTTCTTCTAAACTTTCAGATACAGGTCTTACGTAATCATATTGTATTTCTAATACTTCATCTTGTTCTAAATTATTTATAAGATTATGATAAGAAGAACTTAAATTATAGTTTAATATTTGATCATAATTTTTATAATCTGAAGGTATTGATTTTTGTTCTTTTACAGATATATTAAAATTAGGACCTCTTAAAGAAACAGTATCATCTGTAGGGGGTGGATTTCCTAAATCAATTTCAATAGTAATAGGATCTATTATAGATTCTACTAATTTACATGATGATTGAGTTGTGATAGAAGAAGGTACAGGGTTTAAAGTTTTTACTAATAATTCATATTTAGGAGTATTAGTATTTAATAAAAAATTTACTCCTGAGATATTTATATTATTATCAAAATTTAAAATAAGATCCTTAAAATAAGAAGAATTTTCTATTTCAGATATTAGTCCTTTAATTGCAGTACTAAATAATCCATTTTTTATGTTTGGTGATATTAATCTAAGTTCTTTACGAGTAGAAGAAACTTCTTTAATTATAAAAGGGTTACTATCAGTTTTAAATACTTTTATTCTTTGAAGATTAAAAATTAATTTATACTTTCCTGATGTATAACCTCTTCTTTTTAATATAGATGTAGGATCTACTAATAAAGAAGGAACTGAATTTTCTTCTGTTTGATCTTCTATAGTATATTCTGTAAAAAATATGTCAGAATCTAATATATTATTATGATAATCATATATAAATAGTTCTATGTTATCTTCAGGTCTACCAAAGGATTTTAATATTTCTTTAGATGCTACTGAGTCTAAAGTAATTTTTGGGTTTGATGTTATGTTTAAAATCTTTTCCATTAATTTCTATGTATATTTCTTGGAGCAGGAAGATCAGAATTATTCATACTAAATCTGTTAATTTCTAATACGTCTATAGATATATCTTCTACTGTGTTTATAGGAGGACCACTGACTATACCTCCTATAGCTTGAGAATTTAATAATATAACAAATTCTGAATCTGGTAATTTTATCTTACCTGTTTGTGTTTTTATTGCTTTAAAAGCATCATCATTATTGATTTGTCTTTTTCTACCTGATTGTATGTAATAATTTAATTGTTCATCATTTCTATTTCTTATAACAGAATGGTTTTTTATAAAAGGATGTTCATCTTCTATAGAGTCTATTTCTTCTTTTATATCTACAATTTGTTCTTCTAAATTTTCTATTTCATCTAATAAAGGATTTCTAGGATAACCAGCATATTTAGTACTTTCTTTGACTATACTACTGTGTGATTTTGTTCCCCTTAAAGAAATATCATAAAATAAAGCATTATATATATTAAATAACTCATTAATTTCAAAATTTTTTAATGAAAATTCTACAAATTCCCTATCTATAGAATCTTTAATGCTTTGGATTCCATATACTTTTTTATTTAAAAAAATTTGTTCTTTTGCCATTTTAATATGTATCTGTTTCTTGAGGTATATCGTAAAAATCAACTCTTGTTTTTCCACTATCATCATCTAAATGATTTAAATGAGGAGTAAGATTAGAAAATACCCTACCAAATTCATCTTTTCTATATTCATCTTCTGTTAGTTCAAAACTATTATTTGTTTTTCTTATTTCTTTTACAAATCCTACTACATCATGTAATCTATTATTATTATTTATTACTTGTCCATTCACTGTGGGAGTATTTCTATAGTAAAGTCTTTTAGATTCTCCTGGATATATTCTTGCTGTTCTTTGGAATATTTCTCCAGCATCATTTAACCCAATACCATAATAACGTACTATGCACCCACCATTCATAGGAGATCCATCTAAATATTCTCTTCTTGGTCTATTTTGTCCTTCATTAGGACTATAACCATTTATCTGCCATCCATCTGAATTTACAGGTCTAACTAAATCATATAAATCGTCTTGTTTTCCTTCTATACATTCAACTATAGCAGAAGTATAATCTACTAAATCTAATAATGTTAAACTATCATCACTTGTAACAAAATTAAATAAATTTATATCTTCATCTGAACCTATATCTGGTCCTGAGGTTATGTTTGCTAATGTATTAAAATCTAATTTTTGAATAATATCATCTAATAGTTGGTCATGGTCAAATCCTAATGATTTTTTTAAAGATAATAAAGTATCACTATTTGTAATTTTTCTTTTAGCCCCATTTTGCATTATCCAAACAGGAATTGGATTTGCATTATTTTTATATTTTATAAAAGTATTATTTGGATAAAAGATGTTTTCTTCAACTGTTGGAGATTGTTTTCTAGTTAATGTATCATATAAAGATTCTATTATATCATTTAATCTTGTGATTTCATCTGAAAAAGTATCTTTATAATTATTTATATAATCTTCACTTTGTTCTATTAATGTTTGATGAGAATTTCTTCCTTCTTTTGGTATTTTATAAAAGAGAGATTTATAAATTTGAAAAAATTTTTTTGTATCTATTTTATTTTCTGATTTGATAATATCAGAAAAAGTACTATCAAGATAGTCTGTTGTTTCTTTATTGTTATAAACTATTTTATTTAAAGGTATTTTTGAATTTGCCATTATCTAATAACTTTAAAAATATATTTATCATCATATATTGTTGTTCCATCGTTATTTTCATGTTTAAGTAAAATACGATAATATCTTTCTGGTTGTAATCCTTTCATATCTAATTTAAAAAACATTCCATCATCATCTGAACTTAGTCTAGTAAAAGTATCATCAAAAGGGATAATTTCTTCTTCTGTGTGTCCATCTCTTATACTATAAGATGATTCTCTTTTAAAATATCCTATATTTAGGAAATTAGAAGATGTTACAAAAGTCCTTGTTGGATATTTATCTCTTATGTGTATTCTTAAAGTTGCTTCTTCATTTTGATTGTACTCTTTTTTAAGATTATATAAATAAACATTACATTCTCCACTAGTTTTACCTAAAGTATGGTTAGGATGTGAACTATCATCCCATTTAAAACATAATTTTGGGGGATAAATTGTATGAGTATCTACAGAAAAATATTGTAATTCACCAGAACTACCCGAAACATTTGTTTCTACTGATTTTGGTTCTTTTAATATAAATCCTTGATTTTCAATTCCATCAGGGTATGTTTGACCTGCATATATGCTTGCGCTGAATTTTTGGATTATACTAGTTACATCTAAATTTGTATTTAAATCATCTCCTATTAAAAATTGTTGACTAGCTTCAAATCCACTTCCTGTGTAAAATGTTCCTCCTCCTTCTGTTAATAATGATGAGCTAATAGATCCTGTTGTGCCATCTGAAAAACTTCCTGTTGCCCAGTAGCTTTGATCATTACTATTATCTCTAAAAAGCCAAGAACTTCCATTAGATCCTGTTGGTATATTTAGATATTTTCCTGTTCCTTCGTTCCATGATTGTGATATAGGAAATGATTCTATATTAAAACTAGTTACTAAATTTTTAGCTTCCATCGCAGTTAATTGTAGAAACACTTTTGTAGTACCATTATTAAAAGTTGATGATCCTATTTTTTCTATTGCTGTTTTTATATCAACATTATTAAATTTAATGATAATTCTTGAGGGATAATGATAAGGATCTGAGCTTCCTTTTTCTTTTACTAATTCAAGAATTTCATCACGACCTGCGTTTAATCCTTTTCTATCTGGATGACTATATAATGTTGTATCTTTTTCGGGGAATATAAAATAATTTGCCATTTTAGTATGTTGTTACACGTCCGTTAATATCTTGATTAGGGTATTTTATTTCAAAAATACTTGGGTCCATTGAAGGGTATATTACACCTTTTCTAATTGCTCCATTAAAATCATATCTGTATTTAGAATATCCTAGAGCCTCTGAGTTTAAATTTTTAAAAATTACTTCTTCTACTGTTTGTACTCCTATTACAGCTCCTATTAAATTTTCTATTTCTGATATAATAATAGGTTGATTTATTTGCCATTTATTTATATTAAAATAATTTTGTATATCTGCTATACATTGTAATAGTACTTCTTGATTATTATAAGTTTTAAAAGTTGTGATTTCAAAATCAATACCAAAATTAATTACAAAAGCATCTTTAATATTAATAGCATCTGTTAACATTCTAAATTGTTCTAAATATGTAGATAGATTTATTTTAGTAGCTGAATTTAATACTGCTAATCTTCCAAGAGCATCATACCCTAAAGTGTATAAGTTTAGGGCTAAAGGATTAGGTATACGGTTTGGTTCGTTTGTATTGGGAGTTATTTGATCATCTTGAGTGATGTAAGCTTTAGCTACCCTTCCAAATTGGGGAGGCATAGATAATGTTCTAATAATATAATCGTTTTTAGTTACTGTTCTTTGTTGAGCAGAAAAAGCAGCAATAGCATTCATTTTTATTTCTTCTGTTGTGTCTCCAGGTCCTCCTCCTCTTGCTGGTTCTGGGTTAGTAACAGCTATTGATTCTTTAGAAAAATTAAATAGACCTCTATTTAAATTAGATTTTGGAGTTACATTTAATTTATCTACTAATGTTATAGTATTTGCTCTTACATTAGATCCTAAACCTCCTCCTACTAAAAATGTTACTGTTAAAGTTGTGTTTGCTGGAGCTTCTCCATAAGATTTTGTATATAAAAAGTTTGAAGGATCATAAGCTATATCTAATTTATTTCTTCCATCTTTAATTCCTAAACCTATATTATTAGGATCAGGGGTTATAATAGTATCTTCTTCAATTGAGGCTCCAGGACCAAATTGAATTTCTAACGTACGTGGATTTTTAAAACGAGTTATAAATCTTTTGGGAACTCTTTTAACTTTTAATAAAAAAGGAGTTTGATGATTATACTGATATAATTCAGGATCATTAGCAGCATTATTTTCCATTTCTTCAAAAACTGTATCTTGAGCTAAATATGGTACTTCTGTCCACGTATTACCTTCTGAGTCTATTATTGATTCTATTTTTATTATATTCTCATTAAATAAAGTTAATGTTTTAAATTGTTCAACTGATCCTATGTTAAAAGTTTGAATTTGTTTATTTGCAGATATTGCTTTACAAGATTTTTTTAATAAATAATATTGGGGGTTGTTTGAACTATCATATTGATATACACTAATGTCTGTAGGGTCTAATGAAGAAGATACTCCAAAACGAACAGCATTTACTGAGTAGAATGATCCACCTTCTGTTGAGTTAAAAGTTGAATTAGGATTTATTGTTAACGCATAATCAAAATCGGGGATGTAAGATCCTCCCCCATCTATTTTTGAAGGTATTAATTGAAATACTTCTAAATTAACAGTTGAAGTTGAAGTTGTTTTAGGAGTATATCCCATAGAATAAGATATATTATATAAGTTTTCTGCTTCTTGAGCTAATGACAAAAATGATTCTCTTAATTGAGTATCTGTATAGAAAGATAATATATCTCCAACGTAAGCTGTCATTTCAAGAAACATCATTCCTGGGTTACCTTCACTAAAATCATTAAAATGGTTAGGAAAATATGTTTGAGTAAATTCTATTAATTGATTTTTAAAAGAATCATAATCTTTACTTAAATACTTAACATTTTTTGTTTGGTCTAAATTTGATACTTTTGTGTAAGCCATTATTATTTTGTTTTAATATTTAATATTATACTAAATTAATAGGAGTAGTATTATTATATATAGTACCTGGTTGTGCTCCTGATAAGTCTCCTCCATGTTCTTTAGATGTTGTATGTCCCTCTAATGTATCTCTTCCTTCAAGAAAAAATGCTTCATCTTCACGATATGATTCAAAAGGATCACTTATGTTAATTGCAATCGCATCTGGTATTCCTCCACTTGTTATTATACTATATGTTATTTTTATTTGAACTGTATGGCCATCTTCTGAAGTAGATAAATTGGTATCTAATAAATTTATTTCAGGTATAAAATATGTTATTTGTTTATGTATTTCTTCTTCAATTTGTTCTAAGTTTAAATTTTGTTCAAATAATAAACTTTTTATTCCTAAACCATAATCAGGATGATTAATTCTTTCTCCTTTTTCAGTAAGAATTAAATTAAGTAAATTTGTTTTTACTTGTTCTCTAGTAGTAGGAGTTCCCTGAAATATATTTATTGGGTTTAAAGGTAAAGCTACTCCAATAGTTGCTACATTTTTATTAGCATCAATTGGGTTTACTCTTCTTATAGATCGAACTATTGCCATTTATTATACTTTTCCTTTTTTCTTATTTATTGCTTTCATTAAACCACTATAATCTCTTGTAACTGCGTTTGCTACTTCTTCAGGCATTCCTGCTGTATCCATTGGTAAAGGGGCTCCTGTTGCAAAAGGTCTTGATACACTTGCTGGTGCTATTGCTTCTAAATTTGTGTCTCCAGCTGCTGTTTCATTTAAAAGTGCATTTAGAGAAGGATCGCTTACAAAATTTTGTTTTTTAATTGGTCTATTTGGTAAGGGATTAGACCCCATAATCTTTTCTCTTAAAGAATTTTTTGCTGTTTCTGATATTGGTTGTTGTGAATTACTTGGTACTTCAACTGTTCTTTCTTTATGTTCTACAATTGTTGGTTTTAATTCATCACGTAAGTCTTCTTTAAGTGTTTTTATTTCTCTACGTAACGCATAATCAATTTCTTCCCTAACCACTTTTCTAATTAAGTTTTCAAATGTTTTTGCTTTCATGTTTGTTTGTGTTTATTAATAAATATAACTTATTTTAAGTTATTGGTACAATTTTTCTTTCTACTCTTGTTTTATATTGAGTTACTACATTAGTTATTGTTTCTACTATTTCTGTTTTATTTTGTATATTTAATTCTTCTATAAGTCCTTCATATAATGCAGTTATTTGAGCTTGTACTTCTAAAAGATTTGTATTTCCATTTAATACTTGATTAGCATTATTAAAAATTCCCCCTGCTGCTTCACATGCTTCTTGAGTTGTATGATTTCCTACGCTACAAGTTCCAGTTTCTAAACCTCCACTTGGAGAATTAATTTCACAATCTGATTGAAATTTTAAATATAAAAATAATAAAAATGCTCTTATTAATGAAATTTTATCTCCTACTGTTAATATTATAGCTAAAGCTGCTAATGTTGTTTTTATTATACCTTTTACTACTTTTGTTACTTTTTCAATTTTTTTATTAAAAGCTTTAATTGCAGCTCCAAAAGCTTGAATTTTCTTTTTAGCTTTTTCAAAAGTAGATCTTAATCTTGTTGCAAGGGTTGGACTACCTACTGAAGGAGTTGCGTTTGCCGCTTCGGCTGCTGGTATTGTTTTTATTATTGCTTTTGCTACTGTAATAGCTAATGCTAATATTCCTAATATTACTGCTATTTTTGGTAATATATCTTCTAATATTTTTAATAATTTATTTTTAATTTCATCCATTTTACTTCTAATATCAGATGAAAATTTTTCTAATTTTCCTAAAAGATTATCTATTCTATTGTATATGTTTTCTATTTTCTTTTTAACAGATTCATTACAAGCTTGGTTTTTTAATACTGTTGTAAATTGTTGTTTTAAATCTTCTTTAGTAGGAATTTGTTCTTGTATTTTTAATATTTGTTTTTTAGATTCTACTTTTATTTGTGATTTAACCTTTAATATAGGACTCTCAACTTGATTATTTATTAAATTTTGTATTTGTTGTATTGCCATTATGATAATTTTACATTTTTACTTTTTATAAATTCTATTTCTTTTCTTAAATCGTTTATTTGTTTTTCTATTCTAGCTTCTACCCCTAAGTTTTTTGGATTAGGTCCTGTAAATGTTCCACTTTCTGTGTAAGAAACTTCATATAAGGTAGCGTTCCATAAACTATTTACAACATCCAATAATGAATTTAAAAATTCTTCTAATTCATCACCTTTTACTGCGGGTGCTGTTGGTAGGTTATCTTCAAAATCTAATCCTAAATATATATTAGGGCAATTTACTATAAAATTACTATTTTTTTCATCAGAACTAGTATCAAAATGAATACTTCCATTAGTACTAAGAGATATGGCTTTATTAGAAAATAAAAGTATAGAATCATCTTTTGCATTAAATAATAATCTATCTGAATTTATTATTACTTGTTTTCCTTGATATATGTTAGGGTTATTTGGTTTATAAGCCATATTATACTAATTCTTGATTTGCCATTAATATTCCATCTTGATATTGTTCCATTTCTCCTCTTCTATTACTTTCATAATATTCATGAATAGAATCTATTTCTGATGCTAGTGTTGTGTGTTTTTCATTTTTTCCTTCTTCATAAGATATATGAATCCAAGAATCTGCTTCTCTTTCAGGATAAGCCCACATTAAATCCTTCCATTCTTCTAAATTTTCAAAACACCAATTAAATAATTCTGATGTGTTTATTCCAGGGACTTTAAAATCAATAGCTAAACCTTTTACATGATCTGAGTTACTTGAAGGATTTATATTACTATCTATTTCAGTACTTCTATAGGCTGAAACTATTTCTAATTCTGGGTAAACTTCAATTATTTTATCTATACAATTTTCTATTACCTTTTTTAGGTTACTAACTATATCATCTCCTGATATTAAATCAGAATCTATACCAGGATAATTATTTATCCCTGGATTAGGCATATTATAATCGTAATAAGTTCCTCCATTAAATATTGCGTTTTCAGCAAATTCTATCATTTCTATAGGGGTTGATGAGATAAATTCTTGTGTTTTATGAATTTCATTCATATCTGAATCTTTAATAGATACAAAACTACTCCAACCCTCTTCTACTATATAAAATCCTAATATGTCTCTTATAAAATATCCTTGTACTACCCCTGTTGGGCTTGTTCCTGTTGAAGAAAAATATATCCCTACTCTTTCTAATTCTGCATCTTCGTGTATACCAAAAGTAGGATTAGATGCTTGTTCAGATATTATTAAATGTTTTAAAGTAAAATTAGCTCCTATAGGTTGATCTAATCCATTAGTTATTTCTTGAAATTCTACAAATTCAGGGTCATTTTCTTCATTAATTATTTTATATTTTAAAGTACCTTTATTTAATATTATATTTGATGAAGGAGTTATTCCTGTATTAGTATCTGTATAAACTTCATTTACATTTGATGAGTCTTCAAAAGTTTTATCTTCAGTTATTTCTTCTTCTATTTCTTCAGGAAGTGGTGTAATTGGTTCTATTGTTACAGGTTCTTCTTCATCAGTTATTTCTTGTTCTATTATTTCGGGTTCTGTTTGTTTATTTATAATAGGGGATAATATAGTTTGTTTTGTTGTTTCTAAATTAGCTCCCCATGATTTAAAATGTATAGAAGAAGGAGAAAAATCAGTTAATTGTTGATTTGAAGTTAAATAAATACTTGAATCATCCTGATTTATATTTTCTGATATAAATTTATATTCTTGTGTATTTATATTTTTCTTTTGACCATTTCTAATAATAGTAATAGGATTTCCTATTTCTCCTTCATTACTCCAATTATTTGCAATAGATACTGTAGGGTCTGTTGTTGCTCCGAATCTTATTGAATTACCAAATCTTCCTTCTAATATAGTATCTCCTTCATAAGGTTGTAAAGGTCTTATATTTTCTAATTCTTTAAAATAATTTCCTAATTTTATATCTAAACCTTTTGATTTTAGTGTTTTTTGTATTATTCCAACTTGAGTTAAACCATAAGATGGTTTTGATTCTAATATTTCTTCTGTGTGAAGAAATGCTCCATGATGGGGGTGGTTATATATATTTAAAGGGGGTAAATAATAAGTTTCTGTTGCGGCTGGATGACCTGCACCTTGAGATGTTATTACTGTTACTATTTCTCCTCTTAAGGGATATTTTTTGATAAAGGAAAATAAGGGTTTTGCTGTATCAGTTTTTGTGTGAGAGCTAGTAACACGATTTATTCCCTTATCATTTATATCTATGAAAAAAATGGTGCCTATATCTACATGACTTGTAGCCATAAAATGATCTATATCTACAATAACATCAAAAACTCTTACGGATTTAATCGTTGTTTCCATTTCCTTCTCCTAATTGTTTTGGTTCTTCAACAGTTTTAGCTATTTCTTCAGCTACATTCATTAATTGATCCATTTCTTCATTAGTTAATAAACCACCATCTCCACTTTGAGCTGCTCCTGTTGATAAACGTTGAACAATAGCTGCCATTTTTATTAACTGGTCATCATTTTTAACACTAATTTCCATGTATTCTTTTATTAAGGGAACTACTACAGTAGCGTCACCTAAAGATTGAACTAAAGGTCTTAATTCCGCTATTAAAGATGCAAGTTGTTTGGCTTTTTTCTTTTGATTACCATGAATTTCTTTTAGTAAATCACTAAAAGATTTATCGTCAAAAAGTATTTGATTTAATGAATCCATATTATTTTATTATAAATATGGGATTTTTAGACTTTTACATATCCTGTTTCAGAATATTCTGTATAAAGTGATTTGTAATATTTTTTTAATATTTTAGTTACTTTAGTAATTACAGGAGTATCTACGTCTGTTATTTCTCTTATGTAAATATAAAGTGCTTTTTTATTAAAAATTTCTATATTTTCTCTACGTTTAAAAAGTATATTAATAGCATCTGCTACTTTTCTATCTTTTTCTTTTTTAAATAAAGTAAACATATGTTTATCTATATATTCTGTAAAATAATCTATAAAATCTTTTATATCTTGTTTACGTTCATCTCTACCTAATTGATGTAATACACCTTCATCTTCATCAGCTGCAGATGGGTCTACTTTCATTTTTTTCTTTTTATAATTGTTATTATTATATAATATAAGATAATT
>CEUT01068057.1_pt1 | contig 19049 bp, 7 predicted proteins | sample 531401 | NCBI WGS metagenome assembly CEUT01 (sample SAMEA2622821, study PRJEB7988) | marine metagenome | biome: marine biome (ENVO:00000447); feature: surface water layer (ENVO:00002042); material: "saline water (ENVO:00002010), including plankton (ENVO:xxxxxxxx)" | depth 5 m | reverse complement strand
ACCAGATACAAAAGAAAATATATCAGTATTGCTAGCGGTGAGGTTGTTTTGTCCTGTGCCGCTGTCTTTCAACAGAGCAAGTGAATCTCCGGCTACGTCACCAAATCTCCACCAGCCGATAGGATCAGGGGACCCTAATTGGGTTTCTGAGAATATGTCGAAAGCGTATCCATAGTTATATAACCTGTTGACTCTGGCGGAAGACAACACTCTCTCAAAATAAACCATCTCATCGACTGAGCCTGAGAATGCGTTTTGGGAGAGGGTGCCTTTGTTGAAAAACTTAAACGTAGAGTCTACTGGTATTGCGAAGCCAGCCGGGGCACCATTCGTTGTGCTCACGCTTTGAGAAACACCATTGATATATAGTGTTGCTGCTGCATGGCTAATATCCTCGGTGTTAAAACTCAAAGCCAAGTGGGTCCAAGATCCAGTATACGTATTATGAAAATTGTTCCAATACCAAGTTGTGGCACTCACTGAGCCGCCATCTTCATATTTTCTAGAAAATACTAATCTTTTGTTTGTGTTCTCGTAACGAAGTAAACAAGCATCAACACTGCCGGTGTTATCTCCTTCAAAAATGGTCCTTTGGTTCCCATCTGATGCGGCGGCTGGCTCAAGGTAGAAGTATAACCCATAAGTAAAAGAGCCAGTCAACTTGTTATCAGTTATACTGTATCTCCTACCAGCAGTGGGAGAAATCTTGAGTGCGCTTCCTGTGAAACTATGGTCTGTGTAAGTGACATTATAGCCGCTGTTAGCCTCAATCGCACCGGATAGATTATTCCAATACGCTACGTTGCTTGAACCAGTCAACACAGCAATGTTATCGCCCGAGGTTGAGCCGTCATAATCAACTTCGTATACTAGTGAGCCAATGGTCAACTTCGACTCTCCGGCCAAGCCGTCAACAGTGAATTCTCTAGCGTATGCTGTAAAGGATCCAACTGCGAATGCTCCGGCCACGCCAGCATAGTCATGCTGGCGGTTGTTGTCGAATGTCCCAAAAAGGTTACCTTGTGACAGAGCAGCCTGTCCAACCAAACTATATGGATGAGTTGTTAAAGGTAAAGATGTTGCAAATGTAGTAGGCAAATATGTATTGAGTTCGGAAGCATCTACCTCGTTATGTGCTCTAAGGCCCATATTATTAACAGTTCTACCAACAGTTTGAACAACCTCATAGTTATGCCTAAAGTTCCCGGCAAGTGCCGAACTTGTATTATATTGGATGTTTGCAATGTTTACTGGGCGTTTTATTTGCACATTTCTAAAGTAGTGAGCCTTTAACTTAGCGGAGTTAGGGGCGGTGCCTCCATAATCTGCTGCTACTAGACCAACTGCGCCGTCACCACCGTCTTCTGCTAAGAGAATACCATAAGCCTCTGGTCGGTTGGATTGGTCGTCTGTTTGAGAAAACCTAACAACAGTAGACTCATTGGTTCCCTGCGAGAAGTCTGATTTGCTATAAGTTGAGCCAGTTGCTGCTGAGACGGTTATTGTTGTATTGCCGGCAGTACCGGTCTCTTCCTGCTCTAAACTAAATATTATCTGTCTTCCGTCATTAGTGGGCGTCGCTGTGGTGTCCAACATTAATTCTATAGCCCCAACGACATTGTCAGAAGTTAGATTCTGGTTTCCAGTATCAAAAACTACCTGCTTGTTTCCCGGAGTGACACTCCCATTGCTATCAAATTCAAATGTTTGGAGTGTTGTTCCGTCACTTATTCTGAATGTATCGCCGTCCTGTACGAGGGTGAAGTCCACAATGGCAAAAGTACCAGTGGCTTTTTTCCCATATACAACTTGATGCCATGGGGCTTGGGTTGTTGCAGCAGAGTCAAAGCGATTGACCCTTACGTGTCTTGCTTGAAGACCTCCGACCCAAGCCTCAGTGAACGGACCTTGCATTCCGATCTCATTTGTTGTGGTGTATGTATCAGAATGTATATTTGCAAATACAGCCTTAGACTTGAAGTATTCGACAACCTGTTTGTTGTATCCGGTTGATATCGATCCGGACATAATATTGAATGGCCACTTTTGTTCTGCTATTAGCCTACCTCTGTAGCCATTGTCATTGACTGCACCGTTAATAACTTCTGCTGACCATTTTAGTTTTTGCGCTTCTCCTTCGCTGTCTAGGCAATCATCAAAAGGTCTTGTTCCATCAGTGTTTCCTAAACTGCTTGTCCCGAGGCCAATGGCCATGACATTTTGAGGCACACCAGTTGTGGTCCCTATTTTCCCTAATGGATGTGTATAGTGGCGATAGAACATTCTATCTTTAACTTTTGAGTAGTTTGTGCCGCCGTGCAAATCATCACCAAAATCTAATGATGTGCGATATGGACGTGACAGACGACGCAATGCATATGTTGAACCTTCGTATATCAAGTCTTCGGTTGTTCGTAAGTTAGGACCGGCTATATTGTTATTGTTAACAATGACTTGTCTTATCGGTTGACGATCAGAGTTGCCTTCTTTCCTTTCTTTGTGCCAAAGACAACTTTTATTCTCAGCGCTGTCGGCTGGGGCGTGTCCAAACTGCCAACTGTAGTTCAGTTCTTCGGAAGACCTTATGGACCCTTCGGTGGCACCTTTCTTGGCAAGTTGAGGAAACTTGTTTTGGTACTTGTTTCTTTCTAAAATGTGGCTTTCAATCGTGTTTCTGATTCCCTCGGAGAACCGAGCAGATGCAGGATATAGTTGCTCAATGGCCGTGGAGATTGATGAATCGATCCATTTGTAGAAGTTTGTGAACCTTTCAAAATCAGGCTCATTCTCAACTTTCTCAAAAAATAACTCTCGTAGTGCGTCGATCTCCTTGTAGCCTTGGCGGTAACCATATACCGGTTCTCCGACAAGATTATTAAAGTCAACGATTGTTGCAAACATCTTCAACATTTCTTCGGATATTGTTGCGTACATACTCTTCTCAAAAGAGTAAAAGTTGTCCGTAACGTCTGGGTCTTGGAAGAAGTTTTCTGTTTGATTTGTCTCAACAGTTGTCATATCCGAAGAGTATACAACCTCGGGGAGCCTTTGCTTGGCGCCATAAACAAAATTCTTGTCTACAACTTTACTATAACTGGCTGGGAATCCTGCTCCTCTGGCTGGGTGCTTAAAGCTAATTACATTACCCATCCATGGCCCATATCTACCAGTCATTGTCGCCGATCCTGATGATGCATCGACTACTGAGAAGTCTCCAGATCCATCGGAGCCTGTTATCAAACCGAAGTTCCAATTTAACAGAAGTGTTTCAATTTGCGGAACTTGGATGGAAGGGTTAGTTGTCAGGGTGCCATCTCCGTCCAGATCTTGAAAAAGATTGTCCATCCTGTAAGGTCGCTTGATACCAACATTGCTTGGGTCATAGGCGTGCGATCTTATTGTCTCATTGTCCAGATAACTTTGCCACCAGCGGACTGATGATATTTTAATGTCCGATCTGTCCAACACTGATCCGGTGAAGTTTGTCAAGTGAGCGCCGGCGTACAGCCTTTTGGCATCAGTGACGTTTTGCGAATTGACAAGCGATGACGATAAAGAAAATTCATTAATGACAACATTGCCAACAGCGTTGACTCCATAGAACTCTAAAGTTCTGCTTGGGGTGCCGCTTAAATGCCCATCATTAAGAGGGTGTGTGTCATCCTTAATCCTTACTGCTATATTCCATTTGGAGTTGTCGTATATGTTAGAATAGTGGTCGCTTCTCAACGTCCGATTAGATCCGCCGGCAAACCACTTGATTAAGAAACGACCCCCTGTGGATTCGACTTCATCTCTGACAAAATAAACTTGGGCCCCGAAATCTGGTGACAGCCAAGTCGGATCAGTCGATGTGTCGACGCTGTGGTATCCGAAAAGGGACGAGGTTACAAAAGGAGTTTCGAAATATCCTTTGTCACTTTTTTGAAGTTTTTTTGGAAAAATAACCTCGGCTTCACATGTGAAAGATGAAGAGATGATCGCAGAGGTCGTAGAGTTTCCGATATATGACTTTGTGTTGGCATCTGCTAATGATGATGTTAGATAAACAGTGGCGGAAAAAGATCCGGTATTGTTAAAATCGATGTATCTTTTCTCTATCGATGTGTTTTCATATGTGTCTTTGAATGTAAATGTAGAATCGTTGGCATATAAGTTAAGTTTTATAAGTTCCGAGTCGATACCAAAGCACCTAAACAGATTTCTAAATGACTTTTCTGTTCCTTTTGATTTATATATCGAAGTAAGATTGTTATAAATGTTGTGATATATTAACTTCTTAACCTCATCGATGCTTTTTTCAAACAATCTACTTTCATTTTTTTGAAGTATCTTTTCAATGATGTCTGAATCAACGAACAGTTCTGGGACCACAAAGCCGCGATTTCTTAGATTTCTATCTATAAATGGCAGCGCTTTATAACTTGAACTAACATAGTTTTCATCGTGAATAAACGCACTGGCTGAGATCTGGGCGTGTAGTGTATCAAAGTAACTCGCCATTATTTGCGATAACTTTTTAACTGACTCTCCGGAGAATGTATCTTCTTCAGTCACCCAAGAGGGCATCAGATTGTAGAACATTGAAGTGTTATCTAAATCATACTGAGAGCCGGAAGTTTTAAGTTCTGACAAAATGGAAGATACATCTGGATGGGAGGAGTATATGATCGGCTCTGCAAACTCAACTAAAGCTTTGCCGGACAACACCATAGCAGAGCCTGTGTTTCTCGCCGCAGCCACATATCCGGTCCATGCTCCATTAGCAATGCGGCCCGAATAATCCAAAACAGTTGAATCTGTGGCAGAAACGCCAGTAATCCCTTCATTAAACTTAAAGTAAACCCCTAGGTCTGCTGTGTCGTCATAGGTGACATCATTCATGCCGCCGCCGAGAGTAATGAAAAAATTGTTTTTAATCTGTCTTGCTTCTCTTTCGACCTTCCAGTACCTAAATTCATCTAGGGACCCGGACAATTTTCCGGAACCGGTCACATAAGTCCCGACATCTTTGACATCATGAATCAAGCCACCCAACAGTGCATTATTAGCGCCGGTGACGCCTCGGATATTAGTTATCGTAGTGCTGCTTAATTGTTGGGTGTAGTTTAGATCGCCATCGACATAAAACTTAATGGTTGGGTCAGCGGCATTTTTTATAGTGACGGCGTAGTGGTGCCAGTTGCCATCAAAAACATCAGCCGCAGTTAAAGTGGTAGAAAGCGCCTGATCGTACACTCCGGAAGAGCCGGACTGTAGGGTTATGGAAAATGGATTGGTGGCACCGCTAAGGGCTATAGAGAGTCGACCATACGCCGAGGAGCCAGTGGATTCTTGATTCCATAAATCAAAGATAAACTGTTTATTGTTTGCACTAAGATATGAGTTGCCGTCTTTTTTCAACCAAAACTCAATTGTACTCCCGGAAACACCGGTGTATTCTAAAGCGGAGGCTCTTCTTGTCTTGACATCATAAACATTTGAGCCCGTAAAGGTCATAGATAATTTTGAACTTAACATCCCTCCAGAGGCAGTGTGGGGTCCCCCTTGAAAATGAATATACTCTTTAACAACAGGGGTTGAAATATTATTTGAAATAATTCCATCGTTGGCTAGACCTTGTGTACCAAGGACAATATATCCAGTACTACGGGGATAAACATTCTCAAAAATATATTTATCAAAATATGAAGACGAGAGTTCAAACTCAAGTTTCTCCTCTCTTGTTCCATCATAAGGGTATTGCTGATATATTCTTTTGATGGCGGAATCATAATACAGTTCCGCAGAGCCATAGCGAGCAAAGTTGCTGGCTGTTGCATAATCAACGTGTGGGATAAAGCGATCAAATTCATCTTGCTTGGCTTTGATGTAGTCTATAGACTCCACGTCTTGGGTGCCAGTAAGAAATGAATCTGCGCTTAAAGTTTCGCTATTCGGCTTTGAATTATCAAATAAATCTTTGATGCTCATATATCACTCTATTACTCTAAACTTGAAACTGTAGGGCTGTTCATAGTATGTGCTAGTATTCTCGTCTTTGAAAGAATACTGTAGTTTGTAAAGATAACCTGGTTCGAAGAGACCCATGTCCAAATGGAAATAATTGCCCGACACATCATATGACAACCCAGTGTGAACTAAACTACCTGTACCGTATGATATGACCTCTAAATTATCCACAACTCTGAGAACTCTGTACGATGCACTTGGGATCAAATGAGCAGGCACTGCATTGTTTGCGACATTGTAAATATTTGGACTCCAATTTTTCTGCCTTACAAACAATCTCAACTTTGCGGTTTCTTGGCTGTAGTATTGTTTTTGCAGATTTGGCATAGATAGAACATATCTGATGCCAGTGGTGTAACCTTTTGATGCTTGCACATTTGTGTCTATAGCGCCGGAGAAATACTGAGTATCGCCTGATTGCCAGACATCGAAGATGTTGGTCAAGTCAGAAGTGCCAGTGAGTGCAAATGAAGCAGAATATATTCCTGTCTCTACATATCCTCCGGTGATGAAAGTCGGATTTGCGGCTTGGACGTGTGTACCATCTCCAACCAAAGTTAAAGGTTGACCTGACGGACCTTGATTGTCCCAAGTTCCTGAGTGAATTTGAACATATATGAACCCGGTGTCAACACCTGGAATATTACGTAAAGTCCCACGGACATAGTTGTATAGATAAATTGTATTTAAGTTGTCATACGATGGAGCAAGAGAACTACTAAAATAAAACGATCCACGATCATCTTGTCTAACTGAGTTCCATCTTGCTTCTATGTGCGGCCTTTTAAAATAGAACTCAGAGTGTCTAGAGAAAAACTTCTTAGTAAAATACGATTTTGTAGCCCCATCTGGGTTCAACGAACTGGAGCCTTCATAAGCATCATTTAACCTTATACCCACACCGTAGTTTGTCTTGCTCCCCAAAACGTTACCAGAACTATTTATCCACTGCTCAACCAACTCAGTGATGTCAACTTCCATGTCTTCCGTTCCAAGGACAAATGATGCCGTAAAAGAAGAACTTGCATCTGTGAAGTAGTCTCCACCCTCTGTGGTCCAAGTGGTGACTGTGCCGTTTGTATAGTTTGCGTTCACCCAGTTTGAACCTATTCCATCATAGGTTAGATCACTATAGTCATCTAAATCTAAGCCATCGCCCTCTTGCCATGATTTTGATACTGCCGATACAATCAACTCAAAATCACTTGGTGTCTGTTGTCCATGTGCTGCATTGGACATTTTAAGATAAAAGTTTACACTTCCAGAGGCAGGAATGACGTTGTTCGTTCTGTCATCGCTTATGTTACTAATCGGAAACTGGACGAGCAGTCTTTGATTTTCCACAGAAGCCGAAGAGGCTTGTGCAAAAATCGAAAATGTTTCTAAAATATCAGACTTGCCCATGTTTGAACCAGTGCCTCTTGTAGTCAAGTTTGGTTCAAAGGCGTTTGTTATTGTGTTGTCTGAGTTTGCTATGTATCTTTTGATAGCCATTACTGTACTGAGCCTCTTATATCTTTGTTGGGAAATTTGATTTCAAATACTACATTCTTGGGCGCCTTAAGAAATGAGCCATCAGCAGAATATAAATCATCAATATCTACATTAACAGCAGAATAATTGTTAGTGTTTTTGATACTAAATGTTATTTTTTTAGTATCTATGACACCGGGAACCTTATTGATTATTTGAAAAAGTCTAGAGATATACAGTGGCTCTCCAATGTACATCTTCTCGTTCAAAAAATCATTTTGTATTTTTCTACGCACTGCTGAAAGAACTCCGAACTTATCAAACGACGGATCGACGGTGATGGTGTAGTCCATTCCTAAGTTAATAATCTTAACATCTGTGATCTCAATCGAATCGTTTAACATTCTATTTTTGTTGAGCCAAACTTTTAAATTGTTTTTCATCGTATCATTTGCTAAAGTAAGATTACCATCAGAATCAACAGAGACTACATATAGGCTGAGTTTTCTACTCGCAGAACTGGGGTCGTTAACAACAGATGCTCTCTTAATAGACCCAAAGTTTCTGGGCATTAAGTAGCACATAGCTTCGTAATCATTCTTTGTAACCGCTCTAGATTGTGCTGCATGTATTCCTGCTGCTCTGATTTTCATTTCCGCTGTACTGGGCACCAAGGTTTCGGCGGTTATGATTTCTTCATTGGTTATCTCCAAGGAAGCAAGAACATCGTTTCTAATCGATGGACTCAGTCCAGTGGAGATAAAATTGGTTTTCGCATTTAATACTCTGTTTAACTGATCTACAGCCACGCCAACCACTGATGATTGGTTTCTGCCGTATATTATTTTAAGAGTGGTGTCCGATGGTGATATACCCATTTTGTTGGTGTTCAACAAACTATTTGGATCAAAAGACCTATCCGTTATATAATTCTTGCCCTCCATCTTAAGGGCAACTGACGATGGGTCGACGACGTTAGTCAAAGACTGCTCGGAGTCAGAGCCGAAACCAAACTGCAAATATGTGCCTGATCTGTCTTGACTTACTGTGAAACGTCTAGGTACTTTGAATGGCTTCATTATCGATTTAACACCATCTGTCTTTACATTTTCATTGATAACTTCAACATACACCACATCTTGCGCTAGATTGTCCACTTGAAAGTATGGGTGACCTTCGGTATCTCTTACTGACTTAATCTCATTGATCAAGTTGTCTCCAACGTATATTCTTCGGTTTCTCTCATAATTACCAACCTCTATCTCCTTAACGAAATAGTTTCCAGATCTGACTTGCCCGTGGGCTCGGATGGCATAGTGAGTTGGCTTACCAGTTGCATCATCAAATCTAGCAGCAACCGTTTCATTTTTTGAATTTGAAAAGTCTATATCTTCTGTCAAAGTAAATATTTCACCAGCAGTTGTGGAAAACCTAGATCCATTTAGCAGCGATGGTACATAGTTTATGTCAGGACCTAAGCCTGTCGCAGCAGCCGGGATCAAAATATAGAACGTTGCTGTTCCAAATGCTGCTGGGGCGCCAACAAAGTTGTAACCCATCCGAGATGACAATCTTCTGATATTGTCGTACTCAATCGCAGTTTCTAGATAACTTTCATTAACTTGATAATCTAAATAAAAAGACATCACATCGCCGACATAAGCAACTGCGTCTAACATCATTGAACCGAAAGACGACTCATTAAAGTCATTGTAGTTTTCTGGGTAGTATCGCTTGGCGTGATCTACTAAATCTCTTTTAATACTTTGAAAATCTCTACTAGTATATTTAATAGGTGTTTTTTTGGACATTATAAGTGGTACCTTTAGAATATAACGTTGGTTTGGGCCGCAACGAAGCCAGATATTTTAACTTCTGCTACGTCTCTTATCCCTAAACTTGGAACGAAGTAATTAATCGATATAGTGAGTGAATTTTTATCCTGGTCCGCATTTACAAATATTTGTCTGATATCAATATACGACAAGTAAGTCTCAATTTGGTCTTCTATCTCAGTTTCCATATCTGCTGCTGTACCATCTGTGAGTGGTTCAAATAAATATCTTTTGAGACCGACGCCATAGTTCGGATCAGCAATTCTTTCACCTGGAGAGGTTAGTAGCAAATTCTTTAAATGAAACTTTATTGTTTGTTGAATATCAGTGTGCATTTGATATCCATTGATATTATCTCTTTTTAAAGGAAAAACAGGAGAATAATTCATAGATATTACCTCATAATAAATATTAACTTTTAAATAAATCCATGAAAGGATTTGCACATTCTGCGGAAGGCTTGTCCGATAGTTTTCTTAATTGCCACCAAGTCAATGCTTGAGGAACTACGTTACTAAACGGATTGAACTGGTCAAAGAAATCCCTTAATGTTAGATCTAGGTTGTCGTCTGGGTTGAAGTCATTGCTGTTATAAAAGTTGGCAAACAACCTTCTGCATGTCTTTTTTGTCTTTCTAAATATGGCACGATTCCAACCTGAGAGACCTTCTGGATCTTTTGGAGTAAAGAACCCGTCATCCTTTTCTCTTTCTGCTTCGTCTTCGCCAAGAGCCGGCAAGAACGACAAGGAAATAAAACTTGCGATAAAACTGCTATATGTCCGCAAGGGCACAAACCTATCAAAAAACATTTGATAGTTTGGATCTAATACAAGCTTGTCCATCATACACTCTAAATCATAAGGGTCAGTCTCACTATCTTTCCAATCAAAGTTTGATAGTTTGTCATCTACTAGGTCAATCTCGGCGGAAGCAATCGTAAATATATATTGCGTACTAGGATCTCCCACTGCCTTGACATTTAGCGATTTCTCTCTCATTGCCACAGAGGATTTGACCTTGCCGCCTCGGAAGCCTGATGGTGGCACGAAGGAAACCCTTATGCCGTATTTTATACCGGTTGAACCCGCTACAGATTTTGGCTCTAGGTCATATCTATCAATCAGTTCTTGGGGCACAGAAGCGCCATCGAACATTATGTTGTTCTCTGGGTTTTTCAAAAGTGATTTGATTTGGCGGCCAGTCAAGTCGTCAACGCCTACTATGATTCTTAGCATATCCTCATAGGCTATTCCATACTCTTTAAGATTTTTCACTTTCGCTTCGTATACAAACCTTAGATCGCCAAAACAGTCTGAGTATTTGGTATTGGCCGATGGGTTGTTTTGCACAAATCTTCTAAAATCTTTAAGATTTACAACACCATAGAGATTGTCTGGGCGTGACTGAATGAATCCGGGCACATCGGATTGATCTTCTTTGTCGACTAATCTCAGATATTTCTCCACCACAAACAAGCCAGATTCGGCTAAGATCAACGGATCATACCCGCCGGAGTCTAGAGGGCTATCTATCTTTGGGTCAGAGATAACATGTGGAATGTTTCCTGGGTCGGCTTCGGCGTCCATGGATTTATCCATTACATATTGGGTCGTCCCAACCTTTAGTGTAGATCCTATCGAATAATCAGAAAGTCCGAACATATATTTCTGAATGTTGTTGATTGGGCTCCGGGGCTTCATTCGATCATTGAACTGTTCAAATATAATAGATGCTTCATTTTTCAACAGTTCTTTTAAAACTTCAATACATTGGTTTTCAACAACCCTAATGGTTAATATCTTTGTTGCAAAACGGAGCATGGGCATCATTCTAAAGTATGACTTAACTCTAAATTTAGTCTCGTCTGTTGATTCAAATATAAGGTCGCCAAATGCTTGATACCCTATTGAATAAGAATAAAAGTCTCCACGTCCAATATCATCAACAGTCAAAACGCGACCTGGTAGATTGAATGTATTTCTGTCTTTTAATATATTGTAATCGTCTCTGTCTTCCGGCCAATAATACTTTTCTTGGGCGGTTCTGATCTTTCTTAAAACCTCGGTCAATCTATCATTGGGCTGAAATTCACCGGCATCCACCCCTCTGCTATATATCTGAACACATTGTTCCAAAAACAATAGCCAATAATTGTATTCTTTAATTTTTGTAAATGCTCCAATCCATGGGGACTCCTCTATCATTGAGTTCTTCATTTGGTTTGCAACCAACTCATAAAAGCAGTCATCATAATTTTGCGGAGTTAGAGACAGACTAGCAAAAGCAGGTATTCCTGTCATGAACTGCTGTATCAAGAAGGTTCTATTTAAAACGCTAACAATGCCTTGTATGTTACTGTGAGTAGTACTGCTAACAATGTGGTCAAAGGGGACTTCTCTAGCGCATACCCTTTCCATGTCAAGCCTATCGTCATATGGAATACTCGCAGCAACTTCGGCCACTTTGCTCTTGATCTGTTCAATGTCCAGCAGATCAACTTCTTTATCGCATGTCTGCGGTTTTGGTATCAAAGTGTCAACAAGTCCAAGCCAGCCATTGCGCTCTGGTGGTTCGACATAAAACTTTGGATTACTATATCTACCTCCGTAGGTCTCAGGATTTAAGATCTTGACCCTTGGGCTTTCTTTTTTCATTTTGCCAAGGACTGCTTCTTCTTCGTCGTAGTTATACTCTTCTCCATCGGGGCCAACATACTCAAAGTACTCTGGGTCTGCATTGACTTCATCGTACTCATACCCAAATAGAAATCCAGTTGACATGTCTCTTGGGTTAGTAGATGTTGGGTCTGATCCTGGCTTGGTTAGTAGATAATCTTTCATCAAGTTCAACGTATGGGTGTTGATTTTATTGTACATGCTATCGTTGCTTAACTTTGTATACCCCTCTGAGTCTTTCCATTTGTTATCAACGTATTTTCTAAACAAATATGCTATGTACGTACTGTTGCCAGTCGGTGACCAATCAGAGTCCCCTTCAATCTCTGATATCATGTTTTGTTCTTCCGGAGTTGGAGGGCGTTCAACAACATACTCTGCTATGGTTTCTTTTGTCTTTCCTGTGCCAATCGTCGTATTGTTTTTGAAAGACACAAAATAATTAAGATTTTTCTTTAACTCTGAGCCCGAGGCCACACCGTTTGCAAAGGTTCCAATAACCTTAAAGTCTGCGTCCACTGATATGTTCATTGTGAGGTCGATTTCTCCACCAGAGGCATACTCTAATTTAAAGTCTGGCTTCTTTCTTGCTCTTATAACCTTTTTGAGATTGAGATTAGGCACACCATCGAAGAATTTAACCTCGGGAGTGTACGTTTTTCTACTCTGTATGTCAGTAGTTCCCGCAAAATCTAAAGTTTGGCTGATCATTTGATTTCTCAGGTCGACACATACAGTCTCTGGGAACATTCCCCGAGGATCAACAATTGATGGAAATATTTGATCATCTTGGGCCGCAGCATAATCTTCGATAGAATTTGTATAAAATCTTCCTGTCAGAAAGTTTCGGGTCAACCTAACATGTGAGGTGTACACCTTGTCTCTGGTATCTGCCAAGATGAAGTTTAGTATGCCTTTTCTACCTATCAGATCCTTTGTATATTGGACCTGTATCTGATCATATATCTGATTGGCCAAGCCATTGAGGACTGGGCCCAACTCTTCGTTTCTATGGGGCCTAAATATATCAACCATTGGACCATTGGCGCAGAGCGGATCACCGCCGCCATTTGGGTCCATCATTTTTGCAAACTCTTCTCCAGCAAGACCGCCCGGTGAATCAAGTTTCGCAAGTTCTTGCATAAACTCGCCAACTCTATCTATCGCTTTTTGATTTAAATCGTTCACATATTCTGCTGCTTCTTCAGGCTCCAGACCACTATTCATTAGAATGTTTTCTCGGATGTGATTCCATTCTTCAAACTCATCATTCGTCAAACAGATACTTGCATTGATTGGCCGGTCTGGGCCCACGGCTTGGAGGTTGTTTCTTATTTCGGCACGATCTCCTGGTGGAATGAACTCGCCTAGACCTGTAAATAATTCTGATACTTGTTCGGGAGAGCCGAGCGTATCAGCAAACTCGGGCACAGCCGCTCTGATGGTATTTGCTATTCTAGTCAATGCTCTAGGGTCGTGGTTCATTGGCGAGGTCACAAACATTGCCAACAATTCTTCTGGTGTTGTGGTAACAGAAATTGCTTGAATGGCTGATCGGGCTGCTTCGCCGTCACCAAAACCCATATATCCTAACGTGTTTTCCATTATCTCGTCCACACGTTGATCACTTTCTTCTTCTCCGCAGAATGCATCTCTGAACGCTTGCCTTAGACTGTCTCCGACAACATTAGGGTTGACAGCGTCTGCAAGGAACTGACCTGCGGCATCAAGTGATCTACATAAAATACTTTCCAATGTCACTAGAAGTTTGAACAAAAGCTTCACAAGGATTCTTAAAAACATTTGTTTTAATGCTTCTTTTGCAGCGTCGACTAGATTTCGGAATATCTTTTTCCATCCTGGCCAAGATATCCTGCGGAGTCTTGGTCTTGTTAGACCGATGGTTGGGTCACATATATCCAATGTCAATGTCTTAAGGAAGTCTTTTGGGGAGGGTTGAAATAGCGGCTTTGTTGGGCATCTAAGTTGTAAGATCACTTTGGCAATGATTTCTGCACCTGGAAACTTATCCAGTTCATTAAGCAATGATTCAACTGCGACGGTATCCATTAGCGCCTCAATATAAGCATCAATGATAATGCCTTGAACATTGCCGGCTGCTTCGCCAATCGACCCTTGCTCTTTAATTTTCCCCTCCTCAGCGGCGAAGCCTTGCTCTTCCCAAGATTCCAATGCGTCGCTTCTATCTGCGTTTGATTGTGCGTTCCATTCCTCTTGTGTGAAACTAACGGACTTCTCAGATGGATTTGAAAATGTTGTTTCAACTTCACCGGCTTTATAATTATCATCCCATGGCGGAGGAATATTTCCCAATTCTGCTTGAACCTTTCGAAGTACCTCTTGTTGTTGGTCATATGGCAGACCAACAAATAGCCTGCCCAGATCGCCAGCGGTCATTGCTTTCAACGCAGACCTTATCATAGCGGCCAAAGCTTGGTTTAATGTCATACCACCGAGAAGGCATTGAATGGCCTTCATCAGCATTTTATTCATACCACATTGGCCAATAATGTTCAATACTTTTTGTACCGGATCCTCGCCTGGGAATTTGAGTTTTCCTTTCGGGCCTTGAAATATTGTCATGACAGCATGAATCAAACTATCTTCATAGTCAAACCTTTCCAGTGCTGCCTCTTTTGCCAAGGTGTAATATGGAAACCCAACTATTCCCGATTCTGTGATTTGTTGTTCGGCTTGCTCTTTAAGGGCACGAGCAGAGGCAGGATTTCTCGCTGCGTATTCTTCTGGGTCTAGATCAAATTCGTCTCTTGCCACTTCTGCTGCATTTTCGACCCCGCTTGCACGAAGAATTCTTGTATTTTTTCTTATGTCTTCTTTAATTTGCCTCTTGATCAATTCTTCATATTGTTTCTCTATATCTTCTTGTATTTTCTTCTGTTCATCTTTGGAAGGATCTTGGTCGGGCTCACACTGTCTTTTGTTGTATTCGTAGGCTAAACTATCCCAAAATGACAATACTTCTGATAGCAGAAAATCTCGGCCAGCGCCTGAACCTAGGCCAAAGTCTTTTTCCAAGATACACGAAATGGCGCTTCTCTCATCAGTAGGGATGTCATCTGGGCTTTCGCCGTAGTTGATTTTGATTTCTGGATACGTATAGCCTTGTAGAAACTCAAGCCAATTAATTGTTTTTCTAGCGGTCAGCCTTTGATCTATTTCATCAATTTTCGCAATATAACCCATAGCAGTTCGTTGGCCTTTGTTGGTATCATTACGGAAACCCTTTGGACGAAACTTTCTAATGCGCGTCCACCCTCTACAACCCTCACGTTTAACTTCGATCTTTTTGATTATATAAAGCTTTTCTGGGTCTGAGTTGTTGAAGGTTATCTTTATTTGAGAGACCAACTCTCTTGCCAAGCCAAGTTCGAAAGGTAATCGATAATCATTGTCATGCAACATTTCTATCAAATCATCTCTAAACTCTAGCACTTTCTCTCTATAAGTTAAAGCCCGGAACGTGTTGCCAGGCTCATCTTTAAAATATACTCTTCCACCTTCTGTGTCGATGAAATGCTTTTGATAATTGGAGAAAACCCACATTGCTGTGCCCAATCTTAGTATTTGACCTTTGATTCTACCGGCGTCTAAAACCACTTGATCTACCGGCAAGTCCTCTTCTTCATCTGATGATGTATCCTCTGGGATCAGATCAAAATGGTCCGCTGGGACTGATACCAAAAACTTTATTGGAGTTCCGCCGTCAGCGGTTTGATAGAACTCAATATGAACATCATCGATGCTAGCAACCCATTCTAGACCTAGCGGATAAACATCTTTATACAGGTCAATCATTTGCTGATATCTGTCAGAGGTTATAGGAGGAAGTCCGGCTTTCTCCAAGAAGTCCTTAAGAGATAAAATCTCTTCCATCGAATCAATATCTGTTGCTGTGATGTAAAACGCAAATAATTCTTTCTGTAAGAACAAAAATCGGTTTATCCTTTCAATGTTATATTCTTTGTCACCAAAGGCAAAAACTGTTGCGTCTGCCTCTAGTTTGTTGTAATAGCGGATCAGTTCTCTAATTCCTGTCTTTAGGAAGCCACGGCGTATTGCTAATGACTTAATCAAGTCTAGTGTTCCGGACGATACCTTATTTTGGGCAGCGTCAGATTGCTCCTCTGTCTCAATCGAAAGTTCTTCCCTTAGTCTCCTGATTTCGCTAGGATCTAAATACTCTCCAGCGTCGTTGACGGTTACCGATACTTGGTATAGACACTCCTTCTCATTAAGAAATGGTTGTTCTTCTTCGTACCATATTGGCACCACAGCGTTTGGATTTGGAATACAAGTTGGGCAAAAATCAGGAGGTAAAACCTCTCCCAATATCTCATCACACTCTCTGACTTGGAAATCAGAAAATTCTTTTGTTTTATTAGCCATGCTTATCCTCTATGTGACATTAATATGTCTGCTGCAAATATACAGTCTTGATCGATCATCTAAGAAATTGTTTGACAACCCAACGTTATTAGCCAACTCAGCAATATTTTCTGCCAGTGCTATAATGCTTTGAACCGCTTCGTTTGAACAAACTCCAATGGCCAAACCAGCGACTGGGTTTAGTGGTGAGCCAGCGGCGAATGTTCCCATTACTCCGGCGATGCCAGATATTGCTTTTGTGTTTTTGACAATCATTGCCTGTAAGGCGGTGATTGTTTCTTCTATCCACTTGATACATTCAATCAGATTGTGTCCCTTAACAACCGGCTGCAATTTCGGATTCTCTAGTCTCTTAAACATCATACCGGTTGCTGGTGTCATTCCAGTTAACATTTTCATTCCGATATTTTCGGGGTCCGTGTAGTTTCCAGCGATAAGATCAATACCACCTGCTCCGAAGTTTTCTCCGCCCTGTCCGTTGGCTTCACCATCGGGCCCGGCACCTTCGACTTTCGCTCTACCTGTGATTATCTTTATATGTCTTCTTCCAATAATTCTAACATGATCCGCCTTCATGCCGATGCCAGATCTAGATGTACTATTAGGTTTGCCAAATGAGTTGAAACCTTCTGATCCATCGGCCAATCCAAAATACTCATCTATATCACATCTCTGGGACATGTATATGCGCGCTGAATCAAGGAAGAAGTTCGGGGATATTTTTCTTCTAGTCTCAGGAGGGCCAACTACACCGTCGTCATTGACATAAGCGCCTTGGTGTCCTGCTACGAGATCAATCATTCCGCACTGAGTTTGGCCTTTGCCTCCATAACCATCTGCTCTTGACGCAGATCTGTCTCTTCCGAGAACGATATAAGAGTTATTGTCACCTCTGTACATCTTTTCGCACGGAGCGCGGTCTCTTTTCGGGAACACCTCTCTTATTCTCTGGCAGTTCATGCCGGGTTTAGATTGTGAGCGCTCACGTTTTTTTAACAACTGGAGTTCTTCTTTTGAAGCGTTAGTTGTTTGGTCTCTAGACCTTCTTCTTTTATCTGTCTTTACTGGTCTTCTTTTTCTCGCCATTGTAAACCTATCCTTGTTTGTTTTTAGCGTGTGTGGTTCCAACCACCGGCTTTAAAAAATGCAGGCCCAGGGTCCACTTTGTTGTGTTGGACCTCAGAGTGGCCTAAAATTCTTTCATTTTTTATTCCATATTTTGTTTTCAAGGTTGCAATCAACTTGTTGTATGCTTGAATCTGGGCTGAAGGGTATACCTCCCAATATTTCTCTGCGCCTCTCTCGGCTCCCGGTGTATCTCCGGCACGGGGAGATTTTAACTTCAGTGTGTTCTCTTCAGACGCTCCGTATTTAAATTCGCCATTTTCATACACTGCGTATCCAAGATTTGATAAACAGACCCCTATTGTCCGAAGATTTGACATAGTAGTGTCTCCACCATATTCATTCATTTTGCCAGTGCTAACATGCCCGATGGCCCTATTCGGATCAGCAAGTTGTAAAACTGTGCCGTCTCTTTCTATTATGAAATGGTATCCTTTCTTTGTTGTCGCCAAGTAATCGGCTGTTCCTTGGGCAGATTTACCGACATCGTAATGAACCACTATTCCATCGACTTTAGTTTGGCCGCGGCCCCATGTATTATATTTATGTTTTTGACATACTTGCACTGAGCCGGGGTATGCATAAGCATCTGACTGCCCTGGTGGGCATTCCACTCCCATGAGTTGCGTGTTGCCGTTGAACGCAGTTTGTGTGCTGCTTGGCTCCCCGTTAATGGCGGTCATTGTAGTTGGCGATATGCCTGTCGTGCTTGTCCAAGTCAGACCACCAGTTATTGGATTTTCTTTCACTAAAACAATCTCATTAAACTGGGGCATGAAAGTTGTGTCCGAAAATACGTGCTCTGATTCTGCCCATTCGCCAACCATTCTTCCAATCAGTTCGGCTTGGCTGGTGTCCCACTTTTTCTCGTTTTCTTCTAAAAAAGGGTTCGAACAAAAGTTATCTTCCGTCGATCTCCAAACCATAATCTTAACAGTATAATAGCCAGGCTGGTCTGGGACTTCAATAAATTTAACATCTTCATAGGATAGACCTGAGCCTGTATTTTCTTTTGATACTCTGCCGCTCATGCAGAAGCCAAGTTGCACAGGCTGACTCCTATCGGTCAACTGGTCTAAGGTGTGGTCCCATACAGTATTGTAAAAATACTTTATTCTTTCTTGAGCATCATTTAAAAAGTCAACATAGAAATCAGCAGATAAAAAATTTAATCTCTTATACCTCGTCATCTTGAGTCTCCTTGGATATTAGTCCATAAAGCTCTTCTTTATCCTCGGAGGTTAGTCCTGCGCTTTGGCTTTTGCTCATCAAGTTGACAACCTTGACTAGTTGCTCATTTGATCTCTGTAGTGTTTCAACATATTTAGCCAAAGTAAGTCCGATATCTCTGTGTCTAGACTCATCTTTGGCTAAATATTGCATGGCATCATCTAAAAGTTCTCTTGTGATCTCACGATCACTTCGAATGTTAGCGATAGCCTCTTGTATGTACTTGTCTGATTTACTCATACAGATAAATAGTAATAGTTAAATTTTCCC
>CEUT01052321.1_pt1 | contig 19093 bp, 15 predicted proteins | sample 531401 | NCBI WGS metagenome assembly CEUT01 (sample SAMEA2622821, study PRJEB7988) | marine metagenome | biome: marine biome (ENVO:00000447); feature: surface water layer (ENVO:00002042); material: "saline water (ENVO:00002010), including plankton (ENVO:xxxxxxxx)" | depth 5 m | reverse complement strand
AAAGAATATATGGAAATTAGTGTTAAAAATGATGACCAATTAATAAAAATGGCAGCTATAGTTCAACGTTTATCTACAGGAAATACTAGTACAGGAGATGGAGGTATGTTAACAGAAGAAGAAATGCAACAACTCCAAGATGTAGCTGAAGAAATATCAAAAACTGTAGAAAAACCAAAACAAATAGATCAACCTAAAAATATAGAATAAAATGTTTCAAATAGCAAGAGTTCAAGATGTTATTATGGACCCCTTACACCCTAAGTTTAATGGTCAAAGTTCTATAGGGTCTATTTGTTATACTCTTATAGGAGATCCTCCCCCACCTGATATATTACAATGTGAAATAGCTGCTCCTTTAAATACTAACATATCTCATATTCCTGTACCTAATGAAATAGTTTTTTTAGTATCAGCACCAAGTAAAAATTTTAATGAAGATAATAGTTTAATTAATTATTATCTACCCCCTCATGCTATACATCAAGATCCTAATAATAATGCTCTTCCAGGAGCTTTGGATTCCGAGTCACAAGATTTTTATAAAGGTAATTTTAAAGATATAGAAAATATAAGACCTTTAGTACCTTTTGATGGGGATATATTAATAGAAGGTAGATTTGGAAATTCTATAAGATTTGGATCTACAAATACTACAAATCAATTTTTTGGAAATGAATGGAGTTATGAAGGTTTAGATGGAGATCCTATTATAGTAATTAGAAATGGACAAAAAAATTTAGATAATAGACAAGTTAATAACTTTGACCATATAATGGAAGATATTAATAAAGATAAATCTAGTATATATTTGTGTTCCGGACAAAAACTAGAAACACTTCAACTAGCCTCTTTACATGATACTTCTTATAAAACAGATATATTTAAAGAAAATAAAAAAGTAGATGAACCTGAAATTACTGATAATGAATTAACCCCCGATGTAACAGAAGATATAGAATTAAATACCGCTTCTCCTTTACCTCCAAAAGATAAACAAATTACAGATGAATTATCTACATTTAAACCTACAGATGTAGCATACTATGACATATCCCCTACAGAAGCTCAAGCTTTATCTCCCCAAGATGCTTTATCATTGCCTTCTAGTTATGTTATTCCTGATGCAATTAATATGAATTATATAATGGAAGAAATGTAAATATGACAAGATTTAAAAAAATACATAGTATATATAGTAAAGTAGCTGAAGATCATAGTATAAATAATTATCCCGGAGTAGATATAAATACTAATCCTACTCTTACTTCTGATTTTATTTTTTCTAATTTAAAAACATTACACACAAATTGTATAAATCCTATATTAGATGAATTTGGTGATTCTATAAGAATTATGTCTGCATATAGGTCTATAGAGTTAAATAAAAAAATAGGAGGAGTTCCTAATTCTCAACATACTAGAGGATATGCTGTTGACTTAATTAGTACGAGTCATCCTTCTTCTTTATTATGGAATTGGTGTTTTCAAAATTTATCTTTATGGAATCAATTAATATGGGAATATCCTGAAAGAAATAATTATGTAAGTACGGATCAACCTTTTTCTTGGGTTCATGTTTCCTATATAGAAGATAATAACCCAAAAATAACAACTCTTTCTTCAGTAAAAGAAAATTTACATGAATCTTATAAAAATCAATTAACTAAAAGAATAGGAAACTATACTCATGGTATTACATTAGCAGATGAAAATTTAATATAAAAAAATGACATATATCCCATCACCACCACAAACATATAAAGGTAATCAGATAATATTAAATTCTGATAGATTATTATTTAATGCTAAATCTGATAGTATTTTATTATTTTCAAGTAAAGCTATTGGTTTTAGTACAAATGGTAGTTTTCATTTTGATACTAGTCCTGATAAAAATACAAGTAAATTTATAATTAATTCTCCTAATATATATTTAGGGTTAGATGATAATAATTTACCAACTCAACCTGCAGTTTTAGCTGATGATTTAATTGTATCTTTAACTGACATACTCCGTATGATTGAAAATGTTTATGCTGATATAGCATTTCAGGTATCATATTTAAGTACTACTGAAGGAGCCCTTACAGGGCCTAATGTTAAAAATGTTAGATTACTTCAAAAAAGACAAAGAGAAATAACAAAAAAAATAGAAAATTTAGAAGATATAAAAAGTAAAAATACAAAATTAGTATAAAATGGCAACACAATTTGTAAGAAATGTAGGAAATAATTTAGACTCACTTATAAGTAGGGCCGAAGTAGAAATTAGAAATGAATTAAAAAAGAATTTAGAAGAACAAAAAAACAAACTTCCTACCCCAGATAGTTTATTAAAAGAATTACAATCAAGAGTTACCCCTAATGCTTGTAGTACTAAAGGTATTGAAAAATATGAAAAAAAATATAATAAAATATTAGATAAACTAACAAGTATAGAAAACAAATTAAAAAATGCCCAATCAAAAATGGCTACTACAGAAGAAAATCTTAATAAAATTGTAAGTGGAGAAGAAGGACCTATAGGTACTATACTTTATTTTAAAAATGAAATTATAGAACCTAATATATTACCTATACTTAAAGGAGTAACAATAGCAATCCCTATAGCTTTATTTGCAATACCTACTCCTCCTCCCGGTGCTCCAGGTTTAGGAGGATTAATCCCTAGATTAAGTGATAAATTAAGAAAAGTTAACTCTAAAGTAAAAGAACTTACAGCATTAATAGGAATGATAGGTCTTATGATATCTTTTTATCAAGAAAAAGCTAATAGAATTTTAAATCCTCTTAAAGTTTTACTTTCTAAGTTAAGTTTTATTATAGAAGAAATTGCTAAATTTAAAGCATTTTTACATAGTTTGTATCTTTCTTTTACAGAAGGATGTAATAATTTAGAAAATGCTGCTAATAATTCTACAGGAAATGATAATAATCCTATAATTCCTGATCCTACAGGCCCTACACCTTTACAAAATTATTTAGATTTATTAAAAGATCAATATGAAGATGTATATAATGTATTACAAGCAAATAATAATCAAAAAGCTATAGAAAGAATATTTGCTATTAGAGAAAATTTAGAAGAAGATTATAATATTAAATTTAAAGTGATTAATCTTTAAAACTAATTATATTTATAACATATAAACAAGATAAACTATGAAAGCAAAAACTTTTGAAAATTTAATTAGAAAAGTAGTTAGAGAAGAAATTGACTATGCATTACGTAGAGAAATTAAATCTCTTAAAGAAGATTTACGTGATGAAATTAAACCTACGTTAGTAGAACAACCTACTACTCCTATACCTGAAAATTTAAAAAATACTTTAAAGGAAAAAATAATGGGTAAAACCCCAATAAAAACCAACATACCAAAACAACAATTTACTCAAAATAACACATTAAACGATTTATTAAATGAAACTGCTATGGGAGATACTAACACCCAAACATCAATACAGTCTCCTGTATCTTTATCTCAACCTTTTGCAACAGGAGCTCCTATGCCTATGGATACAACGGGTATGCCTCCTGAAGTAGCAAATGCAGTTACAAGAGATTATAGTAGTTTAATGAAAGCAATAGATAAAAAAAGAAATAAATAAAATATGGCTTTAGTACAAAATATTAAAAGAATAGATCCTTTAAATCTTAATAAAAATGTTAAGATAGGAGTAGCTTTTCCTTTAGATGAAAATAATTTATTTACAGGAACTGATACTATTGAAGAACAAATAAAAGCTAATTTAATAAATCTATTACTTACGGTACCTGGAGAAAGGATTAATTTACCTAATTACGGTGTAGGATTAAAAAATTTATTATTTGAACAACAAATAGATTTAGTTACATTAAAAGAACAAATAATAGATACAACACGAAGATATATCCCTAATATAAAAATTCAAAATGTACAAACAGGAATGAGTAATGATGAAAATAGTGTTTTTATAAAAATATCATATAAATCTATACTAGATGGAAACTCAGACAGTATACAATTAAATTTTAATTAAAAATGGCATATAATAAAGTATTAAATAGAACAAGTAATAAAGATGTAAAATATTTAAATAAAGATTATAATTCTTTTAAAACCCAACTTATAGAATTTGCTCAAACATATTTCCCAAATAATTTTAATGATTTTAGTGAAGGAAATCCAGGAATGATGTTTTTAGAAATGGCTGCCTATGTAGGAGATGTTCTATCTTTTTATACAGATACTCAAATTCAAGAAACATTTTTATCCTTAGCTCAAGATAGAGAAAATTTATATAATATGGCATACGCTTTAGGATATAAACCTAAAGCTACCTCAGCTGCTAGTACTACATTAGATTTATCTCATTTAGTTCCCTCAAAAATAGTTGATGGAAAATATGTAGAAGATTTTTCTTATGCTTTAAGAATTAAAAAAAATTCAACTTTTCAGTCTACTGAAGGAGCTACTTTTTACATAACAGAAGATTGTAACTTTAATTATTCTTCTTCTTTTAATTCTACTACTTCTAGTATGTTTCAATTTGATAGTTCAGGTAATCCTGAATATTTTTTATTAAAAAAAAGAGTTCCTGCACTTTCTGGAACTACTAAAACCCAAACATTTACTGTTGGGAGCCCTGAAAGATTTAAAACAATAAATTTATTTGATACAGACATAATTTCAATTGAATCAATTATAGATTCAGATGGTAATGAATATGAAGAAGTAGATTATTTAGCACAAGACACTAAATTTGAAGAAATATCTAATAATGCTACTAATGATCCTACTTTAAACCAATTTAGTGGTGAAACTCCCTATTTACTACAGTTAAAGCAAGTACCTAAAAGATTTATAAGTAGAATTAAACCTGATGGCCAATTAGAAATACAATTTGGATCAGGAATTAGTGATAAGTCAGATGAATTAATTATTCCTAATCCTGATAATATAGGTCTTGGTATAAAAGATGGTAGAAATGATTTAGATAAAGCATATGACCCATCTAATTTTCTTTATACAAAAGCTTATGGTGAAGTTCCATCAAACACAACTTTAACTGTAACATATATTGTAGGAGGAGGATTACAATCAAATGTAAATTCAAATACTATTACACAAAAGGGAACTATTTTACAAGAATTTAAACCCAACTTAAATATAGGTATGAGAAATTTTGTAATATCTTCATTATCTTCTAATAATATTGAACCTGCTAGAGGAGGAGGAGATGGAGACACTTTAGAAGATATAAGATTAAATTCAATTGCTAATTTTTCAACTCAACAAAGAACGGTTACTAGAGAAGATTATATTGTTAGAGCTATGTCTATGCCTCCTCGTTTTGGATTAGTAGCAAAAGCTTTTATAACTCAAGATGATCAAATTTCTCCATTATCAACTGAACCTAACAGAATACCTAATCCTTTAGCTTTAAATCTTTATACTTTAGGTTATAATTCAAGTAAAAATTTAACAACTTTAAATACTGCTACTAAAACTAATTTAGCTACATATTTAGAACAATATAGAATGCTAACAGATGCAGTTAACATAAAAGATGCTTTTGTAGTAAATTTTGCTATTGAATTTCAAATTACAACTTTTAAAAACTATAATAATGATGAAGTTTTACTACAAGCTATTACAGAATTAAAAAATTATTTTAATATAGATAATTGGCAAATTAATCAACCTATTATAATATCAGATGTAAAAAATATAATAGGAGCAGTTAGAGGAGTACAAACAGTAGAAGACGTAACATTTAATAATAAAGTTGGATCTAGTACTGGCTATTCACAATATAGTTATTCTTTTGATTCAGCTACAAAAGGAGGAGTAATTTACCCCTCAGTAGACCCATGTATTTTTGAAATAAAATACCCAAATATAGACATTCAAGGACAAGTAACAACATATTAATATGGCATATTATTCAATTTTTCCAGAAAGCGATACAACTTTATATAGTCACCCTGACAGATCCCAAATGAATGCAGGAAGTGATGAAATTTTAGAAATAATTAAAGAAAGAGGTACAACTGATACTAAGTTATATCCTTCTAGAATTTTAATTAAATTTAAAACAGAAGATATGCTTATTGCATATAATATAGCAACCTCTAATCATACTAGAACAATTTCTGAAATTAATTCTGATACAAACCGCCCACCATTATACACAGCTAGTTTAGAATTATTTGCTGCTACTAGTCAGGGACCTACAAATTTTCAAGGAACTCAAAATATAGAATTATATGCTTTATCTCAATCTTTTAATGAGGGAACAGGTAGATATGATAATTTACCTACAAGTTCAAATGGAGCTACATGGGAGTTTAGAGATGATTCAGTATTAAAAACTTCATGGGCTACTACTTTTAATGATGTTTCAACAGGTTCATTAGTAAGTGCATCTATACTTACAGCAGGAGGAGGAGCATGGTATGATTCTAATGGGAGTCTTTCAGATGGCTTTACAGGATTTACACAACAGATAAGACAAGGAGATTCTTTAGACGTAAACTTAAATATATCTCCACTTATTAATAAATTTATTAATGGACAACAAATTCCTGAACACCCTGGAGGTATAGAGAACAATGGTATGTTATTAAAATTACCTGATACTATTGAAAATAATACTACTAGTAGTTTAGGTAATTTACAATATTTTTCAGTTGATACACATACAATTTATACTCCTAAATTAACTTTTAAATTTGATGATAGTATTCATGAATCACAATCACTTGCAAAACAAAATGGTGAATTAAGTGTATCTCTTTACCAAAATCATGCAGAATATAATAATAGTGATGAAGTTCTTTTTAGAATACATGTTAGAGATAAATATCCTATAAGACAATTTGCATCCTCATCTAATTATTTAAATCCAGGTTACTTTACAACTTCTTCTTTTTATAGTATTAGAGATGCTTATACAGAACAAGAAATAATTCCATTTGATGAAGCTAATACAAAATTAAGTGCTGATGAAGAAGGAATGTTTTTTAAAATGTATATGAAAGGATTACAACCAGAAAGATTTTATCGTGTTTTATTTAAACATAAAAATAATGAAGGAGTAAAAGTATATGATAATAATTACTTTTTTAAAGTTATTAGATAATGGCTAAACAAAGTTTTAAACTTAGTAAAAATATAATTAGTAATAAAAAAGTTAAAGACAGTCTTTCTTTAGGTTTTGAAAATTTAGCTAAATCTGAAACTCCTGTAAATTTAAATAGAATTAAAGAAATATATGATGAAATATTTTATGATATTCCTATAGATGGAAAAGAATCTCATAAAAATCTTGTAGAACAAGAATATAATTATCTATATAGTAATCATAATCTAAATTTAGATAAAAAAATAAAAAAACTATCAACACGAATAAACGAAAAAACAACAATATTAGATAATTTAGAATTAGTTCCTTTAAATACCCCAGAACACCCTTTATACGAAGATGGTTCTATTTTACAACAAGGATCAAATGGGGTTCGTTTTCAAGATGCTGTTCATGTTTGGGTAATGCAAGAGGGTAGAAAAAGAAGATTTGAATCTGATTCAAACGATATTTTTATACAAGTTAAAAAAGCTTTAAATTTACCTAAAAATGAACCAGACGGTAGATATTTTATCTCTACAGAAGAAATAAATAGCATACCTAATGGTAAACCTATAGTTACTACTTCAGATTTAAATCTTAAAGGAAATCAAATAATCCCTACAGAAGACTTACCAATAGCTTCTCAAAGATATGCTTATCTTACAGTTGAAATAGAATGTTTAGGAAGTGAAGTTGCTGATTTTTCAACTCAAGTAATTAATGGAGAACAAGATTTATCTGATTTACAATTTTACTTAGGATCTGATGGGTGTGTTGTTAAATATTTTAAAGATGATTTTAGTACAGATGAAACTCCTATAACTGTAGAAACTATTAACATTAATAAAGGAGAAACAGTAACTTTAGATATTCTTAGAGAAGGGTTAGGCATAGAAGATACAGGTATTCCTAGTGATAAAAATGAATATTACACAGCAGCAGGTGGTTATGATATAGCAAATCAAGACTACTATGGTAATGAAATTTCTGATTATATTAAAAATTGGGGACCCTTTGGAGAGTATGAAGGAATATTATATGCTACAGGTAGATTAAAAATTAAACAACTTCCTAATGATTATTTACAAAATGAGTTATTTATGCCTCAAGACACAAGTCAAGAAATATTAAATGGATTACCAGATAACACAACTATTGGTGCAACAGAATCTACAATAACTATTTTACAAGTTAGTTCTAATTATGTTGGCCAAGAAATATCAGCATATAATACTAAAATGATTTATAAAGGATCATTTAGTGTAGGACAACAACTTTGGGGAAGTTTAAACCAACCTAGTGATTTACAAAATAGTGTATTTGACGATCCTAATAACAAATATTATAAAAAAACTATGAATGTAGATAAAGGTATAGGAAATACTCCAATATATGGTCAGCCTATACTTAGATATATGAATACTTATTGTGTATTATTAGGAGGGTATTCAGAACTTTCTACTAGAAAACTTAGATTTTTAGACTTAGTAAGTGGTGGTAAATTTACTAGAAGAAGGGGTCAAGTAGAAGATGATTTAGATTGGCAAATGATTACATCTTCAGGATTAGGAATTTTAGGAATGAAATGGGATTCAGAAAAACTTAGACAAAGAATAGTAGGTCAAGGATATGTTGGATTACAAGAATATAGAACTAATATGTATGAAGGACAAGGTAATTATTTTAACCCAGATACTACGGGAAATAATTATAAATACCCTTTTCCTGCTGTATAAATAAAATAATTTATGTCTAATATAAAATTAAAATTAAAAAAAAAGTTTTATGGTTTAAGCGGAGCCTTAGACTCTTTAGATTATGAATTTAATCAATTTCAAAAAATTCCTACTTCTGTAAAAGAATTTTTTAAATTACATAGTACAAATTTTTATGAGTTTAAAAGAAAAACTCATTTTCATTTTTTAAATAAAAGTACTGATTATGCTTATCCAGAAGGATTTGAAAATGAAAGAAAATTTGAAATAATAGAATTAGAAAATCAACTAAGAGATTTACAAAGACAAATAGATTCATTAGAAAAAGAACATTTTTATTTTAAAAATTATTCTTTTTTAATATTAGATAATTCAGATATTATTGGTCCTTTTGGTAATTTAAAAGAAATAGGCCCCCAAATTGGACCTTTTCTTATGCAATCTGGTAAAAAAAGATACATTGAATCTTTAGATCTTTATGCTCAAATAAAAGCAAAAACTTTAAAAGGTAGTGTTACTCTTAAAGATGAAGATGTATTGATAAAACTAAGTCAACAAACTTTAAATGGAATAGCTGACGGTCCTCCTATTTTAGGAACAACTAATGCAAACAATATTTTAATAGATAATTTAGAAGTTAATATTTATCCACGAACGCTAGAAGAATATAATAGTCAAAATATTGATCTTTTATTAGATAATATTATTGAAGGAACTAATGAACTTAACGAAACAAGAAATTAATGCCATATCATACTAATTCAAATAATACTCGAAGCACTTCTCCTAGTACTAGATTAGAAAATTCTTTATCACCTCAAGTTACTAGCATTACAGGAAGTGCTATTACTTCATCAATTGATTCTATCATTTTAAATGATAAAATGACTAGTAATATAACTATTGATAGAAATTTTGGTAGTCCTGATGATTATATAGAATTACATATATTTAATACTAATAATGTAAGAATATATTCAGAACCAGATTTTAATGATTTTAGTTTTCCTTCAAATTCTCCTGACACAACAGTAAATGAAATTGAAATAAACCCTGAACAAATACTTAGAGATAGAGGATTTATTTCTGGAGAATATAGATTAAAACTTAATATTTTAAAAAATAGAATTTTTAATACTCCTACCTTTCCCTTTCAAATTAAAACTATTTCTTCAGATAGAAGAGAAATATCATCTATTGCTTTAGATTCTACTAATAATACCCTTGTACCTGCTGTTAATAGTTTTATTTCTACAATACAATCTTCTCCTTACTTTACAGAATATGGTTTAAATTTTGGAGAAGATATTATAATACCAGCTATTAATATAAGATTAGATAAAGATCCTACTAAAAATGAAGTTTTATTTAGACTTTTACAACCTTTATCTCCTTCATTTTCACAAATAAATAATTTTAAGATAGTAGAAGAAATATCAGATCCTATAATAGTAGATATAAATCTAGGTATAACAATAGAAGAAGATACAGGTATCCCTTTATCAGAACCCAATTTTCAAATAGACATAAGACAAAATAATTCAATACCTTCAGGATTTAAATCTTATAATGATATATTAAATTATAATTTAACTTCTTCTTTTCAAGAATTATTACATAAATTAGAAAATGATTCTTTAAATCTAAATACAGATTATACTCATATTAGATCTACACATTCAAGTAGTATAGAAGAAACTTTTCATTTTGAAAATTTTATTCATTTTGGAAGTGCTGTAAATCGTTTAAAAAATTTTAAAGAAAAAATAAAATTAATTGAAAAATATGATACAGAAATAGGTCAAATAAATAATATTCCTGGAGGTGCTACTACAACTACTGCTATAAGTAATATTAATAGAACTAATAATAAAAAAGAAAAACTTATAAAAAATTTTGATGGGTATGAACATTTTTTATATTTTACTTCTGGTACGTATGCATGGCCTAAACAAAATACAACTCAACCTTATACTTTATACCCTATTTCTTCATCAGAATTTTTAAATTGGTTTGGAAATGAAGACTCTTATTTTGGTAATTATGGAGGTCAACTTCTTTCTGCTTCTTTATTTGATAGACAAAACCCTTATAGTTTAAATAAAGTTATACCCTCCCATATTACTGATAATATAAACAATGCTCCTTACCTTAAATTTATAGATATGGTAGGTCAGCATTTTGACAGCATATGGACTTATATTAAATCAATAACAAGTATACACGATTCTAATCATATTAAAGGTATTTCTAAAGATTTAGCTTATTATCAATTAAAAGGATTAGGAATAGAAGCATTTGATCAGTTTGAAAATTCAAATTTAATAGAATATATTTTAGGCGTACCTTCAGGTAGTCAAACTTATGGAGCAACTAATATAAGTAGTTCAGGTTTTCCATTTGAAAGTGTAGTAACTGCCTCTAATAGTCCTTCAATTCCTAAAGGAGATATAGCTAAAGAAATTTGGAAAAGATTATATCATAATGCTCCTTATTTATTAAAAACAAAAGGAACAGAAAGGGGAATTAGAGGTTTAATGAGTTGTTATGGAGTTCCTCCTAGTATTTTAAATATAAAAGAATACGGAGGTTCTACTACAGTAACAGGACCTCTAAAAGATATAAGTTATGCTAATCATTATAAAACTTTTTCATATCAAAAATCAGGTATAGCTTTAAAAGGTAGTTCAGGAGCTAATGGATTTTTTATAAAAACTAATTGGTCTTCTTCTCTAACTGATGCCCTATCATCTTCTGCTAAAACAGTTGAATTTAGAATTAAACCAACAAAAGCTAGTGATGATAGTAGCTATATGTTATTTGCTCTTAGAGGAGACTTTTCAGCACAAAATAATAAAAATCCTCAATTAGTATTAAGAACATACCAAGGAAATGATTTATTTGAAACAAATGACGCTTCTAAATATGCTAAATTAGACTTACTTATAGGAGGATCTGTAGTAGCATCTACAGATAATTTTCCTGCTTATAATGGAGATTTTTGGAATATTTTTATAGGAACAGATTTTGTCAGAGAAGGAATTGACCATACAGGAGCTTCATCTATTAGGTTTGGAGCGTATCAATCAAATTTTTTAAAAAATATATTTAAATTTACAGCTACTTATAGTGAACAATCTCCAGCAGATAGACAAGTAACTTTTGGAGATCCGTATCATGGAAATAAAAATCTTGGAGGAACTACACACGCTTATTTTGGAGGAGGAGCTGATTTTTCAAGCTTAGAATATGAAGGTTATTTACAAGAAATAAAATTTCACTATCATGAAAGTAGTTCTATTACTATGTTGTCAGATGCTACATTAAAAAAACATGCTCTAGAACCTTTTATGTATGCTGGAAATCATCCATCTTCTTCTTTTAAAGAAGTGGTATTAAGATTACCTTTAGGAAGTAACGATTTAGAAAATAGTTCTAGTTTTCATCCTAATGACAGTATAAACTACTTAGGTACAGAAGAAGCTATATCGGGATCTGTAGAAGAAACTTATGTTTCAAGTTCAATGGCTACTCAAGAATGGGAAGAAATAATAGAAACTCATCATTTACCTACTCCTGACACAGTAGGAATTTCAATGACAAGTGAAAAAGTTAGAATAGATGAAGGTACAATTGATGATAATATTTTATCTGTTGTTGAAAAAAAAGAAACATCTACTTTAGATAGACAGCCTCAAGATTTTGAAGATTTAGGAATACATTTTTCTCCTACTAATGAAATAAATGAAGATATAATTTACACTTTAGGAAGCTTTAGATTAGATGATCATATAGGAGATCCTTTACCTTCAGCTCAATCTTCTTCAGTATATAAAGATTTAAAAGAAATAAAAGATATTTATTTTCAAAAAGTAAAAAATAGATATAATTATTGGGCTTACATAAAACAAATACAATATATAGATCATACACTTTTTAAAATAATAGAACAATTTGTTCCTTTTAAATCAAATACAAAAACAGGTCTTTTAATAGAACCTCATTTCTTAGAAAGAACAAAAATTCCTAGAACACACAACCCACTTAGATCTGATGCTCAAACAATGACTCCAGGTCTTCACCAAAAATTTGACATAAACATATCTACAGGATATGGTAATAATAAACTTTATGAAATAGCTCCATCAAATGCTGATGATTTTGGTACTGCTAAAAATATTAAAGGTCAATGGGATCCTGGTTCTTATGTTATAGGTCATAATAATTTTCATAAATTTTTAACTAGTAGTAAAGGAGGTGCACACAGACAAGAACAAGGAACAAATACTACTATACGTATATATGATGATTATATGGACCCTACAGATACGGATCCTAATAGAGAAAACCAACAATCATCTCAAGCTCCTGTAAAACCTTTTAACCCAACAATAGGAAAACCTTTAAATTATATAGCTCATGAATCATCAGTTTTATTAGGAAATGCTGTAGAAGGAAGAAAATCTAATAGGTATTATATATATAAACAATATTATATGAAAAGTTCAAGTTTATATTAAAGTTGTAAATTATGTCATTATTTTATCCAGGAACATCTACACTTGTAACTCATAGCTATGAGGAAAGACTTACAGCTATAGCTGAATTTGATGATGCTTTACTAGATCAAGCATCTTGGAAAAATTCTAGATATGCTGGTTCTAGATTAACTGCTAGAAACATAAATGTATTTACCCCTTCATCATCAGTTTTACAATGGGATGGAGATGAATCATATCAAAATTTACCAGTAATTAATAAACTAAGTACTGCTTTATATATATCAGACACAGTTATAGGAGGAGAAGAAAATAACCAATATGTTACTTTAAAAGGACATTCATATGTTTCTATAAGTCAAATATTGTTAATAGATCTAGAAAACAATACAGTCCAAATATTAAACAAACAAACAGAACCTTATGAGCAGTTTCATAGATTTATAACTGATGATTTTTCAACTGGAAATAGTGCTATACTTAAAGTTATTGAAAATCAAAATGAATCTGTTCCTAATACTTTAAAAGGAATTCATAAAGTAAAAATGAATAAAGGTCATCTACTTAAAACTTTTACTTTTCAATATGCTGGAGAAGCTTCTGCATCAGGAGATATAATATCATCTTCAGGAGATTTAGATGTTTACACTGATAATAATACAATGTATCTTTATAGTGGAAATGGAGGAGATTTTGTAGATAATGTATTTGAAACAGGATCTAAACCTGTTGATGCTGATGGTCAAAGTTCGTTAACTACTAATTTAAATAACCAACTAAGATTTAGATATGCAACTGCTGAATTATTTGAAGCTGATCAAAATGGATTTACACAAGCAGATAATATATTTAGAATGAATAGAATAGGTCCTAAATTTAATAGCTCTTCAATTCATGAAAATAAATTTACACAACAATATTATAGTGGAAGTTATGGAATATTAGAAGGATTCCACTCAGGTTCGGGTAGTCAAATTTCAGGATCTGTAAATTATAATAGTGTATTAAAACAATCTGCCTTAGGAAGAGCTAGTCATTTTATAGCTATAGATACTTTAGGATTTTTATCAAGAAATAATAAAGATTCTTCTTTAGTAGAAAGAGATAAAACAGAAGTACATATTACTTTTTTTCAAGGAACTAAAGATTTTGCTCCTGGAAAAGATGATGAAAGAAGTATTGGTACTTTTGAAGTAGATCATAATAGAGCCGTTTTAGATATAGAACAAGGAGATGTTTGTAATGGGGGGTTACCAGTAAATCATGAATTTTTGCTAAAGGGTCCTAATGATGGTAGATTTTTACCTGAAACTCTTTCCCATAATGAATCTTTTTTCTCTGCTCATTTACAAAATGTATCAGGTAATCAAGATCTTGCAGGATGTATTCCTATGAGTAGAGATACAGTAGACCCAGAAAGAGAAATGCAATCAGGAGTTACAGTTGATAAAATTGAAGATATACAATATTTTGTTCAAGGGGGAGCTTTAGGTCCCATAGGACGTTTAGACTCATCTTCAACTAGTTCAGCTAATTATGAAGTATCTAATTTAGCTATTAATCCACCTAGATTTACTGGTGATAATGCTTACTCAGGATCTTTTCATTATGAAATGTCTTTTTTAGATAAATCTCATACATTAATATTAGATTTAGATAAAGAAGTAGAATTAGAAAATGGTATAGGAAATAGAGGTTTACTAGTCATGCCTCAAAACTTACACCCTAAAGTAGCATTTAATTTAGAATTTTATTTAACAGCAGCAGGAATAACAACAGTAGGAGAAAGTCTTTCTATTCAAGATATTAATCCAAATACTAACCCTAATATTCAACAAAATACAAATCCACCAGGACTTACTAATCGTTAATAAAAAATGACAACTTTTTAAAAAAATATATATTTATAACAAAACAATAAAACAATGGGATATTTAGATAACAGCAGCATTACAGTAGATGCTATTTTAACAAAAAGAGGAAGAGAACTTTTATCACGAAATGATGGAAGTTTTAATATTACACAATTTGCTTTTGGTGATGACGAAATAGATTATTCATTATTTAATGAAAGTCATCCAAATGGAACACAATATTCAGCAGAAGCTATTGAAAATATGCCTTTAATAGAAGCTATTCCTAATGGACAATTGTCTATGAATTCAAAACTCATAACATTATCAAGAGGAGCTAATGCTATTCCTTATATTGAAACGGGTACTGGAGGATCAGTTTCTGTAAATCAAGGATTTTCAGATACTATAATAGTATCTACTTATAATTTAGGAGGTAATAACACAACAGCAACAGAAGAATATATATTTACAATATTAGATAATAGATTAGTAGATAATTTTGAAGGTTTAGAATTCTCAGCTTTTGCTACAGCAGCAGATATAAATGAATTTTCTACTATAGCTAGATCACAATCAGTTAGAGGAAAAAAACTTCTTTATACAGCAACTTTAGGAAATGCTTTATTTAATGCAACAACTACTTCAGTTACTTCAACTATAGTAGTAGAAGGAGTTACTTCAGGAGCTATTACAAGTTTCTCTTTTACAGTTAATAGTACAAACTCATAATAAAATAAAATAAAATGTATACAAGATTTGGTGATAATGATAAGGTTAATAGACAGGCTCAAGAATTAGTAACATCTACCTGGACTAATAATTTAAATAACTTAAATGTAGCTTTTACTTCTTCAACACAAGCTACTTTTACACACGCTACAAGTTCAGGTCAGTTTTTTATTGAAGTGTTTAATACAGCTTCTACCTCTCCTCTTACTGAAGTTCAATATTCTGTTGCTTATGGACATAGACATGGCTCTGGTTCTCCTAATTTTACAGATGATACAGGTTCTCTTGGAATAGGTGCTTCAAGAGTTATTTATAACCAATATAGACAATTACATTTTAATGATGATACTAAATTTTTTACTTTTGGTAGTCATACACCAGATGATATTTATGTAATTAATATTAATAGATCAAGATATAAACAAAGATTAACATTAGGATCTTTAGATTTACGTTTAAGTGCTAACACTACAGGTATAATATCTCAATCACAAAATACAATTCACCTTACAGATGATAGTGTTACAAATCCTGGAGGGGCAGGAACTTCTAATTTAGGTACATTTTATAATATAGTATCAGGTTCATTAGGAGTAATATCAGGATCAGGAACAGCAGGAACACAAATAATGAATAGTGCTTCATATGGTAATTTTTACCCTGAAGCAGGACTTATTATATTAAATGCAGGAGCATTTTCACAATCTTTAAGAGTTGATGAAGGAGCTTTTGGATCAACTGCTGCATTAGCTCCATTACAATTTACTTCTGCAAGTCAGTTAGAAAATTATCACCAACCTAATAATGAGGCTATGGTAGATGCTATAAGTAGATCAGCTAACTTTATAGTAGACACTACAGAAGAAATAAATTCAGAATTTTACTTTTGTAGGGCTCAAAATCAACAATATAATTACACCAATAATGAATCTTTTATAGACGCAAATAAAAATATCAGATTTGAAACAATGCAGCTTAATCCTAAAGTATTCATAACTACAGTAGGGTTATATAATGATTCTTTTGAATTGGTTGCAATAGCTAAATTAAGTCAACCAATTGCTAAAGATTTTACAAAAGAAGCCCTTATTAGAGTAAAATTAGATTACTAAAATGTTTTTAAATGGGCTTTTCATATGTTTATAAAAGATTTTCTCCCCAGGACAAAGCAATAGTTCCTTTTAACGCTCACAAACAATATAATTTTGTTTCCTCTTCAGCAGCTACAAATAGGGTAACCCATTATAGTGCAAGTTATACTTCTCAATCTGTTTCACTTTATAGTAGTGCAAGTTCTAATCCTTTAGGAGTTTTTGATCCTATTAATAACATAAAATATAACCAAATAGATCACTTATATTACAGAAATTATAAAAAAGATCCTTCTAAAAAGAAAGATCTTACTAATCATAATAAACAACGAAGAGATTTATACCAAAAAGCTAATATACTATCTATACCTTCAGGTTTATATGGATTTCAAATACGTAAATCATCTTTTTATTTAAGTTCTAGTCAATATGAAATCACAGATGATGAACAAGGAAATTTAATTATTAGCGGTACTAAGGTAAATGATTATCCTAATGACGTACAAGAAAATGTATTTAGACTAGATCCTATTAAAGGTTTTAAAAAATATGATTTAGCTGTTTATGATGGGTATGCTGTATATCGTGATTATTATGATTCTTCAGGAGGGCAAGTATCATTAGTTTTAGATCCTAATACAAACAGACCAGTACCACAACCTTCTCCTCTACAAATAATTGATAGAAGTCTTTGGAGACAAGGATCTAATAAACCTGATGCTCCTTCTACATATACAACTAATTTAAGAAATAAAGTAATAAAAGACTATAATCCTTATGAAAATATAGATGAAGATGATAGTTACTTTCTTAATGAATTAAATTATAATAATATAACTTTTAAAGAATCTTCTTTAGGGAGTGATAACCATAAATTTTCAGTTATAAATTTTAACAGTGCTACATCTTCTTTTATACAAAGAAATCATGATGAAAAAATTAATTTTAACACTAATCAAAATTTTTCAATATCTTTTTACTTAAAACCCCAATCAACTGCTTCTACAGGAGATATATCAAATGATGAAAAAAGATATATTATAGCAAAAAGTACAACTAAAACAATTCCTGCTCCGGGCAAAGCGTTTGGAACAATTGACACACATGCTGGTCCTCAATTTCCTTTTGAAATTTATATGCAAAGTCAATCTTTATATTTTGCAAGATCAGATGGAAATACCATAAATACTGTTGTAGGAGAAATAACTAAAAGTGTAGATAGTATAGATACATGTCAAAGAACAGGCCATGTATTATGTCAATTATCTGCTTCTGTAATGCAAATTTGGTTTGAAGGAGAAAAAATAGCAGATACTACAAGTACTTTAAAAGAAACAACTAGAAATAATGCTAATTTATATATTGGTTCAAAAGGTAAAGATACAACTTTAAATAATACTTTAACTAATTTATCTATAATACAATCAGGAACTCCAAATATAAAACACTTTCATGGAGAATTAAGTCATATAAATATATGGAATAGAGCATATGATACAAGTCAAATAAGAAATATATCTTCAAGTTTAAATGCTTCTCCTTATGTAGGTAATATATTTTATAATACAGGAATTGTAACTATAACACACCCTAAATACCATAACATAATCAATAATGGAGTTGATGGCATAATAAATACAGTACAATTTCAAGGAACTCATTTAATTTATGAAAATGAATATCAATGTACTGTTCAAGAACATGAATTTAATAGTACGTATAATACTTCTGCTAGAGATAATGAAGGAGATTTTCCATTTAGATTTGCAAATTTTACAACAAGTTCATTTTTTAAACCCTATATTACTACTATTGGTTTATATAATGATGCTTATGAATTAATAGCTGTAGCTAAATTAGGTCAACCTATCAGATGTTCAGATGAAACAGATACAACATTTGTAGTTCGTTTTGATACCTAATAACATTTAATTACATAAAAATATGAAATGGTTATATAAAAATAAAGAGATTAATGAAATTTCTGACTTACCAAACAATGCTTTTGGCTTTGTTTATCAAACAACTCACTTACCTACAAACAAAAAATATATTGGTAAAAAATCTTTAATGTATAATTTAAAGAAAAA
>CEUT01067255.1_pt1 | contig 19096 bp, 7 predicted proteins | sample 531401 | NCBI WGS metagenome assembly CEUT01 (sample SAMEA2622821, study PRJEB7988) | marine metagenome | biome: marine biome (ENVO:00000447); feature: surface water layer (ENVO:00002042); material: "saline water (ENVO:00002010), including plankton (ENVO:xxxxxxxx)" | depth 5 m | reverse complement strand
ATTTGATGATGATTTTGAATTTATAGTTAAAAGGAAATAAATATGGCTGAGTATAATGGACAAGTAATACCTGGTGATGATTTTTATAATCCATCTCCAAACACACAAGCAACAGAAATAACAACTGAAAATTTGTTAGATAAAATTGCAGATGCATTGATTTTAAATACTGACTTGGCAGTTGATAAAAATTTTTTACAAAGGAATCAAAAAACAATTCGAGATGGTATTATTTCAGTTGGTAGAACTAATGCAGACACATTACTTTTATTTCAAAAAGATATAAAAGCTAATGGTCAAGATTTACAAAACATAGATTCAAATGGTAGAACTTTTGAAGGTATAATTGATACTTTGAAAAGTTCTGGACATTTTCTTGAAAATGTTCAAGTTACAATTATCCCACTTGGTGAGGGTGAAATATATGATGTGGGAATACTACTAGAGGTTCAAACAACCGACATAGGTCCTTTTGATGTTAGTGAATTATTGTCTGGAGTTAATCAAGATGGTTCAAGAAATCCTGTAAACATAAGTCAATTTTTATCCATTGACACTACAGCAACATCTATAAATAAACTTCAAGCTGAAGAGTTTTTAGATACAAATATTTATGAATTACTTCCTGGTAGTTCAATAAGACAAGAAAGAATAGATAATGCTATATCAGAACTTAGAACTTTACTACCACCTGATATTCCTGACAGTGAGTGGTTTGATGAATTTGGTAGAATAAATAGAAATCAAGATACTGGTGAATGGATTGGTTCGGAACAATATTATTTAGACAATAGTATATCAGCCGCACAAAATGGAGCACCTGGTGCAAGTGATGAAGAAGATGGATTTATAACAAGATTAGAAGATAAAGAAAGTGGTTTAAATATTGGGAAATCAATTCAATCTTTAAGAAATGAATTGAGTGAATACTTAAAAGATATTGATGAAGAAGGTATACCACCAGAAGATAATAGAATAGTATATCGTAATCAATCGGATGGATATTTAAAATTTAGAAATTTAAATCAAGGTATTATTGTAAGAAATACAAATCAAGATTTTATTGAAGGGTTAGATCCTGAAAATCCAACTTATTTACAAACAGGTTTTACCATTACAATGTGGGTTAGATTTTTAGACAAGGTATCAGAAGGTACATTGTTTAACTTTGGTAATCCATTAAGAGATGCATTACCATTTGGTTTTACATTAGACACATTTGTTCTCTCACCTGATAGTCCAACTGGTTTAAGTGGAGGAGCTTCAACATTTGAAGGGGTTAATGGATATTCATCTGTGGTTGGACCTGATAATCCAAATGGAGCATTGTTTACAGATACCGAATCAGAAAGATTTGTAAGATTAGTTGTGTATGATAACAACAATGACAAAACACATGATTCACATACTGCTAATCCACATATGGTTAAACAAACTTTTACACCATTTGTAGGAGCTGATGGTATTACAGGTTCAAATATATTATCTATGTTTAACAACACAAGAATACCTCAAGATTTTAGTGAGTGGTATTTCATATGTGCAACATTTAATCCTGATATTCAAGAAGAAGCTAGTTTTGAATTTTCAGATTTGCAAACCAATCATAACTTTTGGATGAATCACATTGAACCATTTAATAATGCTAGTGTTGTTAATTCAACTTATGGAAATAAATGTAAAGTAGAAATAATATCAAGGAGTGATTTATTAAGAGCTCGTGGTTTTAAGGTAGATTAAAATGTCTGAATTTAAAACAGAAGAAGTTGGTAATTTCGGAGTACCTGGAGTTTCCATTGAACAAACTTTATTAAACTCATATGACCCTTATAGTGGTATTGATTTAAGGGATGAAGTGATTAATCAAAATGTTTGTATTAGATTGGAGGCTTCGAGAGCACCAGATGGTGTATTGGAATTAGATGGTAGTGGTCAAGATTTTAATTTTCCTGATACTGATGGTTTGAATGATGGTGTATTCCGTTCGGTAGATAATCCTCTATGGCCAGATTACATTGGTGATTATGATGATGGAAATGGTGGATGTCAAACTACTTTAAATTTTATTGCTCAACAAGTATTTGAAGTGAGAGCCGTATGTGCTGATGGTTCTATGGTATTACTTGGAAATTCATATGATGATCAAAATATTCAACCTAATGATTGGTTTTACGAAAGTGGTGAACAAGCTTGTTTAAGCACAATGAAACAAAATTCAAATTTATTTTTTGCATCAGACAATGATAAAAGACAAACTCTTGGATTAATTTCTTCAGATGATTTGAACATAACTGAAGATAATTTTACCGACAACATTTCAGACTTATTATTTACACAGATACCAAAAGAAAATTTTATAACCAATGGTTCAGGTAGATTAGTTCAAGAAAATCTATATGAAACAAGTACATTAGGACAAAGCTCATATAAGCCACTTGGTAGTTGGACTTATTTAGGACTTGATGGTGTGGGTATTCATCTAACGCAGAACGAAACTGCTCCAGGAACAGAAACTCCTAAGAAATGGATACAAAGTGATGAGTATTCACAAGAATCAAATTCCACATATGGTTATGCTGGATGGGCGCCTTATATATATCCATTTGAAGATCATGAACTTAACTCTTCTAATTATCAGACATTTTTTAACTCACCACCAATACAAAAAAACCTCCAATGGGCTTCATGGGTGAGAGATAATGAATGTTTTTCATTTGGAAAATGCTTAAGATTTTATGCAGATAGTAATTATGGTTCTATAAGTAGTAACGATAACAGACTATCTGAATTATTTGGATTGATAGATGGCAATCAATATAGAACAAATAATCAAGCTCAAAAAATTTATAGTATATTTGACGAAGATAATCAAACAGGAGACACAACATTAAATCCATACAGTTCATTAGAAGTTAAATTTAAAATGAAAACAACTACTAGAGAATCTACTGATTTAAATACTAAATTTATTGAAACTGGTATTATAAGAAATATAGACTTAAATAATCCTAAATACAAAGTTTATGATGCAGATTTTGTCCTGTTTGGTAGTACTGCACCAAGCATTAATACTTTTCTTAATCATTGGACTACAACCACTCATCAAAATGTAGCTAATGAGGCTGATTGGGATAGTGAAATGAGTGATACAATTCCTCCCGTAAGTGGAGCACCATCCAATGCAGCAAACTATGGTTTACATAATGATACTAATCAATGGATTATAATAGGTGCATATAGAGGTGGTGATTTAGACCAAGATGACGAAACAGAAGATACAATGGATACAGATGGAGAGTGGAATTTAACAATGGATGATGATGCTGGTTATGATGATGATGATGAATCACATAACTTTATTCAATTTAAAAATTTTAGAAGTAATTTATTTAGAGAAAATTCTTCTCAAAATACGCATGATGAAATAAAAAACCTTCTTGATACTGCAGGCACTTTTAATAATTATTATTTACAAGTTGGTAGTGAGATGCTGAAAATCATAAGCCATAGAGTTAATGAAGACTATTATCCAGAATTAGCTGTTTTTAAAGTTCAAAGAGGGGTGGGGGGAACTACAGCTGTAGCTCATTCTAGTGGTGAAACCGTTCGATTTTATAGTGAAAATTATGATTTAGATCAACTAATTGGAGACAAATTTTATGAAACAAATTATCAAGATTTAAAAGCTGCTTATAATTCTATAACTTCAACTGGTGTTACAGGTAATAAATCTTTTGGTTCTATGAATAGATTTAGAAATTCTGAATTTAATAAATGGGAAGAATTTAGTTATACATTCAATTTAGTTGGTGACCATGTTCATCCAGATGATTTAACAAATGTAAGAAATTTAAATTTTGTTATACAAACAAGTAGTGATGAAGACAATAATGGTTTTCATGGAGAGGTTTTCATTGATGATATTGAAGTAAAGGAATCATATAAATTCACACCAGATGTTGATGTTAGAAAGAAAAAAGGTCCTAATGAATATGGTATAGCAGACTTAACAAAATATTATGATAAAGATTTACAGCCAAATGAATATGAAGACTCAACTGCACCATTGGAAGCACAATTTTATTTTTATCCAAGATACAATTACAATGATACATTTGGATTTCAAAAAGCTATTATACATAATGATTTTAGACAAGGTATGTTTTATATTTATGATGTGGATTGGGGTGATGGTTCTCCAAAAGAATTTGAATCTGAACCAATAAGAATTGATGAAGAGACATCATTATATCATACATATGAAACAAATGGTATTTTTGAAGTAACAGGTACAATGATACGAATGAAACCTGATAAAAATCATAACCCTTTAGGAATTATTCATCATAGAAAATTTCAATTATTTATAAATATTAATGAGAAATTAGATGAAGACTTTTTATATTTTGGAACTAATGGTTTCTCATTTATTCCATTTAGAAATACATTACCTGTAGTTGGTGGTTATGGTGAACAAAGTATTTATTATAAATCAATAAAAAGACAACTTGGTTTAATATCCGATGACTTGTCAATTAATACAGAATTTAAATCAATTGGTGATAGGTTAAAAACAGAAATTGCATTGGATAAAATGGATTCATCATTTAGTTCTAATTTCAATGTATTGAGAGAATATCAAAAACAAAGATTTTCGTCTGCTGATGCAACATCAGATGAATTACAAACACAACTAAATTACTTTAAGAATTTTGCTAATGATGATCCTGATATTATTGAATCTGGTTTGAGTGTTATGACTCCTGAATATTTATCAACTTTAGATTTTCCACAATATGTTCAAGAGTTTGATTTAAATGGTGATGGAGTTATAGATTTTAATGATGCATCATTGTGGGCTGAGGGTGATGAATATGAAAATTTTGATAGGCCAGATGTTTCAGATTTATTGTATAATTTAATTGCTGAAGTAGACAATCCTACAGGTGATTACTATACATATCCTGACTATGTTTACAATTGGAGTAGTGTAGATGATATACCAACTTTTATTGAAAGTGAAGTAATATACAATGGTATAAAAACAAATTCAGAAGAACTTGGAAAAACAATTGGTGATGCTGATATAACTAATATTAGGTATTTCAATACAGGTTCTAAATCAATTTGGGAAATGATAGGATTTGAACAAGATGATTTTAATCAAGTTGGTAATCCTAATGAACCAAGATATTGGAAAAAAATCATACCTAAAGGTTATTCAATTTTTGAAAGAGAGGGAATAATATCAACTGAAGATGGGTATATAATCAGTAATTACATTAATCAAACTGAACAAAATTGGTATGAATCTGATTTATATTATTATCCTGTTTTACCAAAATATTCATCAGATGGTAAATTTATTTTTAATGAATATCCAAATGATAAAATTAGATTTCCTGAAACTGGTCCTATTACTGATGAGGGATATTTTGATAATAATTTAAAAATATCAATAACAACTGATACCGTAGAAACTAATGTTTTAAATGATAAAAGTGGAAATAATAATTATGGGTTTTCTTTTAATGATTATAAACCTAAATTTAATCAAGAAACTTTACAACCACAAAAAGTTAAATCAACTGGTAATACAAGAGTAAGTAAATTTAGAGGGGCATTTTAATGTCAAGAAAAAGATTAATAAAAAATAAACCAATTGAAGGTGATTATGGAATATATTCTTTTAAAGATGATAATCCAAGTCAAGACTATTTAGACTCTGATGGTATTGCTATTCGTTATGATAAATTTTCAAGACAAGATTTATATTCATATTCAATTGGCGATGAAATAAATGAAATAATCTGTGATTCAAAAATTCAAAATGCTCTTAATTCTTCTATAGATGCATTAAAATTTACAGGTGGAAGTTTTATTGAAATCAATAGTATGAATATTAAAAACAGAGGTGTGAATAGTAATATTAATGATGTTTATTTTCGTATATACATTTTTTCTCAAGCATTTTTTAATCCTTATAATACAAATGGTAGTTTAAAAAGTTATGGCCAGATGCTCAGTACAGATACTGGATTTAGAAAATATAAAACAGGAACTACTGAACAAGTAGCTTTATTCTTTTCACAAAATGGTCCTAATTATGGTGAAGGTAATGCACCTGGTACAAGTTTGTTTCAAAATATTAAAATCGCAGAAGATTTTGATTCACTAAGTGTTTTTGACCAAGATGATAGTGGTGTGGTTAATTTAAATAATTATGACGCAGTTTTTGTTCCAGAATTTCATGATAAAAAATATGATGGATTCGACCCAAAAAGAAGCATGTTGAAATATGAATTTAATCCTGATGATGCTACAGATTCATCTGATATTGATAACCCATTTTCGGATGTTAGTGATTTAACAACATTATTTCAACAAGATGGAACAAGTAATCCAATTTATATCGCAATACATATGGATGGGGACATGGATACAACCTTTGATAAAAGTAGAAATGAAACTATATCCATATGGAGTTTAACTCCAGATGAATTGTTTGAATTAGATGAGAATGGTTTTCCCATAAGAGGTAAAGTGACAACTTTAAATTGGGATAATCACGATATTGAAAGGTATTCAAACGATCAAGATTATACAGCTGCATTTACAGGTGAGGCATTAAGTGTTACAATTAATACTTTGGGTGGTGTGGATGAAGAAAGTGCAGATTATAATCCGCCACCAGAATATAAACAAGAAAATCCAGCTGTTACTCCACCAATTTCAAGTTATAATCAAAACCAAATTAATGAGTTAATACTTAACATGCTTCCAAGTAATGAGTTATTAAAACCGAACGATAATTTCAATTACGGAAGTGGAATATCAGAGGAAAATGGATATTATTATACCTCAGAATTTGCAGACTATTTACCAATTCCATATGTAGAATTATTAACTGAAGAGGAAAAAGATTTTCAAATATATTATGGAAATAAAGATGAAAGGATATTAGTATCAGCTCCAAATGTAGTAAATTTAAGTTTTGATGTAGCAGTTCATCCCGAACCATATGGTAGTGATGAGTTAACATTATTCTATACAGCTTTACCAAATAATCAAGAAGACAATATAGATATAGAATTATATAGTAAATTTACAAATCAAGAATATGAATTTTCAAATTCCACAACAATAAAAAATCCAAATAATGCTGACTACATATTTTTTGTGATTGATTGGGATGATAGAGAAAATGTTTATGAGAGTATAAATGATGTGTTAGCAAATTATCCTGAAACAATGGATGAATTAATAGAAAAACAAAGTGAAAATTTATATATTCCACAATATATGAGTAATACAACTCAAATGGGTCTGAGAAATAAATTAACAAATAATTATAACACACCTGGAATTAAAACAATTAAAACTGTTATGATTTCTCATCAGACAGAGATGGATATATCGGGTGTTTATAATTCTAACATTGAACCAATTAGATGGAAATTAATAACCACTCGTATATTTTTAGACATACCTACAAATGAATTTCCAGACTTTGGTCAAGTTGGTGGTGATGATTATGTTACTATACCTTGGCCTTATACAACTCCAATCATTGGTGGAGTAAGTAAAGATTCAAAATATTCAAAGTCAATCAATGATATATTGGGTGGTGGTAAAATTGGTAATTTGGATATAATTGATGAAACATTTTTGGTTGAAGCTAGAGAAAATGATGAACTTGGTAAAAATATAGAAAAAATGGATTTAGAACAAGTTAGATTCTTTAATACAGGTAGTTATGATATGAATACTCTTTTAGAAATACCATCTGATTATTATGAGATTAATGACATATCTCCTTCTGCATTAGATGATTATTCTTTTCCTGTTTTTTATGAAGAATTTAGTAGTGTGTATTCACAAAATTACACTCTTGTTGAAAATCAAGTTTCACCTTCAACATTAAGTTTTAGTAATGATGATGTTGATTATTGGTTACAACACGGAAGGCCTGATATAGCTCATTGGATTGATGTGAATGAACGATGTTTAAATGGAGAGGAATGTCCAAAAGTATTAGACAATTTTGGAAACTTCCTATCAGGCAATAATCTACCAGAGGAGTTATATGAAAGTATTTATTGGAATAGTTATGTTAATAATTTTAATACATTGTTTACACCTACAGGTGGTCAGTATGGGCAGTGTAGAACTCAAAGTGATATAAATGGTGATGATATTAACGATATACGATATTGTACACCAAAATGGCCACCAACATCTGCATTACCAACTCCTTTAGAAGGTTTATTTTCACATGGTAGTGAAGATTATTTTTTCTCAAACATTGGTGCTCCTGTTAATTATCTTCCAAGTCAAAATCAAGTCATGGGTAATCAATGGAATACTTGGGGTAATGCGTTTAATCCTGACACTGGTGAAGGTGGAGCTCCTCCTGGAGGTTATTTTGGTCCGGACATGTTTGTACCATCCGATAATTATTGGACTGGTGGTGCTACTGGTTTTAACAATAGTCCACTATCTTGTCCTCCTCAAACCTCTACATATGAAGGAATCCAATCAGGTTATGATTTTTATAATTTTGCTAATTTTAGTTGGTGGTATGATGATATTGGAGGTAATGAATTTTGTTATTATGCGATGTCTGCGATGGGACATCCAGGTCAACATTATAAATGTGAATTTAATGAATGCACATATGATTTTCTTTACACTTATTACGACTTTATAGCTGACTTTAATAGAGATACATTATATTCAGATTGGGTTGAATTTTTTTATACAAACATAGAGTTTAATTTTGATGAAATTATTTATGGTGGAAGTTCTGATGATGGTGGAGGAGTTGTTTGGCAAACAGTAGACGATCTTTTTCCACCACCTTTAGATAATCTTACTCCACAATGGCAAAGAGTATATCACGGAAATGAATTTCCTTCAGTAAATAATGCAGAATTTGGTAATCCATCTTTTTCTGAATTTTGGTTTGAAGCCTTTCCTCAAAGACAAGGAAGTAATAATTCACTTGTTGAATTTGGTTCTATCAATAGTGACTTTTTACAATCTCAAGCAACTTCTTTATGGTGGTGGGTAAACCTATCATTTAGTTTTTACAATTATGTAGGATGGATGACAGATGGTGTTAATGGTCCATGGAGTCCTAATCCAGATGAACAAACTCTTACTCAATATGAAGAACTTCTTGAAACTACATCACAACATATTGGACAAGAAATAATTAAATGGGCTCAAAATAACTTTCCTGCACAATATCAAGATGCACCACTTCCAAGTGGAATAATAACAGATGGATGTGATGAGAGAATACCTGATAATCATATTTTTATAAATTCACAAGGTAGTGTTTTATATAAATTTGAAGAAAACCAAGTTGGAATTGAAGGTATTCAATTCGACCTTCAAAATCCATATACTATATTGGATATAACTCAAGGTGGTGCTTTACAAGATAACAATTGGGTAACAAATTTTTCTAACGAAGGTGATGGTAATAAAGCAAGAGTTGTTAGTTTTAAAAGTCCAGCTGGTAATTCTTACCCTATTATAGGTTGTGGAACTTTAATGAATTTAATAATTCACTCTGAACAAGGAGATTGGATAGAAACTCAATCTCAGGTTGAAAACATTACAGCTGCATTGTTTCCTACATCCCTAAATAATTCTGGTTTGCAAATACAATATTTTAAACCTGAAATAGGTTGTGGAGATGAAAATGCACTTAACTATGATTCAAACACTACACTTGGTTATGATTTTAATAATGAATGTAATTATCCAACACCAGAATCAGCAGATGAATTTACAAATGTGGATGGGGATAGTGAGTTTTTAAATTATCCATATCGATATGATGCTGTTGTAAATGGTGGATTATATTGGGATGGTTCAACAATAGAAAGAACTTATTCTGAAGATAATTCTGTTGGACAGATATTTATAAATGATAACAAAGATATAATTTTGTCTCAAAATTGTAAATTAGAATTTAATACTGGAAACATTACAGATAAAACCATATATGATTCAAGTGGAAATTCAAATAAAGGATTAATAATTGGAGATTATAAGATTAAAAAAGCACAGAAAAATGAACAAATGAGAAGAGATTCATATATAAAAACACCAATAAGAACTAAAGAAAATGGAGCGTTGTAGTTATGCCTAATTTAGAATATGATTTTAATAATGATGATTATCAATTAATTGCTAGTGACGAAACAAATGTTCAATTATCAAATAATGATTATGTAAGAATTTCTCTCTACACTATAAATGAAGGTAATCAAATTTCAAATGAAATTTATCAATATAGTGTGACTGTTGCAGATACTGAAATAGTAACTCAAAAAGCTGTTTTTTATTCTTCTTTAAGTGAAATACCATTTGACATAAATGAATCAGCATTTTTTACAGGAACTGAACCTAAAATAAGATTAGTTGGTTCATCATATAATGATTTTAAATTATATCAAAGAGACGACAATGGTTCTAAAAAGTATTTTTTAAAACCAAATGAATTATTTAACGACAAAGAACTTCCTGAAGGTAAATACAATATAAAAATTGATTTTTTACAACAACTTAATCCAAACAATATTACTACAGAGTATCTTGAAACTCTACCACAACCTCAATACATACAAGAGGTTGATATTGATGGTGATGGAGATTTAACTGTATTAGATGCAGTTGAGTGGCCTGATGTAGGAAGACCTGATATAGCCTATTATATAAGTCAACAAGTATCTGGAGTTACAAACTATTATACTGATTATACACCTACAGGTGATGAAGATCCAAATCAAGGTCCATTAGATTCAGATGCTTATCATAATCCAGGTTTTGTTGGAAACACATATGATTTTATAATTAAACAAATTTCAACTTCAAGAAAAGAAGTTAGATTAAAATTGTTAAATCATGATTTGCAAAGAAATACTGATGGTAGTTTTAATTATCCATACAATGATATATTAAATCAACTTACTCAAAATAACCCAACTACAGGATATAAATTTAATCACTTATTGAATGTTGGTGATGGTAACCATATTCCAATTACTAATTTTGAATTTGATGGTGTAACTGATGGTAAAGAAAATCAATCAATTATTTTAAGATTATATGAACCAATACCTTTATTTGTTAACAACCAAAAATTAGTATCAATTGAATCTGAAAAACTAATAACACAAACAACAGAAATTTATTATTTTTCTGATGTTGAACCTCAAGTTATTGGATTGGGTTTAACGCCTGATAATTTAGAAAATTGGATAAATCCAAATCAAACTGAAAACCTTGAATTTCAAAATTATGATGAATTAACGTCTTCATTATCTGATATTAGTCTAAATCAATATGTGTCAGGCAGTTCACATTATTATCCAAATTTAAATATAGATTATAATGAATTTTCAAATCATACATTTTTTGGTTCAGCTAAAAGAAAACTTGAAAACTTTGAAACAAAAATAAAAACCATTCAAGGACATTATTCTAAAATATCAAGTTCATTAAATGTCTCCTCTTCTATGGAAGGTGATTCAACAGACGTAATACAATTAAGAAAAGATTTATTCAATAAAATTAATGAGGAAATAAATGCATTTACACCTTATGAAAGATTTTTATATTATGATGGACAAAGTGAATCAACTGCTTCAGCTCCAAGTTTGATAAATTATGCTGATACAATTCCTGTACAAACTGGTATAAACAAAGATTACATTGGACAAATAAATGGTGGAGATGGATTTGATGTTGTTTATCATCATTCATCTAAAGATACAGGTGGTGCATCAAGTGGTCAATTCATTGATTTGTTTACCAACAAATACTATGTTCATAATAAACCATTTTTTAATTATAGTAGTTCTATTTATTTATCATTTTTAATGAAAGCAGATAGTGGTAGTGCTTTAACTTTTGATAATAGACAAGAAAATTATCCAAATGATGGTGGGGATGTTTCATTTCCACGAGATTCAAAATTTAAAGAAAATGTATTAAATCCACAAATGACGAGTAGTGCGTATCAACGATATATTTTCCATACATCTCATTCTTATTTCATACCGACAGCAAAAGTTGATAATGATTTTTCTCGAATTAATGATTTTAAAGCTGGTTCAAGTGAAATAGAAATTTTAAGTGGAAGTTTTAAAACGGGTTCAACATTTGTAAGAGATTCAAGTGGAAAGTATCAAAACTATTCAACTGTTGTAACAGGTAGTGGTGTTAAATTTAAAGGTTCGGTAATGCCTGCTGGTGAATTGTTTAGAATATTTTATAAAAATAATTTATCATCAAGTTTACAAGGTTATTGGAACATCGATGATGTGGAATCAGGTAGTGCTTTAACTATTGCTAATGTTACTAATGACGCAGGGCCAACAACTGGTGATGCAATATCGATTTCAGGTTCAACTCCACCTCACGAATCACAAAATGACCCAGTAACCGCTGCTGGAGGTGTTCAAATACACAATCGAACATATGGTTCATCTTATTTTATGATAAGTGAAAGTAAACAAAAAGTTGTTTTTGATACAACTGATTTTAATTTTGGTAAAGATGATGATTTTTCAATGGCTATATGGGTAAAAAGATTTCATCCAAATGTAGTAAATGCAAACTCATCAGATAACGGTGTTCAATCAATTTTTACAAGAGGGCATACTAATCATACATATGGTATTGATTACAATCAAGACAATTCTTCATTAAGAGCTGGTGTTCGTGGTAGTGATGCTGATGGAGGAAGTACTCACATAGTTCAAACAACCTGTGATTTAAGTTCAAGTTGGAATCATGTAGCATTCACTTATGAAAGTGGTTCAGATGCTGGTATAAAACTATACCTTAATGGACAACTTGCTGCTTCTAAAACCACTATAGCTCCTTATAATATTACTGGCTCAAATGATTTTAGTCTATCGAGTATTTCTAAAGAACCTGAGTTTTTAAGTCTTGGTGGTGCTGACCAACTTGGAGGTGGTACTGGTACTATTCCTAACCGTTGGTTCAATGGATTTTTACAATATCCAAGAATTTATAATAGAACTATATCTGCAGATGAAGTTCAACAATTGTATTTACTGCCTGATGGTATATCGGATTCAAACATCACAGATGTAAAAGTAACATTAAAAAATCCAAAAAATGCTTTACCATTTGATAACTTATTTCATACAAGTTCTGCTGAATGGACTAATTGGTATAATGATTTATTAACCAAAGCTGAAACATTTGATACTAACAATATTCATTCATTAGAAAATAATTTACCACTTTATATTCAAGAAAGTTCTGAATATGGTGATTTAAAAGATTTCTTATCACTTCAAGGTGAACAATATGATGTTATTAAAAATCACATTGATGGATTAAATACCATTCACGATAGGGGATATAATGAATCAAATTCACCACCAGAAAACATTTATCCAATGTTGTTAGATAATCTTGGGTATCAAGCTATTAATCCATTTAGTGGTAGTTTAACTGATTCATTAGGTTCTTATTTAAGTGGTGTTACTTCAATTGATGATATTAAAAACAACACTTGGAGAAAAACTTTAAATAACATTATATACATTTATAAATCCAAAGGAACAAAAAACTCTATAAGAGGTTTGTTAAATGTATATGGTTATCCTCCTGACGTTTTATCTGTAAAAGAATTTGGAACAGGTTATGAAACGAGTAACGATAATCAAAGTCCGTTTAATAATCAAATACCAACTTCAGGACAAGTTGATTTAGATTTAGAAGCTCAAGGAAACTCTATACAATTTCAAAGTTCTGATAATAGATTATTTTATTATATGTTCCAAAACAATCCACTTAGAACTTTTAATCTTGATTGGTATATGAATGATGCTAATATTAACACAATTGAGTTTGTCTATAAACACAACAGTACAACCAATACGCAAACAATTTTAGAATCAAGTGGTAGTGGTAATCAAAAATTATGGGATTTAAGATTAATTCCAAGTGCTGATGGAATTAGTTCTTCATTTGAATTTAGGTTGAATAATTCAAATACGGGTTCAGGTGCTATAGCTAGTAATGCTATATCGATGTCAACTTCATATTCAAAAATATTAGATGGACAAATATGGAATTTAATGTTACAAAGAATGACATCAAGTATTAGTGGTAGTGGAACAAATGAATATAGATTACACGCTGCTTTACAAGATGATAAAAAAATAACAACCTATAATTATGTGACAATGTCTGTAAGTGGTGGTTTATCAAATTCTTACATAACTGGAGCAGCAGATAACAATTATTATGCAAACCAAAATTTTGTATTAACTGGTAGTAGAGCATCTACAAACTTTTCTAATTTAGTGGTTGGTAGAACACTCAGTGGTTCTTTAGCTCAAATAAAAGCATGGAATAGTCCATTAAGTACATCAAGATTTAGACAACACACAATAAACAAAACTTCTGTCGTTGGTAATACAATAAATTCTCATAAAGATGAGTTGATTTATTATTTTAAACTAAGTGAAAATTATAGCACTTCATCAATATCTTCTTCTACTCAATTAGTATCATTTGTAGACGCTGCATCAAAAACAACACTACCAACTAATTATACATTTCAAAAAACTGGAAGTTTTTTAACAAGTTCTGTAGCTTATGGTGTTGATATTATAAAACAAATAAAAATTGGTTTAGCAGATAATAATGAAAATATTGTAAATGATAATAAAATTAATATCAATCCATCGTATAAAGTGATTGGTAATTTAAATTCTAAAACACCATCTATTATAAAAACAGAAAAAGGTGTAAACAATGTTTCAAACAAATTAGAGTTAGACAAATCAATGACAAACATTATAGATGGTCATATTTTAGATAGAACAGATACTTTTGAATTTGATAAATTTTATGGTAATCCGATGAATTTTTACTCTTCATCATATACTGAGTTAGATAATTTAAGACACAACTTTTTTAAATCTTTTCCAATTCAAGTTAATATAAATGAGTTCATAAGAGCTAACGAAAATATTTTTAATCATTCATTATCAGAGGGTATAAAAACATTAGTTCCAGCTCATTCAACACTAAGTGATAGTAGAAGTGGGTTTGGTATAACAGTAAAACAAAATTTATTAGAGAGAAACAAGTATTCTCATAAACAACACTCAGTTGAGATAAATCCAAACCTAGCAAGTGGTAGTCTTAATTTTGTTGAGAATACTGAATACAAACAACAATCTTTTACAGCTAATCTTGAACTACCATACAGTTCATCAATAAGTTTAGGTAATGCATACTCAGCTAGTAAAGGATATATTCACTCACCATTTTTACAACCATCAGGTGTTACAGGTTCAATAGAATTTCCTAAATCAGGCTCTTCAATACTTGTAAATAATTTTATTTTATTAAATACAACAACAATTGATTTTCCTAAATCAGGCTCAATAGATATGGGCAACAATTATCAAACTGGTAGTAATCAAGTTCCTAATTTTTTAAGAAAAGGTGGAATCACCGGTTCTGTTGTATTTCCATATTCATCTTCAATTAATTTTATTTCAACACATTTTAACAAATCATTTGAAAACATACACGATAGTTGGGGAACGAGTTCCAATGATACACATTTTATAAATTTTGCAGGTGGTACTGGTTCTGAAGCAAACTACAATGTCGGACACATTGATACAAGAGTTGTATTTCATATGATTGGAGACACAGAATTTTACTCAGCTTCATTTGGTAACGCTACTGATTTTGGTAACTCTGAAAGATTTGATAATAGATTACAAATAACAGAAAATGTTCCCTCTTCAGTTCAATATGATTCAAAGAATTTTGCTACTGGGTCTGGTATATTTAATGGTAGAATGATGGGTAAAACAAGATATTTTTTCACAAACACAGACGGAACAATTGAATCTTTACCTATTAATCATGTTACAAGATTTAGTAATCCTTTTACAACTCAAATGATAAAAGGTACACAAAATACAAATCCAGGATTTTTTCCAAAATCATCACCAACAGAAAAAGATGTGGATTTTTCAACAGCTTCTTTTTATAGTATAAGTGTAACTGGTGGAGAAAATCAAATAATTATAAAAGATGATGGTAACCCAATCATAGGTTCAGATGGTAGTATAACATATGGTTAAAGTAATTAAAAAATACTATATTTTTTTAATTTACTAATATTTATATATGAATTAAAGTATTAAGATTACTTCAAAGCAGGAGAAAATAAATGGGATATTTAGATAATACATCAATTACAGTTGATGCAGTTTTAACAAAAAAAGGTAGAGAACTTTTAAAAGATGGAAAAAGTCTGAACATAGATTCTTTCACTCTTTCAGACACGGGTGTCGACTATACATTGTTCAACACCAATCATCCAAGTGGTTCAGCTAAATATGGTGAGGCTATTGAAAACTTACCACAATTAGAAGCTAGTGTTCACGCTGAGTATAATATGAGAAATAGATTAATTAGTTTGAATCAGAGTTCCATAGCTATTCCTGCTTTTACTTTAAGTGGAACGGATTCAAAAAATTCAACAGCACTAACATTTAACAATGATGATCCTGTATCATCTGCAATCACTCTTCGATTAGTTGGTTTTTCAAGTGCTAATAATCAAGGTGTTACTGCAGTTGTTCAAAGACCAAGTGTTGTTGATATTGTAACTGGTGGTGGAACAACTGAAAATCAAGGATTAAGTGGAACTACTGTGAAAAGAAACTTTTTAACATCTGAAGAAATACCACAGGCTGTTGCTTATGATATTCCAGCTTCAATTGAGGGGAGTGATAGAGTCTCTAGTATAACAATAAGAGTAAAACCACAAGATAATGCAGGACAAGTTTCGTTTATTTACTTTAATGATAATGAAACAGGAGCTACGATTATACTTACTGTAACTAACAATAGAACGAAACCAGCATCAAACTTATTATCGACTGGTGGAATAGGCGCATAAATTTAAATTAGGAGATTATTAAATGGCTATAGCAGGAACAAATATAAAATTAGATTCAACGGAAGGTATGGATAAAATCACTACTGTAGAGAAGGTTACTTCTCCATATCATTCGGATGGTTCGGAGACACTCGCAGCTGCTAAAGTGACTCAATCAACTCATTTAACAGATACAAATGAAACTTATTTCTTCGGAATATCAAGTACAGATACTCCTACAACTGAAGAATGGAATGTTGCATTTGGTAGTTTAAATGGATTTGGTTCATTAGTTGAAGCGAACACAAAAGCTGAAACAGAAGCTATTTATAAACAATTTGCTAGTTTACTACTGGCTCCTACAGAAGTAACTGGTGGTTTTATTATTTCAAATAATAATAGTTTAGCAACTGCTCCAAACAATGCAAAAGTTTCAAGTGGTAGAGATGAAGAAATATATGTTCTTTCTGCAAAAAGAAGTAATATGAAAGATAGAATTAACAAAGGAACTTGGACACTTACATTAAGTGGTTCAACATCTGCAGGAACTGCAGGAGCTAATCATACTGGAAGTAGTGTAGGAGCTCCTAAACTTGATTTAACAGATGATAGTTCTAATAAAACACCAACTGCCACACCTGTTGGTGATAGATATAATATTGTTAGTGGTTCGGCTGGAACTATTAGTGGTAGTGGTGCTTCTGATAGAACTTATGGTTTCTTTTATCCTGATGTTGGAATTATGGTGTTTAGTGCTACTGAGTTGTCAGCATCAATTCCTGGAGTTAGTGGTTCAGGTGGTCTTGGATATATAAATGAAACTGTAGTGTTTAATAATCGTAGACATGCAGGTTTTGGATTTGCAAAATCAACAGATGCTAACAGGAAAAATGCTCTAAGATTTATAAATTGTTTATCAGTAGACAATCATGCATCTGCTGGTGCTAAACTTTCATTTAGAGATGAAGAAGACCAAGTAAGTGCTCAATATTTCTGTAGAGTTAGAAGTGGACAAGCAAACTTTTCAAACAATCCAACATTCGTTAGTGGTTCAAACAATGAATTAAGAAATGAAAAAATGAAAGGTAATCCACAAACATTTATTACATCGGTTCAATTATATAATGAAAATCAAGAGATGGTTGCGGTAGCTAACTTATCAACTCCGTTGAAAAAGAACTTTAGTTCTGAAGCGACTATCAAAGTGAAGTTAACTTATTAATGACATGTTATGTTCGTATTTAAAGATATTAATAAAACATCAACTGTCATTCAACAGAATACTGTAAACTACACTCAAAATTTAACTACGTCATCTGCTGGAATTGAATCTTTTAAAATAGTTTCTGGCTCAATAAATAAAAATTATTGGGATTCCCTAAATCGATTATTTTATACAAGTGGTTCACCTGTTTATGGTAATGAATTAAAATTTGCATCACCAAATGGAAATTTGTCTATTGTTAGAGTAGCAGGTAAACAACATTTAACAAAATATCATGGATACCCGAGTAGTTCAGTAATAACCATCCCATCAACATATTATGGTGAAAAAATAAAAGAGGGAAGTTTTCAATTTACAGATTTAAACAATCCTGATAATAATGGTGTTAATCCAATTATTGTGGATGATGGAATCGGTAATTTATATTCTACAAATGCTCACCACTCACAAAGTGTATCAGCAGCCTCGTCATCAGATAATTATGTTGGAAATATATTTTATGAACAAGGTTTAGTTGTATTAACTGAAACTGGAAGTTGGAGTGGTAGTGTTAACTACTCAGATTTAGCCACTAATTTTAGTTTAAAATTTGACTCTTTTAATACAATTCATACTCATGAATACACCGTAACGATAAATCCCAATGAATATAATTCATCGATGAACTATACGTTGAGAAGTCCCATAAGTGGTTCATTAAAAAGAAATACAAAATTTTTATCAAGAGATTTTACTGGTAGTAACTTTAGTCCATACATTACAACAATAAATTTATATAGTGAGGACGATTTAATCAATCCAGTAATTCAAGCTAGATTACCAAAACCAATAAAGAAAAGTAAAAAAATAACGACAACATTTAAAATAAAATTAGATATATAGGAGACAAATGGTTACAT
>CEUT01002917.1_pt1 | contig 19102 bp, 7 predicted proteins | sample 531401 | NCBI WGS metagenome assembly CEUT01 (sample SAMEA2622821, study PRJEB7988) | marine metagenome | biome: marine biome (ENVO:00000447); feature: surface water layer (ENVO:00002042); material: "saline water (ENVO:00002010), including plankton (ENVO:xxxxxxxx)" | depth 5 m | reverse complement strand
TTTGATTTACTTGAGCGTATAAAGAAAGTAGCTACCGAGTGGGTTAAACCAGGTCATAGAAAAGGATCTAATACACATAATGTTTCTGCTACAGTTAGTTTAAAACAAGATGAATGGAAATATGCAGGTGAATGGATGTGGGACAATAGGGACTACTATAATGGTTTGTCTGTCCTACCTTATGATGGTGGTACTTATACACAAGCACCATTTGAAGATATAAGCAAAGTTAAATATGATATGATGATGAAGTCATTAACAGAAATAGATTTATCTAACATATATGAAGGCGAAGATGAAACAGATCTAGCCGGTGAAATAGCTTGTGCAGGCAATAATTGTGAAATAACTTAACTAATAATAACTATAAATAATAAAAGGGAGGTCTTTCGGCCTCCCTTTTTTGGTTACAGGAACTTTTGGGTATGGTGCCCAGTTTTATTTGTTCCTTTATTTAAATTCTATTTCTTTTTTAAATTGTATTTTTTTACCAGGAAATTTTGGTAGTTCTTCTTTTTTCTTTTTCTTAGCCATTATCTGCCATTCAGGCCAACCAGCTAACATAGCTATTATTTGCCAAGTTTCAGCATCTTCACCTAGCGCAGCTTCTATGTTATTTACCTTATTTAAAACTCTATCTAAAGGTAAGTTAGTTGTAGCAGATATTATTTTAGCTGCAGCTTCGTAAGCTGGGTTATCTAAACTAAATCCTTTATCAAATATTTCTTGTCTACGCTTTTTACTATCAAACTGGTATGCAGCTTGTCTTATTTTAGATATTTTAGAACTTATTGGTGGTGATAATTGCAATAGTTTATATACAGCATCTACATATTCAGGTCTTGGCCTATCAGATCTTTCATATATATCTATTAAAAAGTTTTTAATAACAGCTACAGTAGCACCTGCAATACCTAAACCTCTTAATGTAGAATCTAACATACCATTAGCTACTCCTAAATATTTCTTTTCATTTTCTTCATCTTCATCATCACCAAATCCTATAGCAAATAAAGCTTGTTGTAATGCGTTAAATATTAAGTTTTGTACAACACCATAGTATATAATTTTACTAACGTGTGTTTTAGCATCACCTCTTTTATTTACAAGATCTTGAAAAGCTCTTTTCTGTATTCTAGCATACTGCATTGGAGTATTAGCAAATGCTAATATAACTCTACCTAAATCACTAGCTTGTTGTTGAGATATTTTACTAGGATCAGAAGACTGCTGAGATATTTCAGCTGTTTCTTTCCACTCTGATAAAGCTTGTTGTTCAGCTTGCTTTAATTCTACACCTTGATTAACTAAATCGTTAACTCTATTTCTGTAAAACGTAGCACCACCTGAAGCTATAGCAAAACTATCTGCAAACTGTGTAGGTAAATAACCTTTTTGAAGTATATAATTCATTACACCTCTTGCTTTGTTTTTAGCAGTTGCAGCAGCATTAGCTATTTCATTTTCATTTATGTTAAGCTTTAATCCGTTACGTCTATCAGTCAAATAATCTGAGTTCATTAACATCTTAAAATCTTTCCAATATTGTTTTTGATTAGCAAATGCTTTACCAGCTTTATATGGGTTATTAAAGCTCCAATTTAAAAAGTTTACAGCTGATATAGTTTGTAGTACTGCTGATCTAGTATTAAAGAACATAATAGTACCAATAGAACCGTTTATATAATCTAATACTCTATTACTGAGTCTATTACCACTAAACATCCTATTTTTACCTGACTTCATTCTAGATAAAACATTTTCTACAGCTTCTCTATATTTAGCTCCATAAGCTGCTTCAAGCTTATTTAAATTTTCAGTGCTAAATATTTCATTGGCATTATCTAAATAACCTGATTGTTCTAAATATTTTCTACGTTTAGTAGTATTTAGTAAATCTATAAGATCAGTTGTTATAGTACCAGCTAACCACTCTTGAGATGGTTTTACGTAACCATCACCTTTAGTTACAGACAGTATTTGATCAGCAAATGCTTTTAGTTTACCATCAGAGTTTATAATGTCTACAAGTTCAGATAAATCAGTTTTAGATAAACCAGGTACTTCATAACCCATTTTATTAAATAAATAAACCCTAACTGCTTGCTCGTTAGTAAAACCACTATCATTTGTTTTTCTAAGATCTTTTGGTACTTCTAATGACTTTTTAAGTTCCTTAAAATCTTGCATCATTTGTATACGATCAGATGATAAGTTTTCTATAGCTCTACCATATGGATCTAATAAATGCTCTTTAAACCAAGCCATTTGGCTATCACCTAGTTTTCCTTTACTTAACAGTGGGTATACTAATCCCATAAAATCTTCAGCTGAATAAGGTATAAAGAATTTTTTATTACCTTTGTTTGCTCCACGTACTTTAGCTTTAGCTTTTGAATATCTTTTTTCCGATGCAATGCCAGTTGTTTGTTCTATAATTTTATTAAAGTCTTCATCTATAGATTTACTAAACTTAACTTTAGCTTGTTGCACTTTAGATTTAACATCTATTTGGTCTAAAGCATCTTGAACAGCTTGTACATTAGCATAAGCATCGTCTGCAAAATAAAAGTCATTATAACCATCAGCTGCTTTATCTACTACCCAATTAGCTTTGGCAGCTCCAGTAGAATTACCTAAACCAACTATATTTTCTATTTTAAATTCTAGTCCTTCAGATTTTAAAAACTCATATATAGCATCAGCTGATTCAGGCGCACGAGCAGTAAGTACAAATAAATCTTCATTACCTCTAGCATCTCTAATCTTTTTAGCTACATCAAATAGTGGACCACGCTTGCCTTCTCTTACAATATTAAAATCACTAAAATCCATAACAGCTCCTTCAGCTACTAAATCAGCACCTTTTTCTGCAAACTCTTCAGCAGTAAGTTGACCTTCAGTTCCATCTGGTTTAGTATAAAATACTATACTTTTAGTTCTAGCTAATGTATCATCAAAGTCAAATACCCTAATTTTTTTAACTGGAGCATCTAATTTTCTAGCGTTAGCTAAAGCGTTGTCTAATGTAGCAGCTTTACTTAATAAATCTTCCATACTTAAATCACCTTCTAAGTTTAATACTTTAGAATCATTAAGCATAGATTTTGAAAATTTAGCAGCTTTTAATTGACTTGGTGCTGTTTTTAAATAATCGTTTATTATATCTTGAGCTTTAGTAGATTTCATAGCTAAATCTCCAGTTAATTTACCAGCTTTTGTTTTATTTATTTCAAATATTAAATCAGATACTAGTTCATAAACGTTAGGATTATTTTGAAATTTTTTAGGAACATTTAAATTATACTTTTCGGCAAAAGTAATTGTTTTACCATTGTAAAATGTTTTTAATATAAAAGGATTAAGCTTAATTTTTTCGTTAAAAAATCTCATGTCAGATGCAGGAGGAACCTTATCCCAATCAGATTTTTTACCAGTCTTCATAGCTATATCCATCATTTCACTTACTAAAGGATATTTTTCGCTTTTAGCTTTCCACTCTCCATATTCAGGTAAGTTATATGTTAAATCAACTATACCCTGATATGTTCTCATATCTCCTTTTATACTTTTTATTCTAGTAGTTTTATTAAAAACCATCTGCTTATACTCTTTCTCAGCATAATTTTTCCAAAATTCCCAAACACCATCGACCTTACTACTCATTGCTTTTGCTTTGTCTAAAGAGTATTCACCATGTTGATAGCCATGTTCTTCATATTTATTAAACTCATTAGCTCCATCCATAGAATCTAAAACAAGAGCTTCATTTTTACTAACAGCAGCATTAGCATTATTATTATATTGAAGTTCTTTTATACTAGGACGAGATTTTGGATGTTCATCGTATATTTCTTTCCATTTATCAAGAATATTTCTTTTTTCTTTATTAATTAAATTTAAATTTTCTTTATTATATTCTAAATTTTTTAAAGTTTGCGCTTTTGCAATGTAAATTCTATTTTTAGGAGTTGGTATTTTTAAATTTAATTTTTTTGCAATTTTATTATTTAATTCAGTTAAATTACCTATATAACCTGCTTCTATCATAGAAGTTGTTTCTCCTAATTTTTGAACATCTGTAACTTTTTCAATATCACTTACATACCAAAATTTAGCACCAACAGCACCAGTAGAGGGTTTACTTCCAAAAGCGTTTCTTCCTGCAGCGGCTAAAGTCTGTGAAGTGGTGTATGAAAATATATCAGAACCAAATTCAGGAGCAAAAATATCTACAATATCATTTTCAAACTTTTTAAAATCATCAGGATTAGAATGATCTAAAAAACCACCATACGCCCTTTCTATATCAGCATTGATACCTTGTTTTTCTTTAGCCGTTGTTGTTTTAGCACTTTCAGCTATTACTTTTTTTACTTTATCTTTTAAACTTTTACTAAACTTAACACCTTTAGGTCTAGCTATTTTTTCTCTAACTTGTGGAGCTCCTCTTACTACTTCTTCTTCTGTTATAGTTTCTGATAAGTCTATAGTATTATCAGTTTTATTTCCCTTAGCATCGTAAACAGGTTGTTTAGGATTATTTAATATTTCGTTAAATTCGTTTTTAACTATAACCTCTGCTAAAAATTTAGGCATTTTTCTTTTTAAAACATCTGGTCTTATACCCATCAAATAGTCTACAACTTGACCAACTGAAGGATCTAAAGTTTTAAACAAATCTAAACCAGATTTTAAATTAGAAGTAGATGGTATACGACCCTCGTCAATAGCTTTTTGCATTTGAGTAGGGTTCATATTTTTTATTTCTAACTCGTAGAAAGGAGTCCATTTAGACCTTCTCATAACAGCTGGATCTACTTTGTTTAAAGCTATTAAATCTTCTGTTATACTTTCGATAAATGCTTTTCTATTTTTAGTTGATAATCTACCATCTTTAGGTAAACTTAATTTATCATATATTACTTTAGCAAATCCACCTGGTTGAACACCTGAACCAGTAGTATAATCTACAAAAGCTTTAAAAAACTTTTTAGGATCTGTCATAGATGGCCTATCAGTTTTTCTTAAAAAATTTATTATATCTCTTTTAGCTAAGTTAATCTCATTGTCTGTTAAGTTTATTTTATCAGCTATCTTTGACTGTTGAGGTTTAATTTTCTTTAACTTATCTTGAGCAAGTTTCATGTCAGCATACTCTTCAGGGCTAATTTCATCTGACACTAAAGTTTCAGCTATAGTTGTTTTAGAATCTTCACCACCAACTTTTTTAGTAGTAGTTACTGTTGTAGGTTGTTTACCTTTTTTAGCTTGTATATCACCAGCTGATAATTGTATTATTGTTTGTCCAGCTTTATTTTTACCAGTTAACCAACCGAATAAACTATTTTTAGAAGCATCATATTCAGATTGATATTTGTCACTTATTCTTTCTTTAACTTCTTTAACAAAACCAGGATTCATATTTAAGTAAGCTTGGCTAACTGTATTTCGTATTGAAGCATCCAAAGTATTACTTTGCTCTATTTCCAATAAAGCTTCAAAAAACTCTGGAGAATTTTTAAATTCTTCTTTAGATTTAAATTTCCTATTTTCAGCTGGACCAGTAAACTTATCAAATATATCTTTTATTTTTCTATTTTCTTCTGTTTTAGAAAACTTAGTATCTATATCTTGCTTTGCTACTTTTCTAGCAGCTTCTATAGTTTCAGGTTTTAATTCACCTTTAGCTATTTGCTTTTGATAATCTTTAATAAAATTATATACATCTTTACCTGTTTCAAATTTTATATGACCATATCCTTTACCTTTAAATATAGGTGTTATTTTCTCACCTATTTTACCAAATATATTTTCATTGAATTTTATTTGTCTATTACCTATAAGATCTGCAAATGCTGTAAAGTATTCCTCCATATACTCAGACTCAGATCTTTCAACTCTATTACCTTGCTCATCTGTAGTAAATCTATAGTTATTATCTATTCTTTTTTGTATAAGATTAGCTACATCTCTTGGCAATACAGCTTTAAATTCATTTACAAGCTTTTTTAGTTGACCAGGCTCTTTTATATTATTATTTAGTATACCATGCAATAATTCATGAGCAGCTACGTTTACATTTCTAACTTTTTGTGCAACTTCTCTATTAATGTATATATCTCCGTCTTCACTTATAAAACCATCAGAACTAGTAACGTTCATAGAGTTTTTCTTTCCTTGTTCAGTATTGTCGTATGCTTTTTGATAATCTTCTTTTGAGTTGTAATCGTTTACAGTTCTACCTAAATCTTCTACACCTACGGTTTTTATATTTTCATCTAATCTTCTATCGATAGATTTTCTTAATATTTCATCATTTTGATATTGTAACTCATTTATTTGTTCTTGAGTTTTAGTTTTTAATATTGGTGAAAAAAATGAATTTAGCCTTCTTTTTTCTTTAGCTATATTATCAATACCTTCTGCATAGTTTTTAAGCTCGTCAGGATTCATCATATTTAATTCCTCACTTACTTTTTGTCTAGTATTTATTACAATCTGCTCTTGTTCAGAAATCATATTTTCAAGATCAAAAACTTCTTCTTTATTATTAGCTTGTTTTATTTGCTCATTAAGATTATTAATTTCTAAAGCTGCATTTGTAATTATTTTTTTATCAGATTCAGGAGTTAATGTATATTCAGCAGCATCTCTAACTGCTTTATCATTACTTGTTAAAGCACCTGTAGTAACTATACCCCCGCCTGTTACAGTGCCTATTATACCAGCGTCACTCCACTTTTTCCAGTTTTTACTATAAAAATTAGATTCATCAAACTCCTCAGTAAAAGGAATTGCTTCTTTAAAATCTCCAGCACTTTGTAGTGTAGCTAAATCTATTAAATCTACAGAAAATTCAGTGGCAGCTTCTGAGACACCTTCAGCTAGAGGATCTGTAGCTAATCTTTTTAATAATTTAGTTGAATAATTATCAATTAATTCTTTAGCAGCTCGTTTATTTCCTGACTTTATTAATCCTGTGGCTCTACCAAGTATACCTCTAGTTACTAACTCAAAAGTAGCTTCTGCTGTTCCTGATAGTGCAGAATTTAAAAATATTCTTTTAACACCTTCTTCTGGGTTTTCTTCAAACTCTTCATCAAATTTATTACCCGCAGCACTCGTGCCTAAAGTTATTAAACCACCTGGACCTAAAAAAGCTAAAGCAAGTGACGGCGCAGACTCAAAAACACCACCAATAGCTCTATCAGCAGCTTGTCCGTATCTACCTTCTATTATATCATCAACTATACTTTCAGAATCATATTCGCTAATATATTTACCTAAACTCTTAATGTCTTTATCGTATCCTTCAATACCTGATGCTATAGGAAGATCTCTGTACATTTTTATTGCCTTTAAAACTTCTAATCTATCTTTTCCTTTTACTTCTGGAGAAAAAATATCCATAGCGAAATCAGCTGCAGTTAAAAATAATCCTGTTTTAGCTTCTTCTAGACCTTTACCTGTAGACAATATACCTCTAGCTAGTCTAGCTAATTTATCTTGGAAAAAATTAGGTTCTTCTTTTTCTACTTCAACTTCTTTTTTAATCTCAACTTCTTCTATAGGTTCTTGAGTTTCTTCAACTGGTATTTCAACTTTTTCTATTTCAGTTGACACAGGTTCACCACCAAAAACACTAGAGTTCCAAACGTCATAGTCGTCTTCTATCTCTAAGTATTTATGTAAACCTTTTAAATACTCGTCATTATTAGATATAGAGCTAACCCAAGTATCGTAGTCATCTTCTATTTCTAAATAACTATGTAAACCTTTTAAGTATTCTTCGTTCATACTATATTTTATCTATATTGTTGTGAGTTGTTATAACCTTGTAAAGCTAACTTATATTCACTCTCTTTACCTTTCATACCTTTTAGTCCATTTATTCTACCTTGGTACAATTCTTTTCTAGCTTTAGCTAAACTTTCTGGAGTTAATTTAGCAATGTCTACACCAGATAATAAGCTTGCGTCAGGTGAGTTTTGTTCATAAGCTTTAGTTCCATTCCATTTTTCTCCATCTATTTCAATACCACTAGCTATAGCAATTAAATCTGTAGTTCCTCTACCTGAATTAAATTTCCAATCTACTAATTGTCTTTTAACATCTGTTGGTAATTTGTCAAAATCAGATCTAGACATGTTTAAATCTTGAAGTATCGTTCTGTTACCGTCTCCTACGTCGGCTTGATTTGGTCCACTACCTATTATATACTTATCTATTGTAGATAAAGCTTTTTCACTAGCAGATCCTGATGCTTGTTTATAAAGTTGTAGTAATCTTGCACCTTTCTTTCCTGTTCCACTGAAACCGTAATTAATAACACTATTGCCATAAAAGTCTCCCATAGTATTTTCATAATTTAACATATTTCTAAGATAATCTTTACCATCGCCTACGTTTTCATCTAAAACTTTATTTTTTAATTTACTAGCTCCACCTTGTTCTTTTATTCTTTCTTGCATTTTAGTTTTAACATCAACAACTTCTTCACCTTTTTCTTTACTAACTGGTTTTTCTTCAACAACTTCTGTCGTTTCTTCAACTTTTTGTGGTGGTGGTGGCGATGGCGGTGGTGGTACAGTTTGATCATTTTTATCTGTAGGTGTTTCTACTTCTTTAGTTGGTTGTTGTTTTTTTTTATAATCTTGTTTTGGATCAAACTTATCTTTACCAGGCTTAAATTCACCTACTTCATAACCATAATTTAAAATATCTTTATTGCTAATACCAGTAGTGTTTTTACTTAATATTTCAAATATCTCATTAGGATCATTTATATCAAATTGTATTTCTGAAAATTTACCTCCACTTTTTTGAATATATATTTTACCAGCTTCTTCTTCTAAAAGCTTTGCTTTTGCATCAGCATCATTTAAATCTATACCTCTATCTTTAGCTATTTGAGCTATTATATCGTCGTTACTTCCAGCTACGTAATTAACGTTTTGGTCAGAATTTACTCTATTTAAAATACCTGCAAGCCTATCAACAGCATTAGCTTCATCTCCTTCTTCTGTTATTATACTATTTATTATATTAGTATATTCAGCGTTTTTATTTAAAGTATTAATTACTTTTTCGTCCATTTGACCTTTTTGTAACAGCTCAAACTTTTTTACTCTTAATTTTTCTCTTTGTAAAGCTAAATTTTCTTTTTGGAATTGAGTCATTGGACGCCCAACTTCAGTTTCTATTTTAGTAGTAACAAGATCTTCAGGAAAACGTTGGTTTACCATGTAGTCTATAATAGCTTCTCTAGTTTGTTCGTCTTGCCCTTCTATTTCGCCATATGGAGTTATATTATCTTCTCCGTAACCAGTAAAAGTTTGATAAGTAGATTCGTTTATAGGTAAAGCTATTCTGCCACTCTCAAGTCTTTCTCTATACTTTTGTTTTGCAAGAGTATAATCTTTCATTTCTTCTCTAGTTAACTCTGTGCCATTTTTTACTTTCTCTAAAATTTGAGTTTTAACTAAACCTTCTAAACCTTTATAAGCTTGTGCATCTGCAGCATTTATTTCTTTGCTGTAGTCGCCAGCATACTCAACTAAATCATAACCATCTTTTTTAGCATTTATATAAGCATGTCCATTAAATACATCTTTACCATCTAGTTGCGCTATAATATTACCATTTTCTACTCTAAAAGAAATACCTTCGCCACCTTTACTAGCTCTATCTACAAAATTATAATAATTTTCATTATTACTTTTTAAATAATTTTTAACTAAATTGCCACCTTGTTCATTTTCTTTTAGTAGCTCAGCTTCTTGATCTATCAAACCCATAAGAGCAGGTATATCACCTATTACTCTTTGCATTTCATTTTGCTTTTTCAAATATGCCGATCTATCACCTTCAAAAGAAGATATATCTAGTCTATATAATTCATCTATTTCAGACATTAATTGCTGTTGTAAACTATCTAAAGCAGTAAAGTCTTTCATGCCCTCTGTCTCTGCTAAAGAATTTAAAGTTTCTTGTCTTCTAACAGCAGCAGCATTTTCAAAGTCTCTAACTGTTTTTATTCTTCCAGTTATAGCTTCACCAGCTTTTTCAATACCTTCTAATATAGTAGCTCCTGGATCATAAACCGCAGCGGCAGTTCCTGGCTTTCTATAAGTACCTATATATCCTCTTGTTTCTTGTTTTGCCATTTTATTTTATTTATTAAATCCAACCTTGTCCTGGAATCCATATAGCACCTGGATAAGGTTCAGGCATATTAGGCGGCGGTGTAGTACTATTTATACCTGACATTGAACCCATACCAGATCCACCAGTCGCACTTTGATTAGAACCGACACCTCCAGGAACACTTAAATTAGGTGGTCCCATAGTTGTAGGTGTAACCATTGAAGTAGTTGTAGTATCAGTGTCAGTGTCTAAAGCAGTAGCTTGTGGATTAATAAAAACTCCTCCAAGACCACCTGCCATAGAAGTTAAACTACTTACACCAGTAGATAAACCTTGTTGCGCGCGCATAGCTTCTAAATCAGCTAAACCTTGTAATCTATCTAATTGTGCTTCTTCTCTTTTCTCTTGCATACCAATCATAGCCTGTTGGCCTTGAGCTTTTGTTACATCAACTTGTAACTGACCTTGAGCTGCTAATCTAGCGTTTTGTGTTTCTTGTTTTTCTATACTAGCTGCAATACCTTGTTTAGATTTTAACGCTGCTTGAGCTAATGCTGTAGCACCACCTGCACCTGTTTTTCTAAGTGAATCCAATGTGTTAGCCAATGCTAAATCTGTTTGTTCAGCTTGCATCTCTGCAGCTTTAGTAGCCACTTGCATGTTTTGATATGGATTAGATAGTTGCGCGTAAGGATTTACTAATCTCTGTCTATTTTTCTCAGCTGTTTTTATATCTTTTAAATATTCAGCTTGTTGATTTTTAGCTTTATTTGCTTGATTAAAACCAATAATAGCTGGAACAACTTTAGCTGCCTCTATAACTAGTTTAGTTTTCTGATCTCCCGTTAAACTATTTAAAAAATCTCCCATAATACTTATCTTGATGATACTACAAATTCTGTTGAAACAGCAAATAATTCTTTTGATCCACCTACGTCTGTAGTAGCGTCTGTAGAAAGTTTTACTGTTGTAAAATATCCTTTAATACCTGTTGTTGTATTTCCAAATAACACTTCTCCAGGTCTAGCAGCGCTATTATTTACTAAGTTTGCAAAATACTTATTTTCTTTTCTATTAAATCCTACTCTATATTCAATACCTCCGTCTATATAAGCACCTTCGTCATAGCTTTTAATTGAATTAGCAGAGTCGTTAAATTGTTGTTCTATACCTTGTTGTATGTCAAATCCTTCAGAGTCTGATAGAAAACTTTCAACTTGCCAACCGTTACTTCCTTCATAGTTAACTGTTTTAAAGTTTTTAACTATACTAGGATTAGAGTTAAATAAAAACGTTATATCAGCTCCATACCTAGTACCGTAAAAATTACTTCGAGTTTGATTTGAATGGTGTCTATATAAATTAGATATAAACGTAGTATAATAATTATTTTTTAAACTAAAAGCAAACGATGGTTTATAATCATAGAAACTAGTCCAACCAAGAGATCCTTCATCAAAAGATGTAGTATAATAGTTAGTAGATATATTTTCTTGACCAGTAGTTTCTGTTTCAAAATTAGTTTCTTTTTGTAATGACACTATATATAAGTCATCATAATTATCAAAACCACCTACAATTTTGTCTTTAGTGTATTTGGTAAATGTAATATCAACACCAGTTGGACTACCTGGATTTTTATCTAAAAATACATCTAAAAAAGATCCACTTGTACTACCAAAAAAACCAACAACAGTCGCTATAACAGGACCTCTTCCAATAGATGATGGTATGCTTACTTGCATACCTTTTTCTATTTTATCTAAATTACTAGATATTCTTATAGAAAAATTAGGTGAAGTAGCAAAACTTACAAAAGTAGCGTCAAAACTTATTTTATTAAATTGATCATTTATTTCAGATAATTTATCTCTAAAAAAATCACGCATACCATATTGTGATATTTCAGTTAAACCATCTCTAGACAATCTCATTACAGCGTTTCTATATTTATCTGTAAAATATCTTCTATAACCAAATACAGCAAAACTCTCTGGGTTTGTACTTATACCATATTCTCCTACATAAGGTGTTATTTGCCCTATAACTAAATTAGTAGATGTTACAGCGCCTGAACCTTCAGCAGAAAAAATAGCATCTTTATCTATAAGAGCACTACTAACTTTATTTTCTTGAAATATAGCTAGATTAGTATCTAAAGCATGTATTTTTTGTATAGATCCATTAGCTGGATCAACAGCTTTTGTGATTTCTTCACCAACTGAAAATACATTTGTTTCATTTATACCAGTATTAGAGTTATATATACCTGAATATATTAAAGCATTTTCTCTTACCTCTCCTTCGTTGGAATCTTCTCTTAAATAAGCTCTAACACCATAGCCAGTTTGCGTTTCGTTAAAACCACCTTTTAATCTAGACTCTTCTATAATCCAATTTCTAACACTATTATTAGCTACCCTACCACTTTGAGGAGAAAAGCCAGTTGAACTAAATAAAGGATAATTACTTGGATTCCAAGGAAGTCCACTAAAAACTGGTGAGTAAGCAGCTTTAGTAGAACCAACACCAGAGTCAATAGCATTAACATTCTTCTTTAAAATAAAAGAGTTAAAATACTTTATACTAATTGCCATATCTTATTATTACTTATTTATTAAATATGTTACAAATTAAAAGATTCTATCTTTATGTTAGTATTTGTAGATAAACCATTGCCATCAGCGTCTATAGCTTTTATAGCTAAAAAATAATTACCATTAGTTATAGTAGATTTAAGTATTAAATCATAACTATTTAAACTAGAATCATATAATAATTCAAAGTCATTAGCTCCATTACCAGGTTGATTTACACCTGGGGGTAAATCTTGATCAACTAATTGTAATATAATTTCCTCTGTATTTCTATTAACGTCAAAAGATCCATTTAGTAAATCACCTTCATTTACTGTTAATATTTTAAGATCCTGCGCTATAACTCCATTTACGTAAACAAAAGGAGACATACCACTTCCATCTGGAAGAGATACTTTATACACGCTAGGGCTTGGAGGATTTACCCATATAGGAGCTACGTTTTGTAATTGGCAGTTAGATATTTTTATAGGGACATTACTATATAAAGGTGTAGTATTTTGTATATCAGTAGCTAATAAATTAAAAGTAAAATTATCATTTTGAGTTGATTTAGATAAAAATACTTGTGGTTTAATAGCTTGTATTTTAAAGCTGTTAGGAAGTATTGTTCCATTGACAACTCTAAATTCGTTATGTCTAATATTATTTAAACCATCTGTAACTTGAAGTGTGATTAATGTTGAGTTTACATTTATTATACCGTTAGCTGAGTCTACTAATTGAAACTCCAATGTTACATCAACAGGATTACTAGAAGAAGCATTATCACTTTCTAAATGTAAATATTCAATATTATTACCTAATACAGTGCTGTTTCCATTAGAGTCTTTTACACCTACTGGAATAGAAGAAGAAATTTCGTTGTTTAAATCTGTTATTAAACCTGAAGTAGAGCTTTCGTAATATATATCTAAAAGCGATTTAGTTGGTTTTGTTTCGTACACGCCAAGATCTTGCCATGCTCTTTCAATACCTAATCTTTGATTTGGAGAAGATTCTTTATAATTAGGTGTAGCACCTATTTTAAACTCTGTCTCTATAGTAGCTATAAATGGATTTGATTGAGCATTAAAAAATATATCATGAAAATTATATTGAGTACCAACTGGATAATATGGATACCAAGGTTGAGGATCACTACTAGATATATTTTCGTTTCCAGCCGGAAACAAAACACCTTTAGTTGTTGTCCAAGCTCCTAAGTTTTTAAAAGGTTCTATACTTACAACTTTTTGTCCAGTTCTATTTATTTTAGATTGCTTATTATAACCTCTAAAATTATAAGTAACTACAGAACTATCATATATAGGATTAACTCTATTAAACAATGTAGTTTCACTACCAAACGTACTATCATTAGCATTTGAAGAAGTTTTCAACTCTCTTGGAACTTTATTTATATTATCTCCAAACAAGTTTATCATTGAAACTTTGTTTTTTGTAATATAACTAGGTAGTTGATCATCTCTATCTGGAGCAGCTGATGAAGCCTCAACATTAACGTTCCATAATAACTTACCTGCTAAAGTACCAGGAACATAAACATTGTAATAATCTTGTTCTTGTTGTTTTATAACTATTCTATAACTATAATAACCAAGTGGATTAGTTTCTGAATATAAACCAGGATAATTTAAAACAGTATTAGAAGTAGGTATTTTACTTCTTAAATTTAACTCTATCATACTACCAAAGTAGTTTAAATTAGCTAAGTTTGAAGCGTTAATATAAGGAGCATATATAGTAGAGTTTTTATTAGTTATATTTCTAGGATCATTTAATATAACATTAGATGCTCTTCCGTATCTATCTACTAAAACAATACCGATTTGATAACTTCTATTTTGCTTTAAGGTGTGATTTGGATGCTCTATAGTTATAGCATCAGTTGTTAAAGTTCCTGTTGCAGGTTTATTAATATAATTTAAATCGTATTTTAAATTATTAGGAGAACCGTGTTTTGTTTGAAAATTACCATAAACAACTCTATTAGCAATTACTTCTTGAGCTAAAGCTTTAATTGGTGTTTTATCATGAACTCTTATTAAATTTGCTTCTGGTAATGTTTTTATTGCTTTTGTAGATAAATAATCATATTCATATTTACTACCAGTACTACCACTAACTATATCTAAAATATCAACATCTTCAATAACTCTTACTGCTTGCTCATCAGAATTTTTAACAAGTATTTGTACTTCTTTTATTTTTAATTTTTCTTGTAAATCACTAGCGTTAAAAGGAAGTGTTAAGTTTAATTTAACTTGATCTATTTGATTTTCAAAAAATTGAACGCTAGCTGTTTCTGCTACTACACTTTCATCTTCATCAATAAAATAACCAAATTGTCTTGGAACAAAAGCTGATTGAGTAAAAGGCGCCATTAATGAATATTCGTCATCATCATACTTAAATCTATAACTAAACTTAGAAAATTCATCTTTTAACAAATTTTGATCACCTTTATAATTTTCATTATAAGACAAGCTTCTTCTTTTTATATACAATTTAGTTCCAGCATCTATTATTCTAAAAAGCTGAGTAGCTAAATTTATAGTTGTAGTACCAACCCCAGTTGAAGCTCCGGTAATTTCGTATGTTAAATCTTCAGTTAAATCACCACTACTTACACTTTGCTCTTGAGCTGGTATTACTAGCACATCTCCTTGATAAGGAAAACTAGAATCAGTAATTATATCTACATTACCAGATGTACCAGAAGTATATACACCAACTATAGTTATTTGCGTATCTGTAATAGCTGAAGTTTGCGTATTACAAGCGGTCGATATATGAATAGGTAAAAACTCCTCATTGTTTGAAATTAAAGTGCTATTGTTACTAGAGTCAATGAATTCAAATGGGTATACAGGTGAATATTTAGCTACAGATATATGATCTTCATTATAGTAATAAGGGTTATTAGCGCCAGAATTTTCCCAAGGTGTATTTAATGCTTTTTCAATGTTTATTTTTCTAGGTTGATTTCTATTGTCAGTCCAAAATAATAAATTTTCTAGTATATTAACACTGTATATTGGATGTGTTTTTGAAAAGTTTAAGAAGTTACCAGCAACTAATATTGTAGACTCATTAGTTAAAATATTATATTGTACTATATAACAAGCTGCTCCTTTATAATAAAAAGTATTTGGAATAACACTAGTTTCTGCAGAGTCTGCAGGTGCAAAATTACTAGTTAAATCACCAGAAGAATCTCTATAATCAGTTAAAAACAAAAATATTAAATCTCTAGAAACTTCTGAACAATAACCAATAATTTCTAACTCACTTAAATTTATTTCATTAGGCCTTATTGTTACGCCATTATATGTAGCTTCTATTTTCTGCTTTTCTTGATCTATTATTTTAGTTTTTAAATCAGTTAATTGAGAATTACCTAATACATTTTCTAAAGACCCAACATCTGAACCTTCTGATCTACTAACACTAACATTTTTAGCATCTCTATACTCACCATTAGGAACTATTCTAGAATCCAAGTCTTTGTTCATCTTGGATTTTAAGAAAGTATTTTTAATTTCTGGCATAATTAATGTTTAATCCACTTAGCTTTATTTCTAAATACTTGAGCTATTTCTTCTATTTTAATATTACTCAACCTTATCTTAGCATTTCTAAGTGCTGATGATCTTTCTCTTTTAAATCTATTTACGATGTATTCTGGTACGTTTGCTCTGCCTGATAATATAGCATGTGATATATGCATGTACATAGCTTGCTCAGCCATTTTAGGTACTTTCATGTCTTCATCTACAGCTAATCCGTCTGATATGTACTCTAATATAATTAATTTACCTGCTAAATCACTTGAAAAAGAAAACTTACCTAATCTTTTATTTATAGTAAACATACCATTTACTTGAGCTTCTTCTGGTTGTAGACCATATCTTTGACCTAATAAAAAATCTCTTTTAGGTACTCTATAGTCATCTGGCATATTATCAACATTTAATGTTCTATCTGCCCATCTATCATCTGTAAATGATTGTGCTGCTTCTATGTTTTCACCAAAACTATCTTGAGTAGGTATACCTTTATCATCTTGTATAGGTAGTTCTCTTGGATTACTAGTTACTCTAGTAGGGTAAATAATATGTTTAGCTCCAACATCGTCTATCCAAGAACACTTAACATAGTTTACATAATCTTGTGGTATTGGTAAAGATAAACTAGGTGGTATTGTAAGCTCTTGAGATTTAATACATTTTAATGTATCATAGCTAAACTCTTGCAAACCTCTTTTAGCGTGAAACATTATATCAGTTCTTTTACAACCTGGTATAAGTTTACCAGCGCCTACATAACCAACTATAAAGTTATTTATAATATCACCTAAACTAATATATTCATAGCTACCGTAGTTATTATTTATAGCAAATTGTTTTAACTGTACATAAAACTTACCATTATATCCACTACCAAAATTTCTTACTAATACTTGATTTGTATTTTCTATATACGACCACTCTTCGTTTAAAGCAACATAACCGCTACCATCATCATAGTAAACTATATAGTTAGATACTGAATCTATTTGATTACCAGCTGAATCAAAAGCACTAACAGGTAGCGTGTTAAAACTCCAACCACTTAGTGTAACTGGTAAGCCAGGACCTGAAGTTAACGTGCCAAAATCTTGTTGTCCAGCGTAGTATTGTGCGTTAGTCTCTGTTAGTAATGCCATTTATTATGATTTTTCGTTTACTTCTTCTTGTTGTACTTTTTGTGCAGCAACTTGTACAATTTGTGGATCTCTAATTACCACACCTTGGTATAATAATATTTTTAATATAGCTTCAGTTCTTTCAGAATTATGTAAATTAAAATCTATAGTTCCAAAAGTACTTCCTGAGTTAAAATCAGTATTTTGCAGTGTTATAACTAAGTTAGAACCACCAGTAACAATAGTTGAAACTGTTATAGTATCACCTACAGAGTAACCAGATCCCTGAGTATTTATTACTATAGATAAAGCTTCGCCAGCAGAGTTTATTGTTACAGTTATATTAGCACCTGTGCCACTACCACTAGTAGAAAAACCAGGTGTAACACCTACTGTACCCGTATAAGTTCCTTGTGTAGCACCACTAGTCTGCGTTGTTATAGATCCAAATAAATTACCATTAGTATTTAATAAATCATTACCATACACAGTAGGATCATTTATTAATTGACCTAAACTACCAATATAATAACCCCAACGAATATCTTCTGGTTTTTTAACATATTGAACTTTTACTTTACTAGTTATAGAATTAGGACTTACTATTAATTTATTATCCTCATATAGATATATTGGCTGTGATACAGTTGGAGTTGTGAGTGGAGATTTTACTATATTGTAAAATTCTGCTCTACCTATTCTTTGAATTTCTACAGGTAGCTTGTTTGCAGGTTCAAAAGTTACAGAGCCTAGTCTATATAAATCTGTAGGTAATGTAAATGTATTTGCTCCTGTTGAAGTAGCAGTAGCTTCTTTTTTAAACTCTGCTATTTTTTCATCTGTAATGGCCACACGATCTGAATATTCTACATCAGACTGTGGTATACGTAGTTGCTGATTTAAATCTTCAAAATAAGCTTCAAATATCTCTCTTTGTACTTGACTACCTATTTTATTAAATTCATCAGGGGTCATATAACCTCTTTGCTCTTTATTTAATATAAGTAATACGGTTTTATATACTGTATCTACGCTTATTGCCATTTTTAATATTTTAAAAAAGAGGCCACCAACCGTGGCCCCTGGTGATTATAATCACTTGTTATTTTAACTTTTTCTCGATAGACTTATAAACTTCTACACCTTCATCAGTTTTAAACCAAGCGGCTAAAGCAGAGTATGGGTTTTCATCAAAAGGAACGTTCATTAGTTTTCTACCATTACTAGCCCAAGAGAAAGTTCTTTGATCTTGAGATAAACTTATAATACTAGCTTCAGTAGCTTTAATACCAAAGTTTCTAAGACCAACGTTTTCATCATTTGCTAACTCTAAGAACAAACTTGGATTAGATCTAGCAAATAGTAATAAATCTCTTTTTAGTTCTTTAGAACTCATTTCTGATACACTAGAGCCTTGTTCAACTCTTAATATAGCCTCAGCATCATCAATATCCATACGTTTAGCTATGTTTAACGCGTCTATTTCTAATTCTAAATAATCTAAATCATCTATAGCTTCTTGCACATCATCTTTTTCAGAGTATAATTTATTTCTATTTGGATGATATAGTGAAAGCATTTTTTGTAAAGCCACATCTGACTTTGGTACCATTAATACACCGTCTTCAAAAACAATATGACCTAATGTAACAGGTCCTTCTTGTTC
>CEUT01065546.1_pt1 | contig 19267 bp, 16 predicted proteins | sample 531401 | NCBI WGS metagenome assembly CEUT01 (sample SAMEA2622821, study PRJEB7988) | marine metagenome | biome: marine biome (ENVO:00000447); feature: surface water layer (ENVO:00002042); material: "saline water (ENVO:00002010), including plankton (ENVO:xxxxxxxx)" | depth 5 m | reverse complement strand
ATGGCAAAGAAAGATTTTTCAAACATAGGAAAATTAAAAGCTCAACTAAAAAAATTAAAAGCAATGCCAGACTTATCAAAAGTCGCACCATCAGAAGGCTTAGTTTTTAAATATAACGGAAAAGTTTTTAAATTTACAGGATTCTTTGCACCAATAAATCAAATATTAGGATTAGAAAAATTTTCGAGGTAGGTTATGAATAGTGAAGATAGAGCATTAAAATCAATATTACAAGGAAAGCCTGTTGAAAAAAGAATTTTTGTAGGTTATGAGGGAGAAACTAAGAAAAAAAGTGACAAAGTAAGTCGCTTGTCTGAAATAATGGCAGAAGTTAGAATGCCTTGGTTTTGTCCTAGTTGTAAAAAAGTTATGAAAAAGCAAGTTGATAATAAAATGTGGTCATTATTTGGTCATTGTCTAGAATGCCAAGTTGAAGAAGAACACAACATGAGAATCAACGGGACATTTTTAGACTATGCTGAAAAGAAAGTATTAAAAAATAAAATATCTGCAATAAAAGAGCACATAACACAAATAACAGAATGGAAGAACAACTCAAAATTTGAATCAGTCGAGCCAGTAAATATAGACACAGGATATGTCCACAAAGAAAAATTTGAGCTAACACCTGAAATGATAAAAGACGCAGAAGATGCAATAAACCTGTTAGAACAAAGATCATTAGATTTTGAAAATAGACTTAAAGAATTAGAAGATGCAAAAGCAGCCAACAAATAAACAAATAAAAGAATATTTTAGAGAAGAGTATGTTAAGTGTGCTTTAGATCCGATCTATTTTATGAGAAACTATTGCTACATACAGCATCCAGTTAAAGGTAAAATTAAATTTGATTTATATGACTTTCAAGAAAGAACTCTTAAAGATCTAAAAGATAATGATTACAATATAATTTTAAAAGCTAGACAGTTAGGTATATCAACACTAACTGCTGGATATTCTTTGTGGTTGATGAATTTTCATAATGATAAAAATATATTAGTAATTGCAACTAAGCAAGAAGTTGCAAAAAATTTAGTTACAAAAGTTAGAGTTATGCACAAGCTTTCACCTGATTGGCTAAAACAAGGTTGTGTAGAAGATAATAAATTATCATTAAGATACAAAAACGGATCACAAATAAAGGCAATATCTTCTACAAGTGAAGCAGGTCGTTCTGAAGCACTATCACTTTTAGTGATGGATGAGGCAGCTTTTATAAAAAATATAGATGATATATGGGCAGCATCACAGCAAACACTAGCAACTGGAGGTAAGTGTATTGCACTTTCAACCCCTAATGGAATGGGGAATTGGTTTCATCAAACATGGGTAGGTGCCGAAGAAGGAACAAATAACTTTAATTTTATTAAATTGCACTGGACAGTTCACCCTGATAGAGATAAAAACTGGCGAAAAGATCAAAATGCATTACTAGGTCCGGACATGGCAGCGCAAGAATGTGATTGTGATTTTATCAGCTCAGGACAATCTGTAATACCTGCAGGAGTGATAAAAGAGTATCAAGATAAATTTGTAAATGATCCGATAGAAAAAAGATATAATGATGACATGTGGATCTGGAAACATCCAGAACCAAATAAAAGATACATTATCGGTGCTGATGTAGCACGCGGAGACGGCAGTGATTATTCAGCATTTCATATTATAGACGTAGATGAATTAGAACAAGTAGCAGAATTTAAATCTAAAATAGACACAACAAGGTATGCAGGAATACTAGCATCAATAGGCACAGAATACAATGATGCAGTACTAGTTGTAGAAAATAACAATGTAGGTTGGGCAGTTTTACAAGTTTTATTAGATAGAGAATATAGAAATCTATTTTGGATGAAGAGAGACTTAAAGTATGTTGATACAAAGACACAATATACAAACAAATATAGAAGAGAAGATAGGAATCAAATACCTGGATTTTCTACAACAATGAAAACTAGACCGCTTATTATAGAGAAATTATCACAATTTATTAGAGAGAAACAAGTTAAAATAAATTCAATTAGACTGATCGATGAATTATATGTTTTTATATTTAATAATGGGAAAGCCGAAGCTTTTAAGGGCTATAACGATGATTTAGTCATGAGCATGGCAATAACTCTATGGATTAGAGATACTAGTTTACGTCTTCATGATGAGAATATGAGGATTACAAGAGAAACAATGAACAAAATGGGAGCAAGCTCTGGTGTTTATACTGTTGAGGCAGAAGATGATTATGGCTGGAAACAAAAAGTAGCCGGTAAAAAAGAATCACTAACTTGGTTAATATAAAATGGCAAAACAAGATACATTTTTTGATAGAATACAACGCTTATTTTCTACAGGCGTTATTGTTCGTAATGTAGGCGGTAAAAAGCTAAAAGTAGTTGATACTGATGACATACAAGCAGGATCTAGATCGCTTATGGATAGATACCAAAGGTTGTATTCTGGTAAAAGAGGAATAGGATCTTATCACGGTTATAGCGGTGAATTAGCAAAAGCACAGCGTATATCACTTTTTAGAGACTATGAGGCTATGGATGATGATCCAATCATATCATCAGCATTAGATGTTTACGCTGATGAATCAACAATGAAGTCAGAGTATGGAAATGTATTAGAAATAAAAGCGAACAATCCTCAAATACATGAAATATTGCACAATTTATTTTATGATATTTTGAACATTGAATTTAATCTCTGGCCTTGGATTCGAAACATGTGTAAGTACGGTGATTTCTTTTTAAATTTAGATATAAAAGAAAAATTTGGAATTATAAACGTATCACCACTTTCTACATACGATGTATCACGTATAGAAGACTTTGATCCTGACAATCCCTATGAAGTTAAATTTGTACTAGATGCAACTGATCCAAGAAACATGCCTCAAAATGCTGTTAATCAAGAACTACAAAATTTTCAAGTAGCGCATTTTAGACTATTATCAGACTCCAACTACATACCTTATGGAAAATCAATGATTGAAGGAGGAAGAAGAGTTTGGAAACAATTATCTCTGATGGAAGATGCTATGTTAATTCACAGAATTATGAGAGCACCAGAAAAAAGAGTTTTTAAAATTGATATTGGAAACTTACCACCAAATGAAGTTGATACGTATATGAAGCGTATTATTGATAAAATGAAAAAAGCTCCTGTTATAGATGAAGATACTGGAGAATATAATTTAAAATATAATATGCAAAATTTAACTGAAGATTTTTATCTTCCTGTAAGAGGCGGAGACAGTGGAACACAAATAGAATCTTTACCTGGCCTAACATATGAAGCAGTTGAAGACATTGAATATCTAAAAAATAAATTGTTATCTGCTTTAAAAATACCAAAAGCATTTTTAGGATTTGAAGAAAATGTAGGATCTAAAGCAACTCTTGCTGCAGAAGATGTTAGGTTTGCAAGAACAATTGAAAGAATTCAAAGAATAGTGTTAAGTGAGCTAACAAAAATAGCAGTAGTACATTTATATTCACAAGGCTATACAGACTCAGCATTAGTTGATTTTGATTTAGAACTAACTAGTCCTTCAACAATCTATGAGCAAGAAAGATTAGATTTGTGGGAAAGAAAGAATAATATTGCAGAATCAATGAAACGAGAAGGACTAATATCACAGCAATGGATATATGACAACATCTTAAATTTTACACAAAAAGAAGTTACAAAGATGTCAGATGAAATTGTAGATGATAAAAAACAAGCTTTTAGACTTACATCTATAGAGAATGAAGGAAGTGATCCTGCAAAACAGGCTGAAGAAGGACAGATGAAGAGTGATGATGATCAACCTGGAATGGAAGGTGAACAATCAAAAAGAGAAATAGAAGACAGAGAGACTTACGGAGTAAGAGATGTACTAGGAAAATATGATTATCTACATGCTACAAAGAAAGATGACAATCCTGTAACACATAAATTTAGAAAAAGTCCGTTGGCACTTGCACATTTTGATGCAATGAAAAACAGCTTTGATAAAAAAGAAACAGAATTATTAAAAGAAGTATCTGAGATTGACGAAGAACTTAACGGAACTAAGAAGAAAATTTAGTTTTCTTATATTTATTAATGAATTCATAAGAGACTTAGCTAAGGGTATATATGAAACACTCAAAATTTAAAAATGGCGGCTTGTTATTCGAGTTGCTGACTCGACAAATAACATCTGATGTGTTAAACGGATCTAAATCCTCGCCATCTACAAAACTTGTAGAACACCATTTTAAAAAAGAAACAGAGCTTTTTAAAGAAGCTAAGATCTTTAATGTTTTACAACAAACTAAAATCAAAAATTCTGATCATGCAAAGCATTTAATTGAGACAACAATAAAGTCTTACAATAAGACAATAAACAAGTCCAAGCTTACAAAAGAAAAATATGAGCTTATTAAGAAAATAAAAGAAAATTTTGATGACTCATTCTTTAAAGTAAGAGTTCCAAACTATAAGCTGCTAGCATCGATATATAATGTACTGACAGAAGACTATGAAGATCCTAAAAAGGCATCAAAAAGCTTTTACACAGTCTTAGAGCACATTTCAACTTTTAAGAAAGAGAAAACTGATGAAACACTAGCAGAGCTAAAGAAACAAAATAAAGATTTAAGACTTTTAGCTTATACAATACTTGTAGAAAAGTTCAACAAAAAATACAGTGTGCTTTCTTCAGATCAGAAAAAAGTTCTCAGAGAATATATTAATAGCGTATCAAGCACAGGAACATTAAAAACATTTTTAGAGTCACAATTTAAAAACGTACTATTTGAACTAAAAAAGTATTATAGTTCAATAGATGACAAAGTAATAAAAATAAAAATTAGAGAATGTGTAAAATTAGTTAGCGAAACAAAAATTGCAAAACCAAAAACAGCACATGTTCTAAAGCTTATGAGATTTTATCAATTAGTTTCTGAGATAAAGAATGTCACCAAGAAATAAAAAATTAGTAGAATTATTAAAAAAGCTCATTCAAAAAGAATTAAAAGAAATGAGTGTTACAGGAGGTCTTGATGGCGGAGCAGGCCCACCAAAAACTCCATACGCTTTCAGAAACCCTAAAGATAAAGAAAAAGACGAAGATGATCTTAAACTTTCTGCAGGTATGAGCGTTGTTAAAGAAAATTATTGGCGATTTAGAAATGATGAGTCAATGTCTACAAAGCAAAAAATAGCAAAGTCAATGACAGAGATCCGTAACAAGATAAGTGAAATTGACAAGCTAGTAAAATATAATGTTAAACTTAAAAATGAGATGAGGTTCGAGTCAGATAACTACATGAAAAGGACAAAAGTAGCGCTTGGAAAGATTTCTGAAAAGCTCGTAAGACTCTCACATAAAATAAAGGACTTAGTATAATGGACAGATCTTTGTTAGTTGATGTTATTCCTTTTGATGTGTCACCAGATAAAGTTAATGAAGCTATCAGCACAAATGGTGGAAAATTAATTGTAAAGGGTGTATTACAAAGAGCAGAAGCTAGAAATCAAAATGGAAGAGTTTATCCAAAAGAAGTATTAGTACGTGAGGCTAAAAAGTATACAGAAAATTTTGTAAAAGAAAGAAGAGCTATGGGTGAGTTAGACCATCCAGATAGTTCTGTTGTAAATTTACAAAATGTTTCTCACAATGTTTTAGAAATGCATTGGAACGGAAATGATCTTGTAGGCACAGTAGAAGTTCTCACAACACCTGCAGGAAATATTTTAAAAGAATTATTTAAAAGCGGTATCAAGTTAGGTATTAGCTCAAGAGGTCTAGGTTCAATAAAACAAGAATCTGTTGGTGATGAAGTCCAAGACGACTTTGAATTAATAGGTTTTGATTTTGTTTCCAATCCTTCAACTCATGGAGCTTTTTTAAGGCCAGTAAATGAATCAGTTAACAATAAAACAAAGACAAATAAATGGCAAGGTGTTGAAAAAGCAGTGTTCAACATACTATCAGGAGAATAACAGTGAAGTTAAAAGATATATTAGAAGAAAATATCGGCGGTATTGTCCAAATGAAACCCCTCGGAAACATGTTTGAAGATCAAAAATCTACAGACTTATTAAAAATTGCAAAAGAATTAGTTGCCAAAGAAGGCGAGAAAAAATTAATGACAAAAGAAGACCTTGTAAGCTCTGTTAATGAGTTTTCAACTTATGGTCCGTCAATATACAAAAAGCATAATTTAGCAGATGTTGCTAAAACTTTTGTTGAGATTGCTGAAGCTGCTCAAAAGCATGTTGTAGATGAAACCAAAGATTGGTTTGATGGTGTTACTGTTAAAAGAAATATGAACGAATTAAAAAAACAAGCTACACAATTTAATAAAATAGCAACAGAAGCACAAGCTTTACAAGACAGAATGGCTGCTTTATATGAAGATATGGGTGGCATACTAAATAGATATTTTGATATAAAAGAACTAAACGAAGAAGAATAAAGAGGCAAATATGGCAATAAAAGTTAAGGTTACAAATAACAAATACGAGTTCGCACTCAGAAAATTTAAGAAAAAAGTAAAAGAAGCAGGAATATTACACGAGCTTCAACAGCGACAGTTTTATGTAAAGCCTTCAGCAATAAAAAGAGATCGAAGAGCAAAAGGTAGATTAAGAGCTCAAATTAGATCAAAAAAAGCTGAACTTTAAATATATTATACCATACTTATATAAAAATATAATGCACCTACGTTCGTTAGGTGTTTCAAAATAATCGAATCTGATTATAGTTCAAAATAACTATATAATCTCTTTAAGGGAGAATCCTAATGGATAAACTATTAAAAGACGCAATTGCTGACGCTAAAGCCGTGCGCGAAACAGCACTAGCAAATGCAAAAATAGCCCTCGAAGAGGCCTTTACCCCACATCTGAAATCAATGTTGTCTAAGAAGCTACAAGCTGAAATGGACCACGAAGATGAGGAAAAAGAAGCCGATGAAGCTTATCACGGTGAAGAAATGGAAGATGAAGACAAAGAGATGGATGAAGAGATGGATACTTCCGGTATCGGATCAAGTGATAATAAAGAGCCTGCGCCAGACGCAGGTGATACTTCTGGGATAGGACAAGGTCCTGAGTCTGAAGGTGATGACGAAGAAGGTGGAGAAGAAGATGAAAATCTTATGAAAGCACCTGATCAACCTGTAGGCGAAGGATATGGCATGGATGATGACAAAGACATGGACGAAGAAATGGAAGACGAAGACATGGAAGACGAAGGACATCATGAAGAGGGATATCATGGTGAAGAAGATAAAGACATGGACGAAGAAATGGAAGACGAAGATGAAGATGTCAAAGAAGCCCTACGCCAATTAGAAGCTGAAATGAATGACGAAGAGATGGAAGACGAAGAGATGAAGAAAGAAGAGATGGAAGACGAAGATGAAGATATGAAAGAAGAGATGGAAGATGAAGACAAAGACATGGATGAAGATATCGATCTCGACGAAATCATTAAAGCTCTAACAGAAGAAGAAGGCATGGAAGATGAAGAAGAAGATGAGAAGAATGAAGAAATGAAAGATGAAGATGAAGATATGAAAGAAGAGCTTGAAGAGTACAAGCAAACAGTTCAGTATCTTCGTGATAAACTTTCAGAAGTCAATCTTCTTAACGCAAAACTTCTTTACACAAACAAGCTATTCAGAAGCAGAAACGTATCTGAAGCTCAAAAGATGAAAGTAATTGAACAGTTTGACAGAGCAACTAATGTTCGTGAAGTCAAGCTAGTTTTCACTACATTTGCTGAGTCAATGAAGCGTAAGCCTGTTAATGAATCAGCTAAACGTGTAAGTCAAGCTTCAAAGCCAACTAATTCTACGAAGTCTAAGAAGAAACCAATCATCGGTGAAAATACGGATTTTAAATCTCGTATGAAGAAATTAGCTAACATTATTTAAATTACGGAGAAAAATCGTGTCATTTAATAACGAACTCAAAGACGTAATGGGTGGATATAATCCTCATAATGAGCTTCTAGCTTCCTCTCGCAAATTGGTTTCTAAGTGGGAACCAACAGGCCTTTTAGAAGGACTTAAAAATGAGAGTGAAACTTCCGGTATGGCTGTACTCTTGGAAAACCAAGCAAAGCAGTTAATCGACGAAGCTTCAAATGTAGGTACTTCAGCTAATCAAGAACAGTGGAGCGGTGTTGCTCTACCTCTAGTTCGCAGAATTTTTGCTGAATTATCCTCACAGGAATTTGTTTCTGTGCAACCTATGAACCTACCGTCTGGTCTAATTTTCTATTTAGACTTTAAATACGGTTCAACACAACAACATGGATCTTTACATACTAAAGGTTCAGACATTTACGGTAATACATCAAGCTCTGGTGATCCTAGCGGCGGTCTTTACGGCGCTGGAAAATGGGGCTATTCTATAAATGATGTAACTGTAAATCCAGGATTTACAACTGGATCAGTATCAATAGAAGATATCAGAGCAGATGCTAATCTCTCTGCTTCTCAAGCAGCTGGAAACTTAGTAAAAGTTATCATTTCCGGTTCACAGTTATCAGGTGCAGACTTAGAAGGTGTAAAAGCTTTCTCAGTAACTGGATCTATAGCAGGAACTGGTGCTACACTTACTTCTTATTTCCCTGCATTTACTGCATATAATGAGTCAAACGATCAAATTAGTTTTATCGTTGACCCTGCAGCTGTTGATGGTGGTGGAAGTTTAGATCCTACATCTGGTAGTATCCAGGTGAATTATCACAAGCAACCAACAGATACCACACGTGGTGACTTCGAAGCTTCATCTGAAGCTGAAGGATCTAATCCTGAAGAAGGCAATGTTGGTATTCCTGAAGTTGACATTCAGATGCGTTCAATTCCAATTACTGCAAAAACACGTAAGTTAAAAGCTGTATGGACTCCTGAGCTAGCTCAAGATCTTAATGCTTATCACGCTGTTGATGCAGAAGCTGAATTGACATCTATGTTATCTGAATACGTTACTATGGAAGTTGATTTAGAAATCATTGATATGTTGAAACTTAATGCTTCAGCTAAGACTGAGTTCTGGTCAGCAGAATTAGGATACGAATGGAATGGATCTGCTTTTGCTCAAACAGGTCAGAATGTAGCTGCTTATACGAAAGGTGAGTGGTTCCAGACTCTTGGTAACAAAATACAGTCAGTATCTAACGCAATCCACAAGAAGACACTCAGAGGTGGAGCTAACTTCATTGTTATAAGCCCTGAAGTTGCTACTATCTTAGAGTCAATCCCAGGATTTGCTACAGACTCAGACGCTGATGTGACCAAGTCATATGCAATGGGTGTTCAGAAGATTGGTGCTCTTAATAATCGTTATAACGTTTATAAGAACCCATATCTACAAGACGATCAAATCCTTTGTGGATTTAGAGGTGCTCAGTTCCTAGAAACAGGTGCTGTATATGCTCCTTACGTACCGTTGATCTTAACACCAGTTGTTTACGATCCAACAAACTTCACACCTCGTAGAGGCGTGATGACAAGATACGCTAAGAAGATGGTTAGACCAGAATTCTACGGTCTTGTTAACGTTGCTAAATCTGATCTTGTGTAAACTAGATTAATTTAGAACATCATATAAAAGGGCTCCTGTTTTGGAGCCCTTTTTTTATTTATCCCAATATTGTTAAAATCTTGATATTTATAAATGAAACGTTTCTAACTGGAGAATGTAATGTCAGTACCAATTTGGGAAGGTAGTAGCTCTTTTTCATCAGGAGATACACCCTACGGTTTTTATGACTCAGATAATGAATTTACATCTTCTGCTGATCAATTTGCAGACTGGGCAGCAAGAAGGCTAGGTCATCCTATAATTGATGTAGAGCTGCAATCAGGTTCTTTTTATGCTTGTTTTGAAGAATCAGTAACAGAGTATTCTGCACAAGTAAATCAATTCAATATAAGAGATAACTTATTACACTTGCAAGGTCAGTCAACTGGGTCAAGTCTTACAGGAAAAAGAGTTACACCAACTCTTGGAAGAACTGTATTTTTAAGTCAACAGTATGGCACAGAAGCAGGTGTTGGTGGCTTCGTTGATTGGAAAAAAGGAAGTATAACAGTAACAAGTGGTAGTCAAGATTATGATTTAAATGCATTATACGCTGCAGTGTCAGAATCAGGAAACGGCGCAATAGAGATAAAAAGAATATATCATGAGGCTAAGCCAGCAGTAAATAAATACTTCGACCCATATGCAACAACAGGGTACGGTACAGCAAACTTTATAGAAGGCTTTGGTTTTGGAGACTATTCACCTGCTGTATCTTTTGTTTTAATGCCAGTATTTGAAGATTTATTAAGAATGCAAGCAATAGAATTTAATGATCAAATAAGAAAGTCTGCTTTTTCATTTACACTAATAAACAATAAAATTAGAATTTTTCCAATACCAGAAAGAGACACTAGACTTCATTTTGATTATGTTATAACTAAAAATAGAGATAATGTGTTAACAATGCCGTCTGGATCTGACCCCAACTCAATATCAGACTATTCTAATGCTCCGTATAATAATATGCAGTATGAATATATTAATGACGTTGGAAAGCAATGGATCAGAAAATATGGTCTTGCTTTGACAAAAGAGCTTTTAGGTACAATAAGAAGTAAATTTGGAACAGTTCCGATACCTAACTCTGAAGTAACATTAGACGGAGAAACACTCAGAGCAGAAGCAACTTCTGAAAAAGAAGCACTAATACAACAGCTCAGAGAAAATTTAGAACAAACTAGTAGAAAGATGATGATGGAGGCTGATAGCGAAGAGAGTGCAAGATTGCAAGAAAAATTAAATAAAGTTCCACTGAACATCTACATAGGATAAAATCATGGCAGGTCGCTTCTTAAGATCAAGAGATAAAGAATTTTTTGATACTGTCAATAAAGAATTATTGGGCAATCCTCAGACAAATAAGTCTGGTATTATTAATCAAGAAGTTATTGCATATAAAGTTGCAGTTTATGAGACAGAAACAAATTTATACGGAGAAGCATCTTCAGGAAAGCGCTATCAAAATGGTGTAAAGCTAACATGTCTTGTAACAGCAGATGACTTTGACTTTGATACAAATGAGTTTGGACCTAGTGCAAATCAAAATGCTAGCTTTGCTTTTCTAAGACAACAGTTAATTGATGCAAATTATGTTCCTGATATAGGTGATGTAATAGAGTGGAATTATGCTTTCTTTGAGATAGCTACAATTAATGAAAACCAATTACTAGCAGGAATGCAAGAAAATAATCATTCTGTTGTTTGTAACACATTCCTTGCAGATCCAACAAAAGTTGGCTTAAGTAGAAGTAGAGGATATTAATGGCTGAAAAACCAACAATAGTAAAAAATAACAGAGGAAAACAAATATCACGTTTAGGCGATAAGACGAAAAGTGTGTCAGTCGGCTTAATGGATATGGATTCAGCAATATTTTTCTACTTTGAAAATGTAATAAAACCGTTTATCGAAGAGAACGGAGAGCAAGTAAAAGTTCCAGTAATATATGCAAATCCTGAAAGATGGGCTGCATTACAAAAACAGGGCTTTATAAGAGATCAAAAAAGAAAAGTAATGGCTCCTGTAATTGCATTTAGGCGAACAGGATTTCAAAGAGATGATAATATACCTGTTGATAAGATTGATCCAATGGATCCAAAGCTGCATCTTCATTATGAGAGTCAATACACAAGAGAAAACAGATATGATAAATTAACAGCTTTAAGAGGCTTAACTCCTAAAAAAGAAATTTTTTCTGTTGCAGTTCCTGACTATGTACAATTAAGTTATGATTTTATAGTGTGGACAAATTTTACAGACCACATGAATAGTATAATAGAAAAAATTAATTGGTCAGAAGGCTCATATTGGGGAGATCCAGGAAAATTTAGATTTAGAACTAGAATAGATAATTATTCAGATGCAAGTGAGTATGAAGGCACTACAAGAAAAATAAAAACTAGTTTTTCTTTGACACTTCACGGCTACTTGCTTCCAGATGAATACCCACCAACTGCTGTAAATACTGAAAAATTTATAACACCTAAGCAAATAATTTTAAATGATTCAACTGACATAAATGTAACTTCAATTGCAGGGATAGATGAAGAAGGCGCAAGGACTGTAACTGTAATAAATAATATTGCAAAAGGTGGCGGCGGTGGAGGAGGAACAGCAGGTGCTGTACAACCATTAATTTTAGACTCTGGTTTAAATATGGTATTTGATAATACATCTTTTACTGGTGAGACCTCAAAGACGGTCACACTCGCAACATCACCAACTCCTACCTTTAGTACAATTACGACAACAGGTGGAATAACAGCATCAGGAAATATAGTAACTTCTGGTAATATAATCGCAGAACAATATATTGTATCATCATCAATAAGCATAATAACACAATCATTTAGCAGTGGTTCTACAATCTTTGGTGACACACCAGTAGATGATACACACCAATTTACAGGTTCACTTTTTGTAAACTCTGCAACAACTCAGTCAACTGCAATTTTTGCAGATAATATTCAAACTGGTTATCCGACTTCAAATAACTGGAAAGAAAATTTAGATGGAAGTTTCTTTAACAATTTTGACAACACAACGCATGTAAGTGAAATTTTAAGATTTATGGCAGGAATAATTAGTCATTCAATAGATACAGCATCACCAACGCCAAATACAAAAACATTTGCAAGTGTAGATACAAACAATAATAATTTAGGTTCAACTGCAAATCAAATATCTGGTAGGCTGCCACAAAATTTTATTGAATTAAATAATGATACATTAGATTATTTGGTTTCAAAAGGTTGGACAAGTGTTGGTGCAAAAGTTTTTGACGGAATATCTATTTATAATAATTCTAGTTATTTCTTAGATTTTGATTCTAATAGTGGAGGTTCTACAGATATTAGGTCCTCTGCAGATAATGAATTATTTGGATTAGGTTCTTTAACAAGCGGAGGTGCAACACGATTTGATGTCAGAGTAATAGCGACACAATCTTTTAGTGACTCTGCAGGACTTACAACACCTACAGCTGTAACAAATTCTTTTACAACACAATCAGTAAAAGATTATACAGCGACTAGTTTTGGAACAACAAACGGCGTGACTTTAGCAAAAATTGCCTCTGCTAATCCTGCAGTAATTCCAGCTGCATTCCAAGATGGAAAATTTGAAAATCTCGGTGGAACTACTATGAGCGGTTCTTTGACAAGGAAATATAATGTAACTTCCGGGAGTTTTACAAGTATATCATCTAGCGGATATTATAGATTTCACGATTTGAAAGTTGGAATATCAACTGGGTCAGGAGCGTTTACTTTTGTAAATGGTTCTGATAGAGTTCACTTTTACGCACCGAGAGGAGCAATCAATACTGCAATAGGCACAAATTCATTATCAGATTCCGGAACAGCGCACAAGGCTTTGACTGCTACATCAAGAAGTTTAAGTGGAGTTCCATATTTACAAGATGCAACTTTTGAAGTATCGACAAAAATAACTGGATTATTTAACCCATTATACGCAGGATCAACAACACTAGTCGATATGACTACAAACTCTGTTGGAGTTGGTAGCGTTTCTTTGAGTGGAGATACTATCTCTACAAACGGAGGAACAATACAAACAAGTGGAAAAGTATTTCAAAGTGATGAAACCACTGCAGTAAATAGCGGAGTTCCGAGATATAATGATATTGCTATAGTAACAGCTTCTGTCAGTTACGATAGTGGAACGTCAGATAATATACAACAATCTTCAACTTTTACCGACACCTCTTTTCAGGTCTTGGTAAAAGCGAGAAACAGAGACAGTGACCAGTCAACATTAGATACACAAACTATTAGTTATCATACAGCAGGGACATTCGGACAACCAACAGCAAGTGGTAGCTTAGGAATATACGGAAGGGCACAAGGCTTTGATGGCGGTAGTTTGACGGGAACAACAGAGACATTTAGTGGAGAAGATTTTAGAATACAATTAAACAATAATGTAACTTCATTTGCAGGAGATGCATTTACAACAACATTTCAAGTAGGCGGTATTCTAGGTAATAATGACTTACAAGTTAAACCAGGGTTTTTAGTTGATCCAGGAGGAGCATATAGATATTGGTATCCTTCAAACTATGGAACCGGAACATATAAGTATTATATTAGAAGGTTTCAGACAAGCGGAACTAAGACTAGCTTGACTGTAGATGTTGGAAAAACTCTTGTAAATTGGGATTCTGATAGTGATGGAGTTGCCGTAGGTTTAATTTTAAAAAGTGGAACAAGTGCAGGAGGTAATACGAACATCACAACTTGTAGAATTTTTGATCCGTCTGAAATAACATCAAATTTAATTGAGGCAGGGATAACAACAGATAATCATAAAAATCCTTTCTCAAGCAACATAGATTTATACGGAAATACTGGAGGTAGTATTTCATCAACAACATATACTGTTCCGATAAGAAATGCTGACGGAATGTTCATTGATAATACAGATAATGAATTATATGTGATAATTAGATATAAAGGTGATCCGTCACCTGTGTCTTCAATAACAATTAGCTATAGTTAGAGGTAAAAATGGCAGCTTTAGATAAAGAGAAAAAATCCAATCGACTACTCGGTTCTAGAAGATATACGCACGACACTTTACTAGACTCGCAAGAGGCATTCACAGAAGTACTCGATATAGGTGCATCAGAAGTATACACACAAGCAAAGTTTATTCCATCTTCTGCCCTACCCTTTAGTGGTAGCTCTCAAAATCAGTCTATTCATCAGTCAAACGGTGAAGATATTGTAAAGTATTGGTATAGACATAAATTAACAAAATCAAATTTAAATAATGAAGCTTGGTTCTTTTTAAGCCCAACTGGAAGTGATAGTGGCATAGGAGCACAGTTAATAGACACAAATCAGCAAACGAGTTTTGTATCACCAAAATATTCAATACCTTCTCTCGCAAACTCAACAACAGAAGATGCAACACCTGGATACTTAGCAGTTGTTTATAAGTCAACTTCTCTAAACTCTGGTTCTTTAGGCGGGAGTGATATTGTTTCTACAAATGATTATGTGTTTGATTATAAGACTGGTGTTTTACAATTTAACAGTTCTGCAGTAGACCCTACAGACTCTCAATACGTTTACATGACAGTTTACCAATACGTTGGAACAACATTAGAAACAGGTCTAGATATTGCAGGAAATGTAAAAATAAGTGGATCATTAACTGTTTCCGGCCAAACTATATTAGACAGCTTTTTTACAGGTAGTGAAACATTAATTGTTAGTGGAGCTATGAAAATAGTAGATCAGCAAGTAGGGTCTGCTGTTGCTAGCTCATCATTATTTTTAGAAAATTTAGGAACAATTGGAAACAAAGATCTTTCAGGAGTGATAGATTTAGGCGACGGATTTCAGTAGTTCTCGATATTTATAAACGAAGACGCATGTCTGACAAATAGGAAAAGAGTATGGCACAAATTATAAAACATAGAAGAGGTACAGCTGCTCAGCTAAAAACAGTAACTCTTCAAAAAGCAGAGCTAGGTGTATCAACTGGATCAGTATCAGGAATTACAACTCCTGTACTCCATGTAGGTGATGGTACAAATGCGGCTGGATTTGTTGTAGGTCGTTTATTTCAAGGTTCTACTGTACCAACTCTTAATTCAGGAAATATAGGCTCTTCGCTTAACGACTTATTATTCCACGATTCAGCGACTTATAAACTAGTAAAATTACATACTAGTGGTAATGAAACTTTAAATTTAACAGACAACGTTGCAGACTTTCCAATAACAGGAAGTTTAATAACTTCTGGAAATGTAAGTGGTTCAGCAACATCGACTGGATCGTTCGGATACATAAACGTTGCAGGTGACATATCTGCATCAGGTAATATACACGCTGTAGGAAATATTACTTTTGAAGGAGGAAGTTCCGGAACAATAACAATGGGATCTGGCGCAGATGATAATATCGTTCTTGCTGGTGATGTCAATTCAAATATTATACCAAATACAGATAACTCATTTGATTTAGGTTCTTCAGGTCAGCAATGGAAAGATTTATACATAAATGGAATTGGTTACATGGACCAATTAGGTACAGATGCAGATCCAGTAGCAGCATTTATAAACTCTGGTGAAATTGACGGAGTAACTTTAGGTGCTGAATCTGCAATCACTTCTCTTACTGTTAGTGGTTTAACTGATCTAAACGGCAATGTCGATATTGATAATACAACAACGACAATTGATTCATCAGATGCAATATCTCTTGACGCAGGAGCTGCTTCTAATTTTACAACTTCTGCTGGAACATTAACTATATCCGGTGCAGGTGGTATAACAGCTACTTCAACAGGAGGAACACTAACACTAAACGGTGCAGGACAAACAGTTGATATAGACGGTGCAGCAATCAATATAGACGCATCTTCAGCTTTATCGCTAGATGCCGCTGCTGCATCTAATTTTTCTACATCTGATGGTGCAATAACAATTGACGGTAAGGCCGGTATAAACATAAAAGAAAACGGCACAAATGTAATTGTAATAGATACAAATCAAGACACATTATTCGGAGCGACAGGTGGATCAACATCAGACCCAGATGTAGAATTTGATGGATATACAAGATTTGATGGTTTAGTAGAAGTAGCTAATTCTACAAATTCAACAAGCACATCAACAGGTGCTTTTGTTGTTGACGGTGGTGTAGGAATTGCTAATAATTTAAATGTTGGCGGAAATGCAGTAATAACTGGTGATCTGACAGTTGTAGGAACAAATACATATGTAAGCTCAAGTATAGTAGAAATAGGTGATAGTATTGTCACACTAAACGCATTAAATAATGCTGTTGACGGCGGTATACAAGTTATAGATGTTAGTGGATCTTCAACTGGAAGTGCACCTAATCCCACAGGCTCATTATTGTGGAATGCTGCAAATGATTACTGGTACTCAGGTGTTAGCGGATCAACACATTACAGATTACCTCAACAGGCATCAAATGGTGCTCTAACAGAAAATAGAGTTTTAATTGCAGATGCAAACGGAAGAATTGAGCCCTCAGCTAACATAACAGATAACGGAACTACAATAGATGTTAATGATGTAGATATTACTAGTATTGATAAATTAGAGGGTGTTGATGCGAATACATTTATTGATATAGGCTCATCTGATGTAATTGAAACTAAAGGTAATATCGTACCCAATGCTAATAATGCAGATACACTTGGTACAGACGCAAAAAGATTTTCAGACCTATTTTTAGATGGAAATGCAGATATTGATGGAACATTAAATGTTCAGGGTATACCGGACTTTCAAGCAAAAGTACACGCACAAGCAGGAATAGAAGTTACAGGATCAATATTTGTAAGTGCTGGTGCTAGTGTTGAAGCTACTGGAAGTAATGTAGGTAGCAGAATTGCATTTAGAAATGAAAGCAATACGCAGATAGGATATTTATCTTCTGACATGACAGGTGATGTTATCAGTGGAATTATAGGCTACAATGAGTCAAATAACAATCTTACAGTTAGTAATGTAATTGATGGCGGCTCGTTCTAATGGATAAAAAATTAAAAAATAAAGTAAAAAATTGGATTAAAAAGACAGCTGAATTAGGAAAAGAGTTAGATTCTCTAAATAGAGAGGCTAATAAAAGTTCTTTTTCACAAAGCCAGAGACAGTTAGAATTTGTACAGACAGACTATAGGCAGTTTTTTAGTGCAGTAAAAAGACTTTATCAATTAGTAAAGTAAGTTTGCAAACTAGGGTATATACCCAAATACATAAAGGAGCCGTTAGATAATGGCACAAATAATTAAGCTGCGACGCTCAGCCGTAGCAGGTAATGTTCCAACAACATCACAACTAGGACTCGGTGAGTTAGCAATAAATACTGCTGACGGAAAGATTTATTTCGAAAAGAATGACGGCTCCGCGACAATTCAAACAATTGTTACAACAAATTCAGAAACAACAGGCTCAATAACAATCACCGGAAACATAAGCGGTTCAGCAACCTCAACTGGTTCGTTTGGTTCAATACATACGGCAGATAATATTGGCATCGGAACAACAAATCCTACTTTTTTTAATGGTGGCGGTATTCACATTAGTAATCCTACTGCTGCCAGATTACATTTAACTGATTCTGATGCAGGAACTGGAGGTTCAGACGGGCTGTATGTTGCTCAAATAGGAACAGAAGGGTTTTTGTTTAATTTTGAAAACGATGCCCTTATTTTTGGCACCGCCGTAACAGAGAGAATGAGAATTTTGGGTAGTGGTAATATTGGCGTGAACACAAGTAATCCTGATAGACTACTACATGTTCATAAAAATTCTGCTGGTTCTGTTACAGCTATATCTAGTACAGAACTAGTTGTAGAAGATAATGGTGATTCTGGTATGTCTATTTTGGCACCGGATGCCAATAGTGGTAATATTGTATTTGGATTTCCAAGTGATAACGATGCGGTTCAGTTAAGGGGATATTATAATGGTGGAAATCCTCGATTAGCAATAGAATTAGCTGCAAGTGAAAAATTTGAATTTATTGGCAATCAACTAAGTGGCTCAGCAACCTCAACTGGTTCGTTTGGTAAAATCACAGCAGCTGATAGGATTGAAGTAAACGGGTCTGGTACAGGACAAGTTTATATTGGGACTACGTCTGGTCAAATCGCATTACATGCTGCAAATGATAGTACTATTCAGGCAAATCATTATCAATATACACAAAATGCCAATACAGCAATATTTTTAGGTGATGATAATGATATAGCTACGAGAATTCATGGTCAGAATCATGTAAGATTTACATTTGGAGCTGCAGCATCTGGATATGACGACAGAACATTTTTCAAAGTGGCTAGTAGAAATTCCAATACTTATGCAGATACTTTATTGACAGGAAGTTTACATATAACAGGATCAGGTGGAGATTTAGGAAGTGTAGTTGTAACAGGTAATGTAAGTGGCTCGTCAACCTCAACAGGTTCGTTCGGACATGTAATCCAAGATGGTAAAGGTTTACCACCACAATTTACAACAGGTAGTTCTATATTCATTGGTGAGAATGCTGGTGCTTCTGATGATGGTTCTGATAATAGAAATATTGGAATTGGTAAAAATGCTTTAGACGCTGCTACTACAGGCCATTTAAACATTGCTATTGGTGATGATGCTCTAACTGATGTTACAACAGGAAATCATAA
>CEUT01067526.1_pt1 | contig 19270 bp, 23 predicted proteins | sample 531401 | NCBI WGS metagenome assembly CEUT01 (sample SAMEA2622821, study PRJEB7988) | marine metagenome | biome: marine biome (ENVO:00000447); feature: surface water layer (ENVO:00002042); material: "saline water (ENVO:00002010), including plankton (ENVO:xxxxxxxx)" | depth 5 m | reverse complement strand
AATGCCATTATACTATATTTATCGGCAAAAGTCAATAGCAATCTTGAAAAAAAATAAAAAAAAAGCAAAATAGTTGTAAGTGCTTATCACATAACGGTTTACGTCGAGCGGCGGGGCAACCCAACACAGAAAGCACCATATGCATAGTGGGGTTTATATAGAATGAGCCGTTTATTGTTCACCGCTGAAAAAACGGCGGGTGGTGCAAAAAAAGCAAGAGCGCTTTAGAAATGAAACGACAACTTTTATGCTGTTCTTAATTCTGGTTGCAGATTATTTATATACCATTCGATAGACCTTTCTTGCATCCTAGCTTTAACCGCCAGTCTTTCTCTAAGGTCTCCGAAATTTACCGAACCCCTTCTCCTTCCTATTGACTTGTAGAAGTTATCTTTATAACCATCTAACCACACCTCTGCAACTCGACACTTGTTGTGTGTTATATGCCAATCCGGAAAATCGTACTGAAACTTCTCCTTAAACCAATGAGAAACAAAACAATTTCCAATTAAGACCTGCCCACCGCACAGCCATGTCTTTAGAGCAAACTCTATGTTTTCTCCGCCCCAACTTTTCATAGAGTCATCAAACCTTCCCGTCTTCTCCCACCAGTCTTTCTTAAAGGCAAAGCAATGCCCTGCTATAGACGGAGTCCTGTCTCCTGGAGAGTTAAACCAATCAAAATTCAACGACCAATCCCATCTTGTTTTCTTACCCACAACCTTTCTATTGATAGACCACATCTTTGGGTTCAGCATCCATGTCTTTGGAGTGACTATGCTTTTAGGCTTTTTTTGAAGTATATCACACATTGCCTCTAGCCAACCCTTAGTAACACTACAATGCGGGTCTATGGATACAACCACTTCAGACTTCGCAAGGTCAGTGGCATAATTTCGCCCCCATATAAGCCCCTTCCTACTGCTGTTCCGTATTACAGTAGCGTTATCGCTTTCGACCTTCTCTTTACTGCAATCGTCTATTACAATAATCTCCTTGAGCATTGGCCCAGACTTATCTACTATGTCATCAATTGTTCTATTTACATATGGCTCATCTAGAGCCGTCATTATTATTGAAACGTTCATTGATTATCCTTGCCACTCTTTGTCCAGACACTCCATCGCCAAAAGGACAGCCCTCTTCTGTGGGAACATAGTTAATTGATAAATCAGAAGCCAGCTCGTCTAACTCCTGTGGTCCATAACAAAGGACATGATTGCCTATACCTTCAGTCCTTTCGGTTGAATCACGACAAACCACCACCCTTTTTCCTAAAAAGCTCGCCTCTTCCTGCACTCCGCCGCTGTCGGATATCACATACTTACAACCCGCGAGCATTTTTATAAAATCGCTATACTCCATAGGCTCTACAACCTCAACATCCTTCAAGACATCAATGTGCTTTTTAACATTCGGGTTTGGATGGACAGGGAATATAACCCTGTTGTTTTTGGCTATATTGTTTATAGATTCAAACCACCCCCTTATTCTGCTGTGATTCTCCCTTCTATGAAGCGTTACCAGTATATAGTCCCCATAATAAGGAACCAAATCAACAAGATTGTCCAACACCGTATTTCCAACAACATAGACGCAATTCCTTATCCCTTCTTTCCTTAGATTGAATTCATTTTCTTCCGTGGGACAAAAGTGATAGTCCGCCATACAGCTTATAGACCTCCTATTGAACTCTTCTGGATACGGCGCTTTTTTGTCATATGTCCTAAGACCAGCTTCTAAATGAAATATTTCTATTTTTCTATGAAACGCCCCTAGAGCAACAGCAAAAGCCGAAGTCGTATCGCCCTGAACAAGAACATGGGTTACGCCCTCATAGATATCATCTCGACCTATTATAGAGTTAACTATAGAATCAAGACGGTTGCATCCATCTGCTATCTCAATTGAGTGTTCGCATCCAGGTGCTATGTCTTTGTGCTGACCCGTAAACAGTTTTTTGTGTGGACACTTTAGATGCCTCAAGACGGGCTCTATTTTTATCCATTCGGGCCTTGTTCCGTATGAAACTAATAACATTCTATGGCCAAATACATTTTTTACTTAAAGTCGTGCTTCCCGATAGGTAGCCTCGAGTACGCCCAAGACCCATGTAAGAGTCAAGGGTTGAACCTATATCTAGGTATACGTTTTTGTTTGAGGTTTTCATTAGCTGATGAGCCAATATATTACCCAAAGGGCCAGCACAAAAAAGAAAGATATGTTCTTTGAGCCTATTTCTTTTTAAATACTTTTTGACCTCCTTAACTATAGGATAATCTTTAATCCAACCTCTAGGAGATACCCTGAAGTCCTTTTTAACTTCAAACGGTAACTGAGAAATATCCGCGTGCTCATTACAAACCAACACCACATCTGATTTTTGATAAAGAGGAATCATGTGCTTCTGGTAATTGCTATAGTTTGCGTTTACAAATATATTCGCCCAAGTTAGACCCTCGTCGTTTTGCTTAGAATGCTCTCTCATCCAATTACAGTCTTCCACACTCATACAACAGGTACAGGGGATTCCCTTGTAATATCCTGGGTTTTGGTATGTGAAGGAATCCATCAACAGCTTTTGATATTCTGCGTGTTCGTTTGGGTCAAAAGTCCAACCATCACAATTTGTTATTCTTTGATTTTTGAGAACAAAGTATTCGCCGTCCGCATATTTGCTGAACGCGAAATTGGACTTTGAGGACGCAGCCTCATGAATTTTAAAGAAATCAGAGGTAAATTTTCTATCCCCTGCAAACAAGTTTCCAGCCATGATTACAACAGCTCCTAACTACTTGGTCCCGTTCTTGTCCGTGACTTGGAGCAACTATACAATTAGCAACGTCATCTGCTCCGTATCTTGATTTTATGCTTCCCCACATTTCTGTATCTTTTTTTGGGTGCGGAGGAACAAAAGTTTTTATCTCTCCGTACTTTTGACATAAATAAGAAAACATTATGTCTTCTCCGTTATCCCACATAACCGGAGGCTCATACCACATATACTTTGCCCACTCTTGGGCAAAAAACCAAGCATGCCCAACCAAATCTACTTTAGTTATATGCTCATTCCTTGAAGGCCACCCATGCCTAGTAAAAGGACTGTACGATGGACCCTGTAGCAATATACCCACAGTTCCCATTATGCCCCTAGCCGTCTCCATGGACTCAAGACAGTTCTCAAACCATCTTCTCCCCGGAATGGTGTCGTCATCAAACATAGCGACATACTCTGTTCTAGCGAGTAGCGGCAACGTGAATCTTCCGTGAAACTTCCAGTTGTAATTACAGTCTATGACCCTTACCTCTGGGCTCAATTCAAGAATCTTATCTAGCTGCTCACAGACTTCTTCTCTTTTTACTCCCTTGTTTATCCATATGAATATCTCTTCAGGAGTAACGGTTTGATTTATTATAGCTTTAAACTGCTCTAAAAGACAGTAAGGCCTATTATAGACCGTCATTATTGCTGTTATTCCAGTATCAGACCAACGGCTCATATATTTCGCTTCCTTCCACTGTTTCCGCTCCTCCTCCTCCAAGCCTATACTTAGGCTGCCTAAAGTCTTTATTCAATTTATATCCGAACTTTTCCTCTATTTGCCTCAAAAAGCCCTCGTAGTCTTTCACACAATCAATATGCTTTACGATTAATGTTTTTTCTGGGTCCAATTCCTTGGCCCTTTCCATATACCTTCTCCAGGTCCTTTTTTCAATGTCGTTGCCTCTATGCTTTGCTCCGTGTGCGCTTTGTCTATTTCTAACGCTTATTGACCACTCAGAATAGTCCTTATATATTACCACACAATAGTCGCTATTGTCTAGGTTAGGCATAGAGTGTTTTAGAGATATTTTTTGTCCTTTTCTTGGAATGCCTGAATCACATTCTTTATATCTGTTGATATATCCTGTATTTTTAAAGTTATTTACTAGAGACCACTCCACAAAGTTGGTTCCGCTGCCAGGAAGTCCATAAACCTGAATTATCTTTTTTTTTTGAAAAAATAGTGAGATACAAACCCGTCTATCTTCTTCATACCAAGCTTTTCTCTTATTTTATTCTCTAAGACAGTCAAAGGACATACACCTCCGCCAAAGACAACCCTAGCAACTATTGTGCATACCGGAAACCATATGTACCACTCACAAGCAAAAGGGGCGACGAAAAAAGCCCCAATATTTATAGATATTACGGCCGCATGGCACAGGACTACCATGGCAAGCGCTAATTTAAGCAGATTCTTCATTGTGATTCAACACCCTTTCTGATAATTCTCTCAAGCCTTCCACAATTCTTTCTTTTAAATCTTCGTCCAAAGACTTATCACAAAGAGCGTCAGTACAATACGACCCTATTTTTGACGCCCAGTATATTCTTTGACCATCTTTGTCTTGCATTTCTTTAGCCAACCCTTTCTTAACCTCTTTCATTTCTTTAGTTAGTCTATCTAACTCAGGTAGGTATTTTTCATGTACCACCTTTTTTATTTCACAAGACTCAATTACATCACATAACGTGAATATTGCGTATCGCAAATTGTTATATCGACGAGAGAATTCAGACACTTGTCTTACCCTATCGTCCTTATCAAATAATCCTCTATCTAAAATTGCTTGACGACATTCTTGAGTCAAGCTTATCATATGATACTCTAGTTTGAGAGTCGGGATTACCCGCAAAACTCCAACTTCTTCCCGCGATGTTAATCGCAGGCTTTTTTAACGCCTCTTCTGCCTGCTCTTTTGTCATCATGGGCTTTAATCTTGGGTCATAAAGCATTTGTATTATCTGTTTATCTAAATCTGAATATGCTGTGGCAAACCCGCCATCGCCCTCTGTTTCATAAAAGATGCTGTCTTCATAGCTTTCAGAGTCCTTTCCCAGACCAAAAGCCTGAGTAAGCTCTTCTCGAATAAAGCTATTCCTGTTAGTTGATTCTCCAGAGTTTACCCACAGCCTTGCAGCAGTCATATGTCCGGTGGTTGAACCATAATTCACAGTAAACTGACCACCCAATCCACTTGCGTCTAATCCGCTTATTGTTTCCCATCGACTCCTTGTTGTTATCCAGAAATTGATGTTTGGCTGTGGATATCCAGACTTATAACATGCTCCACCACCATAACCTGCATGCGTCTCATCCTCACATATATCTGTAACACTAGTATTTAGAAGAGTAATGTTTATTGTGTCAATAAGAGAATTGAGCTCAGAAACAATAGAAACGATTTCCGCATAATCATCTGCATTGATGTCGGTGGTAACTCCAGAGCTATTACACGCATGAACCTTAATGTATACGTCATCCATCCATTTGCGTATTACTTCAGACGCGCTACCAGTCTCAAAACCAAACGCCACCTCTTTTAAATAATTAAAGGCCGTTTCATTTGTGTCAGAATAAACCCCAGAACGAATTATCTCTGTAGTTACGTCTTTCATGGCTCCCCCTATCTCCTGTTAAAGAAAATAACCATTCTAGCCCTACCATTAATAAAAGCCCACTCTACACGAACAGGCTTCTTGTAAAAATTATTAATGTTTCCGCTTTGCTGTATTCTTTGCCTACGCTCGTAAACCTCTTTTGACCTGTATGGGTTGCTTCTCCTGTCTGCTCCATGAGCATCTGGAACCCAAAGCATAATCAGTGTGATAAGCGATATGATGATTGCTAGCACAACACCAAGATGCATCATTGCAAATTTTTTCATTACCAAGCCTTACACGACCAATAGCGAGCTTTCCATTTAGGACCTGGATTGTCGCAATTATGTCGAGCCCTAAAGTTTCTTCTTCTTGCAGGGTCGCTCTTTTTAATCTTCATGTTGGGGTCGCCAAAATTGACCTTTACGACGTTGCCCTTTTGATTCTTTACATACACAGACCGTTTCTTTGGCCCACCAGGAGTTCTGAACGGCTTATTTAGTGTAACAGTTCTCCCCTGATATTTTGCTGCGAAATTTAGTTCATATCGCACTAATTCATCCTTCTGCAAAGCATCTGCCTTATCTATCTCAGGATGAAAGTTTAATTTAATCGTTTTTGCGTCTTTTGCTATTGATTTCCCGTCAATTATCACCTCTATTGGATATGGCTCTAATTTATCATACCAGTAAGCAATTTCATAACTACTGTCTTCGTTGATGGCTATAAGCAAACCTCTGAGGTATTCTTTTACGTCTTGTTTTATCACGTAATCCTCGCCGGGCTTTACAAGCAAATCGACGGACTCTCCTTTTGCTTGTTGAGCTTTTTTCCAAGCTTCGGGGTCTGGTCGGTCTTTATCGCCTTTTTTTGCAGGCTTATAATTCTTGCCCTCACGCTCTTTCTTTTTGCGAATGTTATCCCAAAGACCAGCCGCATCAACCTCCTCAACCTCTTCTCCAAAATCCTCATAGTCAGATTCTTCCGGAACAATGAAGTTAGATTCTGTAAGCTCCTCTACGTCACCACACTCACACTCTTTGCCATAATTAGCATAGATAAGCTCTTCTTGAATCATTTCTCCAAGATTGTGCTTATTAGCTGCGGCACGAGATTGGCTGGTACAGATAGCGACCCTCTGAGACTGTTGAGGGTACTCTTTTTTCATGACATCGGATGTCATGCAGCGCCCCATGAACTTTTGGGCGTCTTCGTCTTTTTCTCTTTTAGGTATTGGCATAATACTATTTATACACCAATATTAGTATGGCCCGTTAAATTTTACACCCATAGAACGCATGTAATCATGCCAATCATAATACGCTTTACCCGTTATTGGATTCTTCAAAGGGGCCGGAGATGTTGCTTTAGGATTATAGACATAATGGAAGCTATACCTACATGCAGTACAAGACGGGTAGCGCTTGTGATAACCTTGTCTTGGTCTATATTCTGGAGTATACCCCCTATTAGACCTATATTGCGGTGTTGAAGGAGTGTTTCTGTACTCTACTTCTTCTGGCCAAGGAACGTCCTCTCTGTCGGGATTGCCTCCAGTTATTACGTTGGGACGAGGCCTTTCAGCAACAACATGCACACACAACAATGACAACAATACAAAGAGAGAAATTCTAATAGCCACGATAGCCCCCATAAACATTAGACATATGGAAATTGTACGCCTGCCGCCCATGCTGCAATCCAATATTCCTTCTGTGAGCATACCAACCAGTTGCACGCCTCCAGGCCATCAACTGTCGCCTTTGCTCAGCCTCCGCCATAGCCCGCTGAGTGCGTACTTGCTTTACCCAAAGCTTTCTCTTGGCTTCTGAAAGCTCCCTTTCTGTTGGCTGCCTTCTTCCATGTTTCACATTATGAGGCAGGTATCTTTCCCAAGGCTCCCCCTCAAAAGGCCTAGTTCGCACGTTATCCTGCGGCCCTGTTTCAGGCGGTGTGTTTGTGACTCGTCCTCCAGCCCTATTCTTCACCACCCACTCCTGTTTTCCCTCATCCCACACATGCTCCTCATCCTGCCAGTTTTGTCCGTATGCGGGAATACAAAATATACATCCAAGTATAACTATGACAATAAGAGTAACTAATATCTCTATGATAAATCTAGCATCTATTCGTCGCATTCTGGCTCGCTTTCTTTCACAGAACAAACCCCTCTACCAGGGTTCTTCTTTATCCCCATCTTTTGTCTCTGCTTTCTCCAGGCATTTACGGTAACGACTCTACCGCAAACCTTACTTAATTCTATCGCTCCAGCCTCATCTGTCAACTTACCAGCGGAATCTCTAATAAATTGCTTTTCCGCTTCACTCCATACTTGATTCATGATTTCCTCACTTTTATTGACTTTTTTTGTATTTTTAGGGTATTATATATAGTGTCCACTTTTTATAGGAGGCCAAATATGCCTGAAGAAAAACTTACCCCTTCAGTATTATACACAACTGAAGCTGAAGAAAGCAAGAAAAAATCTGAGCAGGAGCTTAGCGTTCCGGACCCAGACAAGGAAACTGCGGAAAAAATAATTGAGGCTAATCTTTGTGAAGAAGAAGAAAAAGACCTGCAAGGTTAAAGGACTAACCGAAGAGGAGGTTCTTGATATAATTAAAAAGACTGTGGACTATTTAGCTCCCAGCTTTAGGTTTGGATATTATGACATTGACGACATGCGCCAAGAAGGTACAATATTTTGCCTCGAAGCGTTGCCGTCTTTTAATTTTGACCGCTCTATTCAAGATAATGTCGGAGATGCCCTTTTAACGTTCCTTAAAACGCATGTAAGATGGCGTTTTTTAAATATGCGTAGAAAGAGCCTCACTAGAGTTGAGCCTCCTCCGTGCGATTGCAAGCTTTGTAAAACAGACTCAGCCAATCGACTTGACTGTAAAAAATACTCAAACTGGGTAAAAAGAAACACAGCAAAGAGAAGCCTCATGGAGCCTTTCGATGTTAATGACATATACAGTGCGGATGCTTCTTTTGTGCCAAACATAGACGAGTCCATATTGTCATCGGATATAATGTCTATTTTAAACGAGCACGTACCGTCTCACATGAGAAGCGATTACAGAAAGTTTGTCGAAGGCGTTACATTACCAAAAACAAAAAAAGAAAAGCTTGTTCTAAAAATAAAATCTATTCTTTGCGAGCATTACAGCAACGAAGCGGCTGAATGGAGTGACGATGAAGACCGGTAGACTGAGCAAAGAAGAAATAGCATATATAGACCAGAACTTGGCAATACTGTCTGATGAAGAGATTGCCACAGCCCTTGATAGAAGCGTCTCCTCAATTACCCAAAGAAGGGCCGTTGCGCCGCAAGAAAACGCTAATACTGAGATGCAGGCGTATGTTTCCCAGCTTCATTCTAAACATTTTTGGCCCACAATCAAAAAGAGCCTACTCGATGACGAGATAGAGACTTTTGAAAACAGTTGGGCTTCTCTTTATTCCCAATTCTTTCATCAGGGCGTTACCGCGACTGACGAGATAATGATGAAGGATGTTATAATTGAGGACATATTGCTGCACCGAGCGCTGGAGCAGAAAAAGAACATATTACAGGAAATAAAAGAAAACGAGAGGCTCATTGCCGAGGAAAGAGAAAAGGACATAGACGACAGGGACGCAGACTTTATGACTAATGCTTTGCGCACCATAGTTCAGCTTAGAGGTACTTCTGAGGCTTATACCAAAGAGATAAACGAAATCAAGAAAACGAAGGACGGAAAATTTAAAGACCTAAAAGCCACGAGGAATGAAAGGCTCAAGACGGTGGAAGAATCGGGTAAAAATATATTTGCACTTATTAAGGTCTTGGATGAACAAAAGTCGCGCGAAACTGAAGGACGGATGAGCGGACTTGTATTTGCCGCTTCTAAATCAAAGAAGAAGGATATGGAAATAGACAGGGTGTTTGCTGATGGAGAGGTTGATAAGGCTTGGCTTACGCCAGAATCGGAGCTTGATACGGAGCAAGAATGATAAGCCATCAATACAGATGTTTTTTCTTTCATCCTATTAAGTGCGGAGGGAGCACAATTGAGTCTTTGCTTGGTTTTCCAGGAAAGAAAATGAGGGAATATGAAAAGAAGTACGAGTTTAGGCATACTCGCGCTATACACATGAAAAAGAAGCACCCGAAGGAATTTGACAGCTATTTTAAATTTGGGGCGACAAGAAACCCTTGGGAAAGACTTGTTTCTAGATATTTCTCTTTTCACAAAAAGAACAGCGACGGAACCTATGCTGTTGATAAATATGAGGCAAAACAGATAAGAAAAAGCAGGACTTTCAAGGAGGCTGTAATGGAGTCCTCTTTACTAGACGAAATAAAGCCAACAATAGATGATTTTACCGTTGATGGAGAAGACATCACCGATTATATTATAAGAATGGAAACCTTTGAGAAAGATGTTCGCAAGGTAATGTCTATTTTGAAAGTGCCTCTGAAAGAGGTGCCCAAAATTAATTCCTCTGAGCATGGACCGTATCAAGGCTACTATGACTCAGAGCTTGAAGAAACTGTATATGAGCATTTAAAGAAAGATATAATTTATTTTGGCTATAAGTTTGGATAATTAAATGGGTATATCACACGTAACTTACGATTTAGCAAGCGGAGGCGGAAGGCTTGGGCATAGAACCAAAAGCCTACTCTCTAGTATAATTCTTGCAAAAATAACAGGGTCAGAGATTGTATATAATTGCACCTATCACGACAAAAAGCCTCTTTGCGTCTTTAATGAAGATACTTTGTCGCAGTTTATTAACGAGTCTTTACACTGCGATGACTACAACGTTGTTATAGAGGAGCCCTTTAGAGGAAAATGGAACGGCATAGGAGAGGAGAAAACCTCCCAGATACAAAGACGCATGCAAAGAACTAGAGACGCAAACGACAAAGCCATTTACATCGCTAGAGGAGGAGCAAGGATATTCCCTCATCAATGCAAAGAGATGGAAGAAAAAGGAATATGCAGAAAAGGAATAGCGGATGAATCTGTTGACTTGTTAAAAGAGATGTATTACTACCAATATCCAGGAGAACTCATAAAAGACACCTTTGCAATACACGCTAGAAGAGGCGATGTCTGCGGGATTATGGAAGGCATTGGCTATACTAGGGATTATTATGAAAAATTAATAAATCAAATAAACAGCGTTTCCTTTGACGTCGGCTTTACCCCCAAGATAAATATTTACACAGAAAAAAGGGGCTCAGACTACATAAAGCCGCTTGGTGATTTAGACAACGTTACAGTACACGTAGGAACAGAAGATAATTTACATCAACATTTAAGCGAAATGGTAAGAAGCGAATATATTTACTGTTCCTGGTCCAGCTTATGCTGGCTAGCTTGCATACTTACTATTGGCAGCGTTTTATACGACTACCATATTATACCAGAAGATGGAAAGCATGATTTAAAAAGACATGATGTGGACAAAATAAATCATTACGTGCCTACTGACAAGGACATTTTGTTCCAAGGAGAGCGTCTCGTAGAAACACTGCGTAAAAACAGAAATACAGAGACCTCCAATGGACTGCCACGAATTTAAGAGCATTCACGACATAGTTAACTTTAGGCATAAGCCCCATTTCCTTAAATGGAAATATCCTAGCTGGATAGACAAAGATGAGCTGAAAAAAATACCCAAAGCATTTAAATTGTTTAGAAAATACACCCTAAACACAGGAGAGATTCTAGAAGGAGACGGAGATAATCACATATTTTGCCACCCACAAAAACTCAACGTCTTAATAGAAAACAAGAATATTTTAAAAGCTAACAGCAATGAAACTCTGGTTGTCGCCGGAGAAGACACCACCTTAGAAAAAAAAATTGAAGAACTAAAAATCCTAAAGAAATACTTTAAGACCATATATTATGAAGCAAAAAATAGATATGTCGATTTTGTAGACACAATCCCTATGGGGGTTACATTTGCCTATCTATTAAGATGCGGAGGAAGCCTTACTCTTCAAACAATAAACAAAACAAAACACACAAAGAAAGAGCTAATCGCGTGCGCATTTAATAGTAAATGGAACATACAAAACCTAGACAGACAAAACCTACAAAAACTGTGCGTAAGAAATAAATTTATCAACAGACACAAATGGGAACCAACGGAGTATTTTGAGAATATTTCAAAATTTAAATTTTTTGCGTGCCCCAGAGGACACGGAGTCCAGACACCAAAGATATGTGAATGCATACTTACCCAAACAATTCCGGTTGTCACAAAACATCCAGCACACATTGATTTATATGAGCATGGCATTCCTATGTTAATGGTTGATTCATGGAAAGACTTAAATGAAGACATGCTTAACTCTTTTTATGAAGAGCATGGAGAAGGTGGGATTGACTGGATTTCGGCAAGAAATAAATATAGGGTTGACTGTTTTCAAGAGACATTTTTAGATTAAAATGATTAGCCACGAATATAAATGTATTTTTATACATATACCAGGAACCGCAGGAACTTATATAGAAGAACAAGTCTGCGGTAAAAATTGGTGGAAAATTGAACCTAAAACAAAACACTTAACCGCATCGCAGGCAAAAGAAATATATAGGGAATACTGGGACGATTACTTTAAATTCTCATTTATAAGACATCCTTTAACAAGAACTTTCAGTTTAGCTAGATTTATGAACATGTACGGGGTTATAATAGATAAGAATAAAAAAGTGGACATTACAAAATATAAGAAAAAATACGGATACCCCCTTACAGTAGAACATGATTGGAGATTTTCTAAAAGAAAAGCATTGGATAGGCACCAAGAAAAATGCGTTTATTTAAATATGCTTGACGAGAAATTAGACTTTATAGGCAAATATGAATACCTTGAGATGGACCTGGGGATTGTTTTTAGAGATTTGTGCATTGACAAGGAAGTAAAAGTAAAGCCTCAGAAACCATACCAGCACGCATTTACAGAAGAAACTAAAAAAGAAGTTTACGACCTGTACGAAAAAGACATAAAGTATTTTATGTACAAATTTTAAAAGGAACACGATAAATGAAAGCTATTATTTTTGGAGTTACCGGACAAGACGGCTCGTATCTTTCCGAGCTTCTACTATCAAAAGGATATACTGTTATTGGAGTAAATCGCAGAGCAAGCGTTAACAACACAGAAAGACTTGACCATATCCTAGAAAATAAGAACTTTACCCTGGTAGAAGGAGATGTAACCGATTTTATTAGCGTTTCTTCTATTATCAACGATTATCAGCCCGACGAAGTATACAATTTAGCGGCTCAGTCGCATGTGGCGACTTCTTTTAACGAGCCTTTACACACATGGAGAGTAGATGCCGAAGGACCGCTAAATATATTAGAGTCGGTAAGAAGGTATTGTTTTAAGGCTAAATTTTATCAAGCAAGCACATCTGAGATGTTTGGGAGTTCTGTTGATGAGGATGGGTATCAAAGAGAAACTACCGAGTTTAAGCCTCAATCCCCTTATGCGATAGCAAAACTAGCGTCGCACCATAAGGTAAGAATATACAGAGAAGCATATGGAATGTATGCCTGTAGTGGTATATTGTTTAACCATGAGAGCGAGAGGAGAGGAGAAAAGTTTGTTAGCAGAAAGATTACAAAATGGGTGGCGGAATTCAAAAATTGGATGTCAGACGAAAATAAACCTTTTGACGCAGTTGCAGACCCAGACCTCATAGTGTCTGTAATGCATCCAGACAGAGTGTTTCCAAAACTTAGACTTGGCAATTTAGACGCAGCAAGAGATTGGGGTTATGCTCCAGATTATGTTAAAGCTATGTGGATGATGCTTCAGCAAGACAAAGCAGAGGACTATGTAGTAGCTACAGGAACAAGTAGAACTGTACGAGATTTTTTAAGAATAGCCTTCGACTATATTGGTATAAAAGAATGGGAAAATTTAGTTGTTGTTGACCCAGAGTTTTATCGCCCAGCAGAAGTTGAGTTTTTGCATGGAGATGCAAACAAAGCAAAATCTGAAATAGGATGGGCTGTAGAAACGCCATTCAATGAAATGGTTAGGCGAATGGTAGAATATGACGAAGAGAAGTCAAAATGTCAGAAAAATACGACCCTTATTTAGTCTATAGAGACACAAGAGAGAAAAACGGCTGGGACTTTGCTCAGTCTGGCTATTGCGCTGGAACGGAAGACCAGACAATTAAGACTGGAGACTACACTCTTTATGGGTATGAAAGCCATATATGCATAGAGAGAAAAGGCAGCGTTACAGAATTAGCTATGAATATCACCCAACCTAGATTTGAGAGAGAGCTAGAAAGGATGAAAGAATTTCCATGGAGATACGTTTTGCTTGAGTTTAACATGAAAGACGTAGTTAATTTTCCCAAAGGAACAAGAATACCAGCCTACAAGAAAAAGTATCTAAAAATAAGAGGTCCGTTTTTGTTGAAGAGGATACTGGAGCTACAAAAAAAATACGACGTTCCTTTTATGTTCTGTGGCGAAAACGCAAAAGAGGTTTGCTCTAGCATTTTCAAAAGATTCATGGAGTTTCAATCAAGATATGCAAAGTAAAAAAGAACATATCGACAACCTACTCAGACACGCACATCTAAACATAGGTGACGTAGATAAGCTGTCTATAAAAAATGCTTTGGTTGACAAACAAAGGGACTACGATAATCCAGTCATGGAGTTTTTAGACTACATGTCTAAGCCGGAAAACTTTTGGTTTACATGCAAATACCTCTTAAACGTTGACCTTTTACCTTTTCAGCTATGTATACTCGAAGAGCTATGGAATAGAAAATTCCCAATGCTAATAGCAACTCGTGGAGCAGGTAAAACATGGATTCTTGCCTTGTATTCTCTGTTAAGGGCTTTCTTTATGCAGGGGTGCAAGATTATCGTTATCGGAGCAGCATTTAGACAGTCTAAGCTGTTGTTTGAATACATGGAAACATTCTATAAAAATTCACCTGTATTTGCAAATATGGTTGGAGCAGGAAAAGGACAGGGTCCAAAACGAGACATTGATAGATGTACATTTTATGTCGGACAAAGCGAAATTATAGCGATTCCTCTTGGCGACGGCTCTAAGATTCGAGGTTTACGCGCAAATTATATTATTGCTGACGAGTTTGCATCTATACCACAAGAAATATTTGAAGTGGTTATTAAGGGTTTTGGCGCAGTATCCGCAAACCCCGCAGACAAAGTAAAAGAATATGCGCAGATACAAAAACTTAAAGAGCTTGGAATGTATGAAGAAGCCCAAGAAATCGAAGGAGAGCTTGGATTTGGAAACCAAACAATCATAGCTGGAACAGCTTACTACGCCTTTAATCATTTTTACGAATATTTTGAAAGACAAAGGGAAATTGTGCGTAGTAAAGGAGACGAAAAATATTTAGAAGAGCACGTTTTCAAAGGAAAAATACCAGACGGATTTGATTGGAACCAATATTCTGTAATGAGAATACCCGAAGGGTTGTTACCGGAAGGATTTATGGATAAATCGCAACTCGCACAAGCTAAGGCAATGCTTCATTCATCTAGATACGACATGGAGTACGAAGCGTGTTTTGCGAAAGATTCAGAAGGTTTTTTTAGAAGAAGTCTAGTAGAAAGATGTGTTACCACAGACCCAGTGCAGGTTGCCTCTACAGGAGAAGAGGTGTGTTTTGACGCGGCTCTTTACGGAGACCCAAACAAAAAATATATCTATGGCATAGACCCTGCGTCAGAAACAGACAACTTTTCTATAGTTATTCTAGAACAAAACGAAAAACACAGAAGAATTGTTTATTCTTGGACTTGCAGCAGACAAGTTATGAGGGAAAGAATAAAGACCAAAAAAGAATCTAACCTGGAAAGCTTCTATAATTATTGCGCTAGAAAAATATTAGACCTAATGAAAAAGTTCCCCACAGACCACATAGCTATAGATGCACAAGGCGGCGGAATTGCAATAATGGAAGCCCTTCATGACAAAAACGTGCTAAGAGACGGAGACCATCCTTTATGGCCCTATATAAAATATGACGACGACAAAGACCCATTTTATTGGGAATCAAAGAATAAACCAACAGACGGCGAAGCTGGTTTGCATATATTACATATGATTCAATTTGCAAAATCTGAGTTTACATTTAAGGCAAACCATAATTTAAGGAAGGACATGGAAAGTCAGACCTTACTGTTCCCTAAATTTGACACTATCCTGCTATCCGAAGCCATAACAGAGGATAAGTTAGCTAATCGACATTATGATACCCTTGAAGATTGCGTCATGGAAATAGAGTCGCTAAAAGATGAACTAGCAACAATAGAGCACACACAAACAACAAGCGGAAGAGACAAGTGGGACACCCCACAAACAGTTGAGGCTGGAGGGAAAAAGGGAAGAATGAGAAAAGACCGCTATTCAGCCCTATTAATGGCCAACGAAACCGCTCATGTCATTGAAAATAAGCTAGAGGGACAAGAGTACACCTTTAAAGGCGGTCATTCACACCAAACCAAAAAAGATAAATCTGGCCAATTGTTCACTGGGCCTGACCACCTAGTTCAAAAAATGTCTGGTATTTATGGTATGGGTGTTAGACGCAAATAGCTTTTGGTGTATACAATACTATTGACAGTCAATTAACAATACTAATGCCTTGGAATTAAAAAATGACGAAAAGAAAAGACCCTATAAAAACAAACATAATGTCTGATTCTTCTAGTAGCAATGCTTTTGTTACCTTCAACCCAGAGAAGCCAGAAGAGGCCGCAAACGCTATCGCAAATTCCAAGGCCCTTAATATGTATCAGGCTGTTGCCTACGGAGGCGGTCGAGACCGATTTGAAGATGTAAGCACGAACATATCGGTTAGGAATGAGTTTACAAGAGAAGACTATGACACGTATAGGTCTGCGGAAGCAAGGCCAATCAAATCTAAAGCTGTCATGAGCTCTTGCAATAACGCATACAAGAAGGTTGGGATTGTCAGAAATGTTATTGACCTAATGGCTGATTTTGGTTCTCAGGGCGTAAAGCTTGTTCATGAAAATAAAAAGATACAAAGATTTTCCCAAAGATGGTTCACCCATAAAGTGGACGGGGAGAAAACAACAGAGAGGTTTTTAAATTATTTATATCGAATAGGAACCGTTGTTTCCCAAAGGCAATTATGCAAAATATCCTTGAGTGAAGAAAGAATACTGTCAATTGCCGGTAAAAACGATATTATTTTAGAGCCAACACATGAACAAAAGCCCGCTCTTAAAGTTAAAAAAAGAGTTATCCCTTGCGGATATTCGTTCCTGAACCCATTAACACTTGAGGTTGCTGGCGGAGAGCTAGCGCAATTTGCTGGGGAGCAAGCGTATGGATTAAAACTTACCGGCGCCCTTAGAAGCAAGATAACAGCGCCAAAAAACGACCTGGAAAAAGCCCTAATTGAGAAGCTTCCAAAAGAACTTGTTGAAGCCGTAACAAAAGGCATCAATGTTCTTCCTCTTGATAATAGCAAAATATCTTCATTCAGCTACAAAAAAGACGACTGGGATGTTTGGGCGTCTCCAATGCTTGAGTGTATATTAGACGACTTAACTTTATTGGAAAAAATGAAGCTCGCTGATTTAGCGGCCCTAGATGGCGCAATTTCACAAATCAGGATATGGAGGCTCGGAGACCTTGATAAAGGAATTTTGCCAACAGACGCAGCTATTCAAAAATTAGCCGATATTTTGCTCAGCAATCCTGGAGGAGGGGCTTTTGATTTAATATGGGGTCCAGAGCTTACATTTGAAGAGGTCACGACATCTGTTCATAATTTCCTTGGGGGGACTAAATACGAGCCTATACTTGATAGTATTTTCAGCGGCCTCGGCGTCCCACCCACTTTAACAGGCTCTTCTAGGGTTGGCGGAGCAAGCAATAATTTTATATCTCTCCAAACCTTAGTGCAAAGACTTGAGTACGGAAGGCAGCAGGTGACAAAGTTTTGGCAGGCTGAATTGGAGCTTTTGAGACAATCTATGGGTTGGTCTAAAGCCCCATCTGTTCAGTTTGACCACATGATTTTAAAAGACGAAGCGGCCGAAAAAGCCCTCTTGATACAGTTGTTGGACAGAAATCTTATTAGCGAAGAGCTTGTTGTTGAAATGTTTGGCGCTGTTCCCGAGCTAGAAAACTCCAGAAAAAGAAGAGAGCGAAAAGAAAGGGAGTCCGGAAAAAGAGCGCCTAAATCTGGTCCGTATGACAAGGATAAAATCCACGATTTAATCAAGATTGCTCTTGGGCGAGGCTTTATTAGCCCAGAACAAGCGGGTTTATTGCTTGAAGAAGACGACAACCCTTCTCCATTTGATAAACAGATGGAAAAAAAGAACGAGGCCGCTCCCGCACCACAAGAAGAAGCAGACAAAGGGGTTCCTGGTGAAGGAAGGCCTAAAAACTCAAAAGATGAGCCTGGAACAAACAGGGACAGACAATTCAATCCCCGTTCCGCCAACGCAATAGCTTCTGATATAGGCGATTTTCTTAATCATATGTCTTGGGCAAAAAAAACACAGGCAGAAATATCCACAGTTATAACGCCTGGACTTCTCAAGCACTACGGGAAAAAGAACATGAGGAGTCTTTCGTCGAAAGAGTGCCTAAACGCTGAGTCTGTAAAATTCAAGATTTTGGCAAATATACCAAAGCATTCTATTGTTGACGAAAAGACTGTCTTTGAAATAGTTGCAAAAAACACAGAATTGCCAGAAAGCTTTAAAAAATGCTATAATTCTCTCATGGAGGCCCACTCTAAAAATGCTGGAAGAGCCCCGACAATAGAAGAAATTAGAAATATACAAGCTGCCACATACGCCATATGTTCGTAAAATTTAAAATAAATTCAAATATGGTGTATCTTTTTTAGAAGAAATATCAAAACCAGGAGAGCTTGTTCATAAATATGTACGCGGAAATTCCAATATACAAAGCGGAGGCGGAAGCTGGGTTGTCTGAGGCTATAAATGCCAAAGAGAATCGGGCTATCGCTACATATTGTCCTGTTCTCTTAAATGAGAAGGTTACCGATACAGTCAAAGAAAGCGTTAGAATAAAAAACGGCTCTAAAATAGAGCAGTCTATCGCATCTAACAAAGACCAGTTTGACCTTCATTACATCTATACAATACTTGCAACCACAGGATGGAACAGAAACGACGATGTTTTTGACCGCCAAGAAATGTGGCAGGCAAGAAGTACAGCGGAGGATAAGCCTTTTAATAAGGGGCACGACCCTAATAACATCATTGGTCATATCACTGGCAACGCTGTAGTTGATGAAAATTATAACCTCGTTGAAGATTATTCGCAGACTGATTCACTGCCCGATAAGTTTCACATTCTAACTAGCGCCGTTATTTATAAGCATGTGTCTAGCAGAGATGAGAAGCTGACTTTAGCCACTCAACAACTTCTAGAAGAGATTCAAGAAGGGAAGTGGTTTGTTTCAATGGAGGCTTTATTTTCAAATTTCGACTACGCACTTATTGACCCCGATGGACAACACAGCGTTGTCGCAAGGAACGAAGAGACGGCTTTTTTGAGCAAGCATCTTCGCTCTTATGGTGGTGCTGGAGAATTTGAAGGAAATAAAGTTGGGAGATTAATGAGGAATATGACCTTTAGTGGTAAAGGTCTAGTGGAAAATCCTGGCAACCCTGAGTCTATTATTTTTAGAGAAGAAGAAAGTGTTATTTTTACAGGAGTTGCCGAATCTACACCTGAAATTAGTTTACTAGTAACTAGTAGTAAAGGAGAAAGCTCAATGTCAGATAACAATGAGCAAGTCCGCTCTT
>CEUT01007681.1_pt1 | contig 19280 bp, 16 predicted proteins | sample 531401 | NCBI WGS metagenome assembly CEUT01 (sample SAMEA2622821, study PRJEB7988) | marine metagenome | biome: marine biome (ENVO:00000447); feature: surface water layer (ENVO:00002042); material: "saline water (ENVO:00002010), including plankton (ENVO:xxxxxxxx)" | depth 5 m | reverse complement strand
TTGGGAACCAGTTTAAGCTCAATGGCACTTATGACGATGAATCCTGCCGAAAGAATGAGAGAATTGAGAACTCAAATTAATATGGCAACTGGTGGTGTTGAAAATATGACAACCGCTCAAAGACTTTTTACAGCAGAAGCAATGGGTTATACATCCGTTGCGGAGATGATGGCAGACCTGCAGTCTGATCCATCAAAAATGGAAGAAAGAGTTGAACTGCAAAGACAAGAGGAAGAGATACAAAAAAAACTAGCGTCTGCGATGGAAAAACTCGTTCCTCTTGGTGTGCAACTCTCCAGAGCATTTGATGAACTAGCCAGTGATGGAGGGACAATCAATGCTTTTGTCGGTGCCATTAAAGCTGGTATTGGAGTCTTAAAGTTTTTTATTGAGAATTGGAGAGTTATTCTACCATTATTGATTGTTGCAAAAGGTTACACAATGATCATGGCTGCGGCAACAATATATCAGACAAGAGCCATGCAAGCACAAACAGCAGCAACTCTGCAAGCAATAGCAGCGTCAAACGCACAAATAGCAGCAAGTGCCACTGGGAATGCAGCTAAATCAGTAGAGACAGCGATAGTCCAAAAAAATACAGCCGGTTGGATAGCTAATGGATTTGCTCAAATGAGTGCATCTAAAAAAGCAGCAATTTTAGCAACGGTTCTTGCAGGATTGATGGCCGTATTTTTAATGACTGGTTCTCCTGCTTTCTGGATGATGCCATTTGTAATAGCGGGTGCAATTTTTCTGATGGGGAAAGCCCTTGATACTGTCAAAGGACAGGCTTTGCTAGCAGCGGTGGTGTTGGCACTATTGGCTGGAGCATTTGCTCTTATGTTCTACGGGATCTCAGCAGTTGTTGACTCTATCACTGGTCTCTTTGAAGTTATGATCAACGGAGTCAGCGCGCTACCGACAGTTGTTGGTTCATTGATAGCGTTGGGTTTTGCGTTTGTGTTCCTAGGAAACATGGCAACATTTGGCGCAGCCGGTATTCTTCTTGGTCTTGGTGCTTTAACAGCCATGTTGTTGATATTCAAACTAACAGGTGCTTCTTTCGCAGATATGTTTGGTGCAGGTGATGAGATATTAAAAATAGGAACTGGTATGGAGAGATTGGGTACTGGTTTATCAAACCTTAGGTCTTCTGTTGCATCTTTAAAATCATCTTTGGGTGGTGATGGGTTGTTTGCTGGTTCTATTTCAAGTGACTCTTCATCAATTGTTATGGGCAAAGGGGTTGCAATTGCAAAACTATTTAAGAATAGCAAGATTGAAGTCGAAGTAAAAACACCAGAAGTGAATATGCCCAAAATTACAGTAAAAGTATTTATTGGGGATGAAGAATTAAAAGATATTATTAGAAAAGAAATAACAAGGACAACATAGCATGGCAACAAATACATACAAGGACCAAATAAAAGTATTAAATTGGTATCAAGCATCACCAATCAGAAATTTCCCATTGGGCACAGACAGGTCTTTTAATCATTCATATTATACCAATAGTCTTCTGTACATAGGAGATATGCAGTCTAGAGTTACTGTTGCTTTTAAAGCATTTATTGAAAAATTTAATATTAAATTAAGTATCGAACAGGAAGAAAAAAAATTAAATGAAGGAGCTGTAATCACTGCTAAAAACCTAGGATTTACTTACAACTTAGACTTTAAAATTCCTTCGATATCAGTAGATGATGCTTTGGTCAATTCAACCAGGGTTGAAATGCTAGAGAGGGGCCTTGAGAGGTTAAACAGGGGCATGGCCGACGAGGGCGCCACAGCCTCAAGCGATTTTCTTCCGTCTGATAATAGAAAAGTGGTTCTTATGGGTAACTTAATACAAAATGGAAATTATCAAAAAAAACACAGAATGGCAGATTTTGATGATTTATTAAAATATGGACTTCAATGTTATTACACAAAAGTCTCATACGAACCAGAAAATGAATTAGGGTATTTTGAATACGAAGATAAAATTTGGCCAAAATCCTATTCTTTAAGTTTGGAATTGCATGTACCAAGCTGGATCGATGAAAATCTTAGAGTTATTGCTCCATTCACCGAAGATGGTAAGGTCGACACAGAGATAGAAAAATACGAAGGCCATTGGCCTTTTGGAGTTAAAACATTATGAGCAAGCCAAAAACAACAGATAGATCTGAGAATTACACATCATACGCAAAATCCCACATAATTATTGGAAACAACAATGTTGTAATTAAATTTAAACCTTTTATCGAATCTATTAAATTTGACACAGACTCCACTGCTTACAAGAACGATGCTCTTTGGAGTAGCCCAGTCTACAAGACAAAAGGAATAAAAAGTAAAAAGGTGAACCTATCTTTCAATGTTCCTTCTATGGATTGGTATGACGCTAAAGATAATCATATTAGATTTCAAAGACTACTTAGAATGATAATGCCTGATATCTATAAGTCTGCGCGGACCAATATTTGGGTTAAATTTGCGAACTTAATACACAATCAAGCGCCCGGAAAATTTCAACTTAGTAGTGAGGGCACCAACAAAAATGCTTTCAGCAGGCTAAAAGATGAAAAATGGGGCGCACATTGTTTTGTAAGAGATTTTTCATATGAACCAGATATCAAAATGGGCTTTTTTGATCAAGATGGGATGATGTTTGCAAAAAATTACAAAATTAATTTAAATCTTGAGTATTACACAGATAGCTTGCCATATGGCGGCAGATATTCTAGCGATGCAATTGAATATGGCGAGGCAACAAAAATCCCAGGCACGTTATTTGGGCATTCTGTTAGTTACAACAAGAAAAAGAAAAAAGGAAGATAAAAGATGCCAATTTATGTGAAATTTAGAACTACAACTTTAAACAAATCAGAAAAAGAAAGTATTCTTGACATCAGAGATGTGGAGAATATCACTATCTATGAAAATAATCAGTTTTCAAAAAACTTTTTAAACGAAGAGATACCAGTCGTTGAGCATATCTGGAAACATGGAGACAAATTATATAAATTAGCCGCCACATATTATGGTGATAAAAGTTTATTTTGGATAATTGGACTTTTCAACAACAAACCAACAGACGCACATTATTCTTATGGAGATGTTGTATTTGTACCTATCAATTATGAAGCAATCTACCAAAGTGCGGTGGAGTAGGAGATCATGGCAACACTACCAAAATTATCAAAATATGAATATTCTTCTGTTTACAAATGGTTTGAAGGTGGCTGTCAAAGTGGACAACAACCAAGTCCGCGCGCCTATCTAGGTTATGAGATAGGTGTCGTAGTTGGTACGTCTCACAAATTCTGGAGAAACGATCAGATCACCGAGCCGGCTGCAATTGTTGATCCAAAAAAATACCACCCATGGTTGTTAAGAGTAGTGGCGCTTGAAGAACAAGTACGTCTAGACGGAAACCTACCGTTTGCGGGAGCCATTTCTGAGGATTTTGTCAGAAATTATTGGGATAAAGCCATGCCTGCTCCGTGGAGTAACACCCCATATGATAGCTTAGATGGGACATGGTTTGAAACCACTTTTGGATACGGGCCAGACATGAAAGCAATGCATGAAGTTTACAGTGGATTGTCAATTACCCCAGCCGACTCTTGGAACTCATTCACCAAAGAACAAAAAAAAGAAATAATTTTTTGGCTTATGTTTGCCCAGCAGCGAGTGCCCAGTGATAATACCGGCAAGGGCGTTTATAAATTAACAATTGATTCCAACAATTCGCTTGTGAATGCTCAACCTTTTCACCCAGTGAGAAAAACATCTTTCACAAACTACATGCAGTGGCCATTGGGTAGTATGAGCCTTAGTAGGGGCGAGATATTTTCTTACGTTGAAGATTATGAAAGCCGAAATAAATGGCATGATACTGGTAATTGGGGACAAACTACCCAAGCTGGCTCCAGCGTCACCCAGCCAGCCGTATACAGTTCAGGTCTACCATCAAGCAGTACTCTTTTGTTTAATTTAGGCGCAAGAAATAACCCAATAACAATAGAATCGGCTATGGGGCTGAACTCGGCAGGATATCTGCTAGAAATTGGATATGTATGGAATAATGGAGATTTTAAAAATGGAGAATATGTTGTGGGCGCTGCGCCGGGAAAACTTATAGTTACCCATAAGTTAGCTGCTTCAATTTCTAATGCATTTTTTGGCATCGCAATACAAGACGATGATCATTTGCATATTTACCGAAGTTTACAAGATCAGCCGGGTTTGTTGGATGGTGGTATTGGGAGCCCTGCCTTTGAAGTAGAAGATGGTGGTTGGAATCTTGGGAAGGGGAGAAATGAATCCCCGGGGAACGCTAATCAGCTCAAACAAATTCTGCAAAAAGAGGCCAAGGATCAACGCCAAAGGAATGCCAATGCCAACTCCAACGCAAATGCCGGCAGTGGAACACCCGATGGAGATATCTACAAAAAACTAGAGCAATGCATTCTGTTATCTGCTGTTCCGGTTTTTGATAAAATTGGAAGAGAACAATATCATAATGACTACAGAAACACGCTTACTAGTTCTAAAACTCCCCATGGCGGAAGGGTTATGGGCTACGCAACCAATCCATTAAATACTTTTATGAATTGGGCTAATGCCACAAATGATTTGCACGATTTCACACAAGATTATGGTGCTGGAGATGCAAATACTGTTGATTTTAACTACGAATTGTGCGTTGTTAGACAAAAAGAAGTAAATGGTGTGGATGTGGAACTTGAACTGCCAATTATGTTTGCTGGGCAGTTAAATCAATCTGATTTTTTACTACGCAGGGACAAGACATTTGGAAAGTTTAAACAAGTTACAACTTATGGAGTCGGTTTTGGAAAAGCGACAGAAGTTACCAAACAGAAACCAAAACAATTAACAGAAATTTTAGGAGACAATCAAAATATTATTTCTCAAATAAAATTCACCTCTCTTAAACTAGAATTTATGGGCGAGAATCAAGCCACAGCGACAACAAATGTTGATGTTGAAATAAAATTAACAATGCCCAATTTGATGTATCTCCAGACAGTGTATTCTTCAACAATAAAATATGAAGGTCAAGAAATAGAGTATGACTACAAAGTTTTAGATTTATTAACATATCAATTTTTAGAAGAACAAGGTAATGATATTGAAATTAAAAAATTTCAAAAAGGAGCAAAACTGTTTAGTCCAAAATTCTATAGAAATCACAACAGACTAACGTTAAAAATAGCCGGAACAACAAACAGTAACAAACCAAGCGTACAAAATTACATATTTTCAAACGATTTAATATTAGATTTAAAATTAATAGATCACACAATTAAAAGAAATGTCGCAATTGGAGATGATCAAAAAAACGATGAATTGACAATTAATTATAAGGGTTTCATCCGCAGCCACTTAGCAGATCCAAAATATGATGTTTTAAGAACACCGCAAGAGTTGCAAGGTTTGATAGCAGATGAGGAAAAACAAATAAGAAAGTTATCCGCAAAAGAAATTACAACAAGAGAGCAAAAAGGCGAAGTTATTAGCGACATTAAAGAATTCACTCAAGCACAAAGTGTAACAGTTAAGGCGCAAAAATCGCGATTTGCAACAAATATATTTAGTAAATTACAAACCAATAACATGATATGGCGCTTTGAATACAAACCTCAAGAGATTTTGTTAGGCAATATTGTCGATGGAAAAATTAAAAATCCCAAAAAGGTGTTGCAAGAGATAAACAAAATACCAGCCGGCTTTCCAAAAAAAGTAGGCAATTACACAACAGATGAAATAAAGGAGGACAATCTTGCCTCTACACACAATCTAGATTATTTTTATTTTGGTGATTTAATTTACTGCTTGATGGACAACATATACGACAAAGACGCAAGCGCTCCGGATGATAAAATGAAAAGTGAATTTGAAAGATTTCCTATTAAGGTTTTGTTGCCAAGTTACAACCCAATTGTGTTAAAAACGCCGAAAAGTGGTAATGACTATTGGGACATAGATGTTGAGAAAGTATCAAACTTAAGTTGGTTTCCAATAGCTGTGGATTTTTTTAACGATTGGATTAAAAGAGAAGTTGTTGAGGCTGATGTGGATTTCATGTCTTTGGGTCACATGATAAATAAATTAATAAATGAATTAATGAATGGTTTTTTTCTTGACTCTTGTTATGCCAAGGGATCGCAGGCTTATTTGAGGTTTGGAACAAAGTCAGATTTTTCTGTTTTTTATCAAAGGGCTGCAAGTAAGCCCCAAAAGAACAATAAGGACATGATGAATGCAAATAGTGATTTTTTTTCTCGGATAGAATTGGGATCCATGCAGGCAATTCCGGCTGCAGATCAAAATTATAGTAGCGTTGCTGTGTTGGATGGTCAATACGCCCCATTCTTTCTGAAAAGCACCGATCTGCAAAGATCAGAACACTGTAATTATTTAGTTGTCTATCAACAATCAAGTGTTTATGACGATTTTAAAGATCTATCATATGATTCTCAAACCAGGAGAGAACTAAATATTCCATCTTTCAGTATTAATTCCGTAGATTCCCTTGGTGCCTCTCAAGGTTTAACCACATCCATTGAATATTCAAAGGCTGAAGGTACATATCAAAGAGAAGCGCGTTTTGAGATTGAATCTTTGAATTCTCTTACTCAACTGGCTTCTGTTTACAATGTTAAGGTCGACACATCTTGTATTATGATGACTGTTTTTCCGGGGTCCCTGCTGTGGGTAAACCCTAACCTATACAACGGTCCTAATGTTCGTGGCTCAGTTTCAAATTTGCTGGGTATGGGCGGATATCACCTTGTTGAGTCAGTAGTTCATGAAGCAAACATGGCAGGAAGTTTATTGACGAACGTTAAAACCACAATAACTGCTAATTGGATTTATCATGGAGAGTCTGGTGGCACAAAAACCGCTGAGAGTCGCCCAAAACTACCAATAATCGAAGACAAGCTTGATGAAGAACAAATAAGAGATCACCATCACAAGGGCGCGGGAAATGTCACAGAAGTTATCAAACCTAGACAAGGATATGTAGATCAGAGGGTTGGATTTCTGAAACGAGGTGAAGTGTTCTTTGATGCTGCTGCTTTGGCACTTAATATAACTGTACAAGACGGTAAAAAATACTATTATATTGTTCCTGGGAGAGGAAATGTACCAAAGAAATTAAGCACATGGAGAGGAATAGCGGGCAACGCTTCCGGCAGCTCTTTTATAGATGGTACAATTATAGACCGACAAACAGGAAATAAAAAGAAGGTTAAAATGATACCTGTTGAACAATTAAAGAATCAGTCCGGGATAATAATTAAATAATAAGAAACAAGAGGAAAACACTATGTCTATTTTTAATGGTAATAACAGATTGAAGTCTTTAAAAGATTTATTTGTTGAAAAATCTAAATTTCTAACACAAGCTCATGAAAAAGAAGGACCAGAAGTCTTCGAGCATCTTTTTCTAGAAAATATTTTGTATGGAACAATTGATACCAATGGTTCCGCGATTTACCCAAAACAAGAGGAAATAGGATACTTTTCAGATAACACAAATTCAATTTCCGAGTTTAAAGCGTTTAAAAGTTTAAATGCAATTTATCTAGACATAAGAAGAAATATGCAATTCTCAATTAGTCTAGGTCAATCTGCGAATGACAATGCTAATTTATCTAAAATGAAAATAACAAGAGCATATGAGCCTCCTATTGGAATTTACAAGAATTATTTGGCAAGTATTTTAACTGATTTCAACACAATGATTGTTAATAATCCTTCTATCTCTATTAATATAACACATTTTGAGCAATATGTCAAGGAATTTTTGGTATTTTTAAAAACAAATCACTCTCAAAAACCAATAACACTTTCAGGCTGGTTGGTTTCTTCGGAAAATTCAATATTTTCAACTGGGCTAGCTGTTTCTATTGCTGATATTGCTTTTGATGATGACAATGCAAAGTATGATGAATTTATGAATTCATCTTTGTTTGATTTCTACAAAGATATCTGTAGGAATAGAGGGGCATATGTATGGAAACACTGTCCGTATGTTATGATAATGGATATTGGCTCCCCTGCTTTTTCTCGGAGAAATGGCGGGATAACTTCTGGTGCGTTTATAGAAAGATTTTATAATAAAGCTTATAAAATAGATTATAAATTATTATATAGAAATATTATAAACTATTATAATTTATTAGTAGATCAAAAACAATATGAGATAGTATTAAAATCAAAAAGCAAGAATTGTACTTTAAAAGAAATCTATTATAGACCAACACAATCCACAACAGATATTGATGACCTATACTGGATGAATTATTATCTAGATGTCAGAAATTGTGAGCTCGGATACCCTCTAGGAGACGCTGAGGTCTTAAGAATAAAAAAATATTTAAAAAATATGATGAATTCTCTTGACAAAGATGAGTTGACAGGTTATATTGATAGTAACTTCCGAAATGAAATTTTTAAATTACCGTATGGGACTTATGATTCCTGGAGGCGTTATCAAGAGAGGACACGCCAACAGGAATTACAAGAAGGAATAACCAGCGGGAATACGATTTTAGGAGGTTCAAGCGGAGGATACTAATGATATTTCAAATTTTAGATGACAAGCGAGACTGCCTAGGTCTCTTTTCAAATGGAGAATTTTACTATGGACACATTAAAAGAAGTTTTGAGAAAACCTGGGATTGGTCTCCTCACCTATCAGATGATGATTATGAATATGCTCGGATTTGGTGTGGCGGAAAATCACTTGAGGAAGCTTGTCCCGAACATCTCGTTGATCGCTTGGAGATCCACAAAAAGAAAGTTAAGAATTTTGTAAAAGCTGCCTCAATTGCTAAAATCAATATCTCAGATATTTGCCTTTTTGATATTATTCCGGAACAAGCTCTTTTGCACTGGTGTCAAGTAAAAAATGAAATATGTGAATATGTTTTTGAAAACTACACCAAACCAGCAAATCACAAGTTTATGATAGACCTCAGCAAATTGGTTCATGATATTTCCAATAATCCGGTAGTTTTGAACCAAGATCTACTATTTAATTACCAGAAGACGGATTACAAGGCTAAGTCACTTTGGAAGAGTTTTGGAGGTAAAACTTCCCACATTTCCTATGATATTTATGGTTCTGTAACTGGTCGTCTAACCACAAAAACAAATTCGTTTCCGATATTAAATCTCAAGAAGGATATTGCGGATATTGTTTTGCCAAAGAATGATGCATTCATTCAATTTGACTTCAACGGAGCTGAGGTAAGAACACTTCTGTCCCTGTCCGGTCAACCCCAACCTAAGGAAGATATTCATGAATTTAATGCAAAAATACTTAAATGTTCTCGTGACCAAGCAAAGAAAAAATTCTTCGCATGGTTCTATAATCCGAACAAAAAAAATCAAGAATTAGAGAGCATTTACAAGCGAAAAGATGTTTTGGTGAAACATCGTATTGACAATACAATAAAAACACCCTTTGGAAGAAAGATTAAAACAGATGACTTTCACGCATTGAATTATTTACTTCAATCTGCTTCCTCTGATAACTGTCTAGCGCAGGCAATAAAGATAAACAAATTTTTAAACGGAAGAAAATCTTTTGTGCACTCTGTTGTGCATGATTCAATGACAATTGATTTAGATAAACACGATAGAGATCTAATTACTCAAATAAGGCAAATATTTGAAGACACAAGATTAGGGCACTTTAAATCATCAATGCATATCGGCAGAAATTACAAAGACATGGAGGAAGTATGACAGTATTAATTGGCCTAGGAAAAGCAGGTTGTGATATCGTAAATAGATTTTCTGATAACTATAAAAAGATAACCATAGATGCTGGTTCGGAACTCCCAGAGTTCAACTCACCAGAAGACTACGACCAAAAACTGACCGATTATGCGCACCTTTTGGACTTTGAAGAGCCGGAGTGTTACTTCTTTGTGTGCGGAGCCGGCAAAGTATCTGCGGCATCTTTAAGACTTCTAGAGTTGATACAATCCAAAACAATAAATTTGGTTTATATTTACCCCGAAGAAGTTATGCTATCTCCCACGCAAAAAAAATTAAACAGAATTGCATTTAATGTTTTTCAACAATATGCAAGATCAGGTCTCTTGAATTCCATGTACATTATGTCAAATGAAGAGATTTGTTCATTTTTACCATATTACTCTATTGAAGATATGTATGACAATATTAACGAAGCAATTGTCAATGTTTTTGAAAATGTAATATTTTATTTAAATGAGAAGCCAATGTTGGGATCTCATCATGAAGCAAAAGATGTTTCACGCATCAGAACTGTTGAATATGGAGATTTTAACGAAAACAAAAAAAATGTTTATTTTCCGCTTGACAATGTTACCGAGACATGTTATATTAATATAGTAAGCAATGAGGACATGAAAAACAATAGAGAATTATTGGATCTGCTTAAAGGAATGATAAAAGAAAATACTGAGAATAATATTCTCTCTTCCTTTGTCGTATTCAGATCTGACTATGAGCATTCTTTTTATTATGCAATTCGGTTCACACATTATTTGCAAGAAAAATAAAAAAAATATTTGACAAGTTAGAGATAACATGTTATATTATAAAGGTAAGCAAATGGAGGACGCATGTTTGTAATTAATGGATTTAAACTTCCAGAGGACACTAGAGCTGTAAAGCTTGAACCCTCACCATCCTTAGACAAGGCAGTTGTGGAATATGATAAGGAAAATGATATTCTTATCTACAATGTTGAAGCTTTGATTGACTGCTTCATTGAAAATGGTATGTCATATGAAGAAGCTTGGGATTGGTTCAATTACAATACCCTTGGGACAAATGTCCAGGGATATCCGAAATTTATTTACAAAAAAAAGTAAAAAAATACTTGACAAACTAAACAAAATATGTTATAATATAAGAGTAAGACACGAGAGATGACAAACTCAACAAACATAAAGAGGTTATTGACTTGATCCGGTGAAAAAGTCAAAAATAGACATTTCAATAATAATAAGGAGGAAATATGTCAAAATCTGTAACTATCTATAATGGAACTTTCCGTAAGCTTAATGGTAATACTCGCAACATGCGATTTATTCGCAAATCTGACCTTCCAACATCAATGGTTAATGAAGATACAATTCGTACCCTTGAAGGAAAAACCGGCAATGAAGTTGTCTTTGATACTGATCGCCGTGAGTTCCGCCAATTTAATTGGAACACTGTCGAAGGTGAAGTTACCGAAACACAGGCTACATTTAACTTCTAAGCCCTCCTGTGGATGAAGCGGTTTTTGGGAAGTTTCCGTAAAAAACTTCCCCTGTTTTTCTTGACAGTATCAAGAAGATATGTTATATTAATAATGGGAGCACGATCAAAACTCTGCTTACCTTAGTCCGAGATGACAAAAAACATCGCCTAACTAATGGAGAAAACAACATGGCACTTAATATTGAATTAATGAAGCAAAAACTTAACAACTCACAAAACAAGAATGCTGGAAAAAACAGCGGAACCAAATGGCGTCCATCCGAAGGAGATCAAACTGTTCGTATCCTTCCAACTAAAGACGGTGATCCGTTTAAAGAGTTCCACTTTCACTACAATGTAGGGAAGAACCCTGGGATCTTGTGCCCTAAGAAAAATTATGGAGAACATTGTCCAATTTGCGACTTTGCCTCCCAGTTGTGGCGCGATGGAGTTGATAATAACTCTGATCAAACCAAAAATGCTGCAAAAAAACTCTTTGCTCGTAAGCGTTACTATTCACCAATTATTGTCCGAGGTCAAGAGACCGATGGTGTAAAGATTTGGGCCTATGGTAAAATGGCTTACGAGACACTCCTTGGATATGTACTCGACCCAGATTATGGTGATATTACATCCCCCAAGACCGGAACTGATCTGGTTCTTACCTACACAGTTCCGGGTACCCCCGGGTCTTTCCCAAAGACCCAACTCAAACCCCGTCGCCGACCATCCGTGTTGTGTGATGATGCAATCGCTGACTGTGATGCTTTACTAGATAGCGTTCCTGATATCGAAGCACAATTCAATCGTATGTCATCTGAAGAAATTCAAGCTCTATTGGACGACTATCTGTCTACGGATTCCTCCTCCGAAATGTCCTCCTCTGAAACTGCTAAATATGGCAGTGCCGTAGACAAAAAGCTGAACGACTTTTTAAGTTAGCGACAGGTCCTGAGTATGACCGAGAAACTGCTCTTTTATTTTAAGTTTTTATTTTTAGGTGAGAGCAACCTTAATGGCTCGGATGGAGATGGGATTTACTGGCCTTGGTTATAGCTACTTGGGTTAAAGGAAACAACAATATGACTATTAACAACACTGTAATTAAAAAATTCGATAATACCCCTGATATCGAAAAACTCTATGATTTGGTAATTCCAAATATTGCATCATACGATAATATCACACAAGCTTTTATGGACTTGATTGATAACTCTTTTGATGCACACGCAACAAAAATAATCTTACAAATTCACGAAGATGAAAATTGTAGACCCACAGGTTATTCTATTATTGATAATGGAACTGGTATGAACGAAGAGATACTTATGGAATCTTACAGGTTCGCAGGAACATGTCAGCATGAAAGAGGAGAGCTAGGAAAGTTTGGTTCCGGTGGAACAACAGCATGTTTTACTTATGCATGGAGAAAAATTACTTTAACTAAATCAAAAGACGGACCCCTTCTTGTGGCTGAATTGAATTTGAGAGAAAGCAAGTCTCCTTTTATCAGACAACCCACAAAGCACGAAGAAAAACAATTTTCAAAGCTTTGTGGTAAACATGGCACGATAATTTCCATCTATGATTTGAAACAAGACAAGATGGAATATGCGAGATCTGGAGATCTTAGAAACTCTATTGTTAAAAACTTTGGCATGTTTTTCTTTGAGCGCCTCGGAGCATCAGAAAAAATGTACGTCCAAATTCCAAACAGATCAATTAATACCAAGATTAACTCTTATGATCCTCTGTTTTGGGATAACAGAGATAACTTGAAGTCTCATTATCAAGAAAAAGTTCAATTTGGCGATCATGAAATTGTAGTTAGATTTTCATTAGTTAACAATAACATGCTCACTGGTAGCGAAAAGAAATATGAAAATCAAGGGATTTATGTTTCCAGAAATAATCGCCTAATCAAAGCTGGTGGTAGTTTGAAACCACTGTGGAGCCTTGAGACCCAATTGAATGGTGGCAGAGTGCATTTCTCTTTCAACGATGCTTTAGATGGTGATAGTGGTATCAACGTTGCCAAGAACAAAATTGTTCTATCAGAGGCTCTAGCGAATGCCTTGGAACCTGTAATCACAAAATTTAAGAAAGAGGTGAGACAAAAATACAAAACTCAATCTAATTCTGAGGAAGTAAAGAAACTTTCCAAAGAAGAAAAAAAATTCGTACAAAAGATTGATGCTGTCGCTCCTTTGCTTAAACTTCCTGAAGTAGAAACAAAAGTAAAGTTAACAAGACCCGGTAAAACCGGTAAAAAAGGAACTCAAAAATCAAAAGGAACAGGCAGAACAAGGTTAAAAACTGCGACCAAGAGAAAACTACCAGAATTTCGCCATGTTAAGGCAGTCGGCGGTGTTCCATTTTGGTATGGTTTTGAAGAAGGCAAGATGGTAATAAATATCAATGATACTCACAATTTCATAATAAACTACTACAACAAGTCAAATGATAAAGGGAAAGAAGCCCTAAGAAAAATCTGGACAGCGCAATGTTTAGTTGAGCACGAATATTACAACGATCCAGATATGTGTGATATTATCTCTCAAGTTTTTAATGACACACATAGTAATTTAGATAAAGTAGAGAGATTATTAAAATAACTTTTCGCCCTGGAGCATGGCACAAAACTGCTCCAATTATTTAAGGAGAAACCAATGGCAAAAGCCGGAAAAATTGACCTAAAAGCAATGCAGAAACTTGTTAACAAAAAGACCGGTCTAAATGTTGCTCATAACCTAAAAGAAGAAAACCCAACCGTGGTAAAAGAATGGATACCAACTGGATCGCGTTGGCTTGACTCTATCATTTGTAGAGGAAATCAAGCTGGTATCCCTGTGGGAAAGATTACCGAGATAGCAGGTCTATCTGGTTCTGGAAAATCATTCCTCGCAGCGCAAATTGCTGGTAACGCACAAAAGATGGGGTTATTCCCTGTGTATTTTGACGCAGAGTCGGCAATTGATCCAACTTTCTTAGAGAAGGCGGGAATAGATACAGAACAAATGATGTATATTCAGGCTGTTTCAGTGGAAAAAGTACTTGAGACAATTGAGATGCTTATCGACCAATATGAAGACACAAAGTTTCTTTTTATCTGGGATTCTATTGCTGCTACCTCTTCTGAGAAAGAAATTGAGTCTGACTTTAATCCTCAATCGACAATGTCGGTTAAACCAAGGATTTTTGGCAAAGCCTTTCCAAAGCTAACCATCCCTTTGGCAGTCGGACAACACACTTTACTGATGATCAATCAATTAAAGACCAATATCAATCCTCAAAATCCAATGGCAGCTTTGGTGGAACCATTCATTGCTCCTGGTGGAAAGGCTATTGAGTATTTTAGCTCTTTAAGAATTTGGCTCACGAAGCGAAAATCCAAAGCAGCATATGTCACAGACCATACTGGTCTTCGAATTGGATCTGAGGTAAAGTGTACCCTTCAAAAATCTCGCTTTGGTACAGAAGGGCGTGTATGTACTTTTAAAATTCTCTGGTCCGGAAAAGCTGCTATTCAAGATGAAGAGTCCTGGCTTATAGCTCTTAAATCATCCGGAACAAAAAGACTTAAACTTTCCGGTGCATGGTATACACTTACACATGCAGACGGCAAAGAAACAAAATTCCAAGGAAAACAATGGATTGCAAAACTTGGGGATCCTGGGTTTAGACAAACAGTTCTAGACATTATGGATGAAGAGATTGTAAAGAAATTTGATTCTGAAGGAAAAAATTTTGGCGTGAGTGAAGACTAATTTTGTTTTCATGTTTTCTCCGGCGGTGGGTTGTGGTTGGCCCACCGCCTTTTTTTATCTTTTTACTTGACAATTTGAGGGCAATGTGTTATAATATAGAAGAGACAAGGAGGTGATATGAATAATAGATTATGGCTACTGATTGATTCAAGTTTGAGAAAGATGTTGCATGCAAGACATTGGGTAACTTCGCTAGACCCATACAAAGAAGATATCGAAGTAGCAATTGAAGCATTAGAAAGAGCAAAGAAAAAAATTGAGGAGGAAAAATGAACCAATGTCCATACAAAAACTATCGCACTAAAGTGTTAGAGTTTATTGATATTTTGCGGCAACCCAAAGAGGAATATGGTGGGTTCCCACCTTGCCCATTTGTCGGAGCAGAGATAGACAAAGACAAACTGATGATTGAGCTTTTTGACCCCTCAACAAATACAATTCTAGAAATGCTTGAAGTATTTGTTGAGTCAAAATACGACAGCGCTTTATTCGTTCAAGTTACAAACGATAAAATCTCCGCAGAAGAGACTTTTGAATATCAAAGTTTCATCAATAGAATAATAAAAAAAGCTGGCTACGATAACTTAAAGTGTATTTGTTTTAATCCAAATGACTCTGTTGATATTGACGGCTTCAACGTAAGACAATATGCACCCTATTTTTTGATAAATATTGCAAACAGAGATATTTTAAGCAAAGCGCATAAAAAGCTTTTAAGTACAAAATATTTTGATAATATGGAGAAAGAGTATCTAGATTATCTTCATGTTAAAGAAGAACATTTAAGGAGGAATAAATGAAAAAAGTTATGATTATTGACGGTCTCAATATGTTTTTGAGATCTTACATCGTGGTGCCATCATTAGATCCGCGAGGAAACCCAAGTGGAGGAACGTTTGGGTTCATGAAGTCTCTACAAAAGATTTGCGGTAAATTTCAACCTGATCAAATCGTTGTTTGTTGGGATGGAGAAGGTGGCTCTCAAAAAAGAAAGCAAATCGACAAGAATTACAAAGCCGGCCGCAAGCCGGTTCGTTTCAATAGGAGGCTTATCGATCTCTCTCCAGAGGATACTGAAAAAAACAAGTACAATCAACAACTGCGTTTGATGGAATATTTGAATGATCTCCCCGTGATCCAAGTGATGATAGATTACATTGAAGCTGATGATGTAATTTCTTATATTTCGACACACAAAGTATATGAAGATTGGGAGAAGCTGATAGTGTCCTCGGATAAGGATTTTTTCCAGCTAATTTCAAAAGATTGCAAGTTGTATCGCCCGATACAAGATCAATTGATAGATCACCCTACCTTATTAAAAGAACACGGAATTCATCCCAAAAATTTCGCATTAGCGAGAAGTTTAGTCGGAGATAAATCAGACAATCTTCCGGGAGTCCCAAGGGTTGGAATCAAGACTGTCGCAAACAAATTTTCATTTTTGCAAAATGATGAACCCTATGAAGTTGAAGATATCATGAGGCACTGTGAAACACTAGAAAAAAAATTAAAATTACACGAGAATATTTTGGAACATTCTGTGCTTGTTGAGAAGAATTACAAGATAATGCAACTATATAGTCCATTTATCTCTAACTTACACAAAAGACAAATAAATTTTTCTTTGGAAGAGTTTGAGCCAAAGCTAGAAAAGCTTGAATTGGTTAAAAAACTCGTCTATGACGGCATTGATGCTGGAAAGTTTAATGTTTTATTTAATTCCATGAAAAAAATAACTTTATAAAAAATAAAACTTGACAGACTTTTTCTAATCGGTTATAATATGTATAACATCGGAGGACACATGAATAACAAAACGGAAACGTTTCAAAGGTTTGGCAAGGCCTTTCAAGAAAAATTCTGCCAACTTATGCTTTCGGACAGACCATTCTGCGATCAAGTAGCTGAGGTCCTGGACGTTGAGTTTTTAGATTATGAGTACCTAAGAGTATTCGTTAGTATTTTAATGGATCACCGTTCGAAATACAAAGTTCACCCATCGTATGAAATTATGGAATCAAGAATAAGAACAGACTGCAATAACTACACAAAAGCTTTGAAAGAGCAGCTTTTGCAATTCTACGTCTCGGTTAAAACAACAGATAGAATTGAAAATTCGCAATACATCAAAGACAGCTCAATTGACTTTTGTCGCAAACAAGTTCTCAAGGGTGCCATGATGAAATCGGTGAAGCTGATTAAATCTTCTTCGTTTGACGAAATATCTAAAGTTATTGAAGATGCTTTAAAGTTGGGAACTGACAATAATTTCGGGCATGATTTTATTAAGGACTTTGAAGAAAGATACACAATTAAATCTCGTGACCCAATATCAACAGGGTTCGAAAGGATTGATGAGATCTGTAAAGGCGGTTTGGGTAACTCTGAGTTGGGTGTTGTTATCGCACCAACAGGTGCTGGCAAATCTATGGTGTTAGTGCATCTTGGCTCTGAGGCCTTGAAACAAGGAAAGACTGTTGTGCATTACACATTGGAGCTCCAAGATACAGTTGTTGGAAATCGCTATGATAGCTGCATCTCCAGGGTTCATCTATCAGATCTTTTTCATAACAAGAAAGAAGTTCTTTACAAAATCAAAGATATTCCGGGCCAACTAATTATCAAGGAATATCCGACAAAGTCGGCTTCTACCGAGACAATCAAACAACACATTGAGCGTCTCAAGAAGAGAAATATTGAGCCGGATATGATAATTGTTGATTATGCTGATCTGTTGAGACCAACCCGCTCTTCTTCTGAGAAACGGTTTGACCTTGAGAACACATACGAAGAGTTAAGAGCAATTGCGCAAATATATAAATGTCCTGTCTGGACAGCTTCGCAGACAAATAGATCTGGCTTAAATGCCGAGGTCATCACAATGGAAGCAATATCAGAAGCATTTAACAAGTGTTTCGTCGCAGATTTTATTTGCTCTCTTTCTAGAACCGTTCAAGATAAGCAAGCCAATAAAGGCCGAGTGTTCATAGCTAAAAACAGAAATGGCCCAGATGGTCTTATCTTTCCAGCATTTGTTGATTGGTCTAATGTCAATATGAAAGTTCTTAATAGTAGTGACGATGAATCGATTGCTGATGTGATAAAAGACTCCGAGACAAACACTTTAGAATTTTTAAAAGAAAGATACAAAAACAGAAAAAAATGAGGATTTAAAATGTTAAAATTAAAAGATGTTAGTGTGAGAAAGTTTCGACTTTCAGAGCAGTTTATTGCTCAATACAAAAAAGCCGAGGTTCCATGGGGGCCTGTCGGCTATGTTACATTTAAGCGTACATATGCTCGTAGATTAAGTGAGTTTGAAGATGGCGCTAAAGGAACTGAGGAATGGTGGCAAACCTGTCGCCGTGTTATTGAAGGCATGTTTGATATTCAAAAAAGACACGCTTTTATGATTGGGATTGAATGGAATGATGCGAAGGCCCAAAAAACAGCAAAAGAAGCATACGATAGGCTCTTTAACCTTAAATGGACTCCACCAGGTCGCGGGTTGTGGATGATGGGAACTAAGTTCATTATGGAACGAACAGGTGCTGGCCTTTTCAACTGCGCTTTTCGATCTACGAAAGACATATCTAGCAAAGGTGGTTATCTCTTTTCGTGGATGATGGATGCTCTCATGGTTGGCATTGGAGTTGGATTTGATACATTGGGAGCCAAGACCTTTACAGTTAAGGATCCGCACTGGACAAATGATACACTACTTATTGAAGATTCTCGTGAAGGTTGGGTTAATAGTGTGCATATCTTGTTGGATGGTTACATTCTTGGTAAAAAAGTTCCCAACTTTGATTACTCCGCCATTCGTGGAAAAGGTGAGCCAATTCGTGGCTTTGGTGGAACATCTTCCGGCCCTGATCCACTCATTGAGTTGCACAATAATTTAAAAGAATTACTTGAATCAAAAATAGGAGAACAAATTGAGTCGGTTGATATTGTTGACATTGAGAACCTCATCGGCCGTTGCGTTGTTGCTGGCAATGTGCGCCGCTCTGCTGCATTGGCAATTGGGGGCCACAATGATGAAGATTATCTGACAATGAAAAATGATCAAGAAAAACTTTATCATCATCGTTGGGGGTCCAACAATTCCTTTGAAGCAAAAATTGGAATGGACTACACATGGCATGCTTCTCAATCTGCGATTAATGGGGAGCCCGGCTATATTTGGTTAGACAATGCACGTAATTACGGAAGAATGAAGGATGGAAAGCGTTCTGATGACCTTAA
>CEUT01030905.1_pt1 | contig 19299 bp, 8 predicted proteins | sample 531401 | NCBI WGS metagenome assembly CEUT01 (sample SAMEA2622821, study PRJEB7988) | marine metagenome | biome: marine biome (ENVO:00000447); feature: surface water layer (ENVO:00002042); material: "saline water (ENVO:00002010), including plankton (ENVO:xxxxxxxx)" | depth 5 m | reverse complement strand
GTTAAAATTTGTTTCATTGTTCATTTTTTCTTTTTTTACGTTTTTTTTGTTTTTTAATCCACTCGTTCTTTAAGTAAACCTGCATAGTAATTTCTTTAGGTTCTACACAGTTGTTTGTTTTTGTTACTTTTACTCTATAAGTGTCTACTTTTTCTACTTTTACCTCTACACACTTTTTTATTTCTTGTGTAAATGTAGTTGTAGATACTAATAATAATAAGATTAAAATAGTTTTTTTCATTTTATTTATAATTTTTAAACATTAATTTATATAATAATTTATTCCAAGCTTCCTGTATTTTATCTACCAGAAGTTTTATTTTTTTCTTCATCTTTTTTCTTTTTGTCTTGTAGTGCTATTATTTTTTTGATTCTATTTTTTTCGTATCTTAACTCTCTAATTTCTTTATTTGTTAGACCTAGGTCTAGTAACATTTTCTTTTGCTCTCTAGTATTAGTATTTTGCCTCATCTCAATCTCTCTGTTCTCCATTTCACGCTCAGGACTTAATGGTTCGTTGCTGGGAACACCGTAGTATGGTAAACCAACATCCCAAGTACTCCAACCTAATGCTAGTGCTATTTTCTGCCATTTTTCAGAATTATCACTAAGTATCATACGAGTGTTATTTATCTTTTGTAAAGCTCTATCAGCTGGTATATTAACACCTGCAGATATTAATTGAGCTGTAGCCAAGTAAGCTGGATTATTTAAGTTAAAACCTTCTTCTTGAATAGCTTGTCTTTCCCAACTAAATGTATTAGCTGCAGATATTATTTTTCTGGCTTTAACATCAATCGGTGGTGAAAAATCAAGCAAGTCGTTAACGGCTTTTCTAAACTCTGGAGAATCTTTTTCATTTTCTCTAGCAATAGTAAACAAAGAATTTTTAAGCGCTATAGCTACTGATCCTTGATAACCTAAACCACCTAATAGTGAGTCAACCATGCCGTTTGCAGTTCTAGCTCCTTTTTCTGTACCATCTCCATCTTCATCAAATGCTTCTGTCCAAATAGCGTTTTGTAATCCATTAAATAATAAGTTTTGAGCAGCGCCATAGTATGCTATTTTAGAAACATTTGTTTTCCAATCACCTCTACCGTTGACCAAGTCTTGTGTAGATCTTTTTATTATACGAGCATACTGCATTGGTGTGTTTTTAAAGGCTAGTATTAATCTACCACCTCCACTTGCTTGTTGCTGGCTAATTCTCATAGGACTACTAGACTGCTGGTTTTCTTCTGATACTTTTCTAAAATCATCAAAGGCTTTTCGCTGAGCTTCTTCAGTACTTAAACCTTGTTTTTCGTAAGTCATTATTCTGTTTCTATAAAAAGTAGCGCCACCACTTGCAATTGCAAAACTATCAGCTCCTCTAGTCAAAACAAAACCTTTATTTAATAAATATGCTATAGCTCCTTTAGCCCCATCTTTTTTAGCTGCATCTGCTATTTCTGATTCAGTTACGTTTATTTGAAGACCTTCTCTTCTATTAACTAAATAATCTGAATTAAACAATGTTGAAAAATCTTTCCAATATTGTTTTTGATTAGCAAAAGCTTTACCAGCTGCATATGGATTATTATCACCCCAATTTAAATAATTTACCGCAGATATTGTTTGAAGAGTCGCTGATCTGGTATTTAAAAACATTGTAGCTCCAACAGAACCATTAACCCAATCAAGCATATTGTTAATAGTTCTAGATCCACCAATAGGTTTATTGTTACCGCTTTTCATACGTCTTAGCATATCATCTAAAGCTTCAATATATTTATCGCCAAAAGCATATCTAAGTTTTCTTTTATTTTCTGGAGAGAATATAATATCTACGTTTTCTTGCCACTCTTGTAAATACTCTTTTCTATTTACTTTATTTATTTCACTCATTATATCTGTTGTCAAAGTACCAGCAACCCAGTTTTTATCTGGTTTAGGATATTGTTTACCCTTTTGCATCTTTATAACTTCTTGAACAAAAATATTAAGATCTGAATTATCTCTAACAAACTTATTTAGTTCTTTTGCATCTCTTTTAGATAAACCAGGTATTTCCATACCTTGCTGTGTCCATATAGCAACACGAGCAGCGTCACCAAAACTAAAACCACCTATACCAGTTTCTTTATTCATTGATTTAGGTAAATTAGTTAACCTGCTTTTAAGCTCTTTAAAATCAGAAGAAGCTGCTATTTTAGCAGATTCAATTTTTCTTTCAGCTAAATTAAATGGATCAATTAAATTTTCTTGATAAAACTGAAACATATTTTCACCTGCTTTACCTTTTGGTAATGTTGCATATAATAATCCTTGAAAGTCTTCTGCTGAATAACCCATGAAAAAGTTTTTAAACATATTCATGTTTTTACGTCTACCCATTGTTTGAGCCCTAGCTTCAGATATTTGCCAGTCAGCACCTACTTTATTGCCAAGCTCTGTTGTTCTAAGCTCTAAATTCTGATTAAATATATCATTAAAATCTTTAGGTTTAGAACTTAATCTAGCTTGAACAGGTCCATCAATTTGTAATACATCTATAACACCTTGTACAGCTTTAACATTTGGTAATATATCATCTGCGAATAGAAAATCATTATAACCTTCCGCGCCTTTATTTATAAACCAATTTGCTTTTGCAGCTGGTGTACCATTTCCTAAGCCTATAATATTTTCTACTGGTATGTCTATACCTTTTGACTTTAACCAAGCTTGCATTGGAGCAGCAAACTCTTTTGGCCTAGCGCTTAATACAAACATGTTTTCACCACCGTGTTGTTTATACTGCTCTAAGTATCTTTTAAACGCAGGTCCTTCTTCACCACCTTTTATTGTCATAAAATCATCAAAGTTAAACTTAGCACCCTGTGACTCTAATTCTTTAGCTTGAGAGCCAAATTCACTTGGATCTAGTTCAAATTTTGTACCGTCAGGCATTTCTACTTTTACTTTACTTTTTGTAACAACTAATGTTTCGTCAGCATCAAATGCTGTTAAAGATTTTTTTTCTTTATTAAGTTTTCTAGCGTTTCTAGCGGCAGCATCTGTTTGAGCTAAGTGATATACTAAACCTTCTACTGTATCTAAATTAGGAGATTTACCACCTACATATTGATTTTTTTGTTTACTTAAACTTGCGTTTACGCTAGGTTCTAGTAACATAAAAGCATCCATTTGTTGCTTAGCTTGTGTTCTAGTTAAAAACAATGGATTATCTTCGTTTAATATACCAGATTCAGATTCAATAACTCTTTGTATTAATCTACCTTGCTCGCTAATAACAATAGGGTTATCAAAAAACTTTGGCTTTACGGCTACATTGTAATCTTCAGCATCAGTTCTGTATTCCCATTTTTTAGTTGTTTCATTATAATATTCTCTACCTACTTTATTAGAATTAGCAGCAAGATACTCATTATAATATCTATATCTTGGATCTGGTAATTTACTAAAATCACCTGTTTCTAAAGCTTCTTTTAAACGAGCTTCAAACTTAGGATGCATACCATCAGATGGACCATATCCTTCAATTGTTTCACCAGTATATCTATTAACAGTTATAGTGCCTTGATCAATTATATTTTTAGTTTCTTTACTAACTTTTATTTGATAATAATTTTCTTTAGCCCACTTTTTAAAACCTTCATAAACTTTATCGCTACCACTTATAGCCCTAGCAAAAGCGTCAGCAAAGTTACCGTACTGAAAAACATGTTCTTCTCTACCTTTAACTCCAGGTCCAACACCTTTTTCTGCGCCCAACACAGTAGCAAAACCTCTAAAAGGATGATTTGTTGCATTACCAGTATAAATCAAGCTAATTAAAGCTCCAAGTTTATCAGGATTTTCTTTGTATATTTCTCTAAACTTATCAAATATTAATTCTTTACCTTCTTGAATATCTTCATATTCTCTTTTATTTTGCTCTAATTTACCTAGTGTTTGGGTTTTTAGAGCTAAAGCCATTTTTCTACCTTCTTCAGCAACAGCTTCTTCTGCTTGCTCTCTAGTATATTTCTTTTTAGTATTCGGGTTTATTTGATTTTCGTAAGCTTTTATTCTATTCTCTGTAATCTCTCTATCAATGATTTCGTTTTCAACCTCTTTGTTTAGCTCTACTAATTGTAATATTTCACCTTTTTGCTGAGCTTCTAAAAAATTCTTGTATTCCGGAGTATAGTTTTCTTCAGTTTTAGGTTTTCCTTCAATATATTTGCCATATTTCTTTTCAATAGCTTCTAAAGTACCTGATTTATCACTTACACCAACCATTTTTCCACCTGTACCACTAGCTCTAGTTGGAACTCTCATACCGCCAGCTCCTAACCATTTTACTATTTGAGGAGTTAAATCACCAAACTTATCTACTAATTGATTTAATGTAAGTTCTCTATACATCTTAACTCTTTCTTTAGAGTCAGTTGGTAGTGGTGGCAATCCTTTTTCAGCTAAATATTCATTAAAGCTAGTTTCAAATGTTTTTTTGCTAGCAGCTAAAGATCCGTATGGTGCTTCTATAATTTCTTCTGCAGCTACTGTTTCTTTTGGTTTGCTATATACCCCACCCATTTGAAGTCTTTCACCCTGCGTACTAGTTCTTTCAAGTATATTGTTACGCATATGCATGTCAGTAGCAAACTTTATACTAGCTTGTAAATCACCTCTATATATAGGTTTACGTTTACCATTTTTGCCTACAGCATTAAACTCTATACCGTTTACTGTAACATTTTTACCTTGTAATATATCTCTATAATCTTTTAATGTACCTACAAGATTACCTTCAGCATCATACATTGCTTTACCAAACTTATTTTGATAAACACCAGTACCTCTTCCAAGCATGTCTACTGTTTTAGGTAGTCTAGCAAAATCGGAAGCTGAATTATCGATTAAAAACTGTCTAAGTCTAATTAATGCTTTTTCATCTTTTTTAGGAAAGTTTCTCGCCTTTTCTGTAAGACCAGCAACTGTTTCAATACCAAACATATTAGCATAAAGCTTAGCAAGCTCTTCAGGAACTTTAGTGTCTTTAAACTTACTTACGTCTACACCTTCAAAATTTCTTTCAATTACTTCTGTAATATGTTCGTTTATTATTTCTGTATCAGATTTACCTTCGCCTCTTTTCTGCTCTATAATCTCTTGAGCAATACCTAAAGTACCTAAAGCTTCTGGCTTATATATTGTTGTTGATGTAGGTGGTTTTGCAAGTCCTTTATTATCAGTAGGTCTTTCTTCTGTCAACACCATTTCTTCAGTTTCTACAACTTCTTTACCTTGTTCTCTTCTTTGATCAGCACTATCAGTAATTGTTTCTTTTTCTAGTGTTTTATAAAACTTTTCAGCTTTAGGCCTAATGTTTGAATAAAAGAAAGTACTAAAATTAATACCTCTATCTGGATTAAATCTTCTTAATATACCTGTAAAATACTGTTGAGCATCACTTTCAAACTCTTCTTGTGTTTTAGTACCTTTTTTAACATCAAACTTCCACGCATCAGCTGTCATTGTAAACATTTGATCTAATAAATTTTTAGGTATATTAGTTTGACTGTTTATAGTAGGGTTGTTTTCTTTAAACTCTAATATTAATTCATTAGCATTTTTCTTAGCAGATCTTGATGTTTCTACAGGGATAACACTGACATCTTCGCCTCTTGCTTTAGCAGCGTCTCTAGCATACTGTTCAGCTTGTATGATTGAGTTTTCTTTACCTTGAGCAAAACCGCTAATCATGTCAAATATTTGCTTACCAGTAACAGTTTCTGGATCAATATTTTCTAATCCTTTTTCTTTTAAGAAAGGTACAAATCCTTTTAATTTTTCACCAAACTCTTCTGTAAATGTTATTCTTTTACTCTTTATTAGTTCTGATAAAACAGATAAGTTTTCTTCATACCACTCATTTTTTGGTCTTTTAGTATCATATCTAGAGCTAACTTCTGCATCTAAAACAGCTCGCTGATTATCTGATAGTTGAGATAAAGCATCATCTATAAGTTTAATACCTTCTTCAGTTACTTTATTATTATTATCTTTTAAAGAATATAATAAAACCTTATGAATATCTTCGTGGTTTTTACTAGTAAAATCTTTAATCTTAGTAGCAACTTCTAAGTTTACAAAAGCTTCACCTGTTTTTGGATTTATAACTGCTATTTCTTCTTTAACATTTTGAGCTTTTACTTCACCTGCTTCAACCCATTTATTAAAACTATCTTGAAACTCTTGCTTTGAGGTTTTAGGAGTCGTTTTACCACCAGGTAAATCATATTCCATGGCTAACTCTTCTGTTAATAATTCTAAGTTTTCTTTTTTAATTTTGCTTTGTAAAGCCTCATATGTTGTACCACCTTTAGAATATCTAAATACTTCTAATTTTAAAGCATCTAATTCGCTTTTTATATCTATTTTTTCGCTTTCACTAAGACCTTCACCTTTTAATTGATTTTCTAAGGTTTTTAATTGATCGTTAAGCTCTTCTCTTTTCATTAAAAAGTTATAAGCTTCTTTTCTTGTCTTAGGATTTGAAGTATAAAATTCACCTTGAGCTGTAAAGTTGACTCCATTTTCCATATAAAAAGCACCACCACCATTTAGTTGATGCTGTATATATCTATTGCGTAGTAAATAATTTTTTAATATATTATAAGCTGGTGTTCCGGCTTCTATACCTAATCTTTCAGCAACTAATCTAGTTGGAGTTCCTGGTTGACCGAGTATATCTGATTCTGTTTCAGTTAATTTTGAACCAGCTTTTATTTTGTTTGATATTATAAAAAGTTGATCGTCTGTTATTAACTTGCCATCTGGCTTTTTTCTATTTTCTTTTATAATATCTGATACTTCATTAAGAGCTAATTGATTTTTTACTCTTTGAGTATTAGTTAGTATTTCGTTAAAAGCATCTTCATATTCTTTTGAATCCATGCTTCCTTTTTTCTTTTTTAACTCTTCTAATGCTTTTGTTTGAGCATCAATAACTTTTTCATAAGAGTCTGCTTTAGGATCTTTTATAATATTGTTATCTATTCCTAATGATTTTGCGGCGTCTTTAGAGTCTTTTGTTAATCTACCTTTATTACTTATTCTAACATAACTATTTTGGAAGGCATATGCCACGTTTTCCATGCCTTTAACACCTTTACCAACCCTACCCATTATCATCATTTTAAGAGTTTCCTCTACATGCTTTTCAAATAAGTTTGAACCTTCTGCTTCTAGACTTTCTAAATAATTACCAGTGTCTAAAACAAAAGAGCTAAACGCGCTACCTGTTTGATATGCAAATGCCCCTGCTTGAGCCTCACCAGATCTTGTAATGAATTTGCCAGCTGTAGGATCTTTCATTAAACGCTGCATTATAGGTGTATAACCAGCTACATATCTAGTATTAAGAAAATTTGAAAAACCTTTAAATAGAGCTTGACCAAAAGGCATAGAAGCACCAAATATAGCAGAGTCTAAAGCGCTGTCATCTTTTTCACCGTATAATTTTGTTGTCATTGCAAAGTCTGAGGCCTCGCCTATAGACTTAGCTGTTAAATCTATAGCTGTTTTAGCCCAAGGACTTCTAGCATAAATACCAGATCTTGCGCCAATGTCTTGAAAAAGCTTTGTAGCTCTTTGCCCATTAACAGGTGTTACTTTTCTAGTTAAACCTAGTTGAGCTAAAAATCCTCCAAAAACAACTAAACCTCTACTTACCTTGTTTCCAAAACCTTTATCTAATTGATCTGTTATTTCTTCTGGACTTACATCAAAACCTATATCGTTTAAAGCATCGGCAAATAAATTTTTTCTTTCATTTATAGTAACTATATTATCACCAAACATATTCATAGCTTCATCAACAACTTCCGCTGCTTCCATAGAGCTCTTCATAAATATAGGATTTCTATTTAATTGCATTGCTTGATTAAAAACAACATAGCCATTTAAAGCCTCGTTATACGCGGCTGCTAATGGATGTGATGAAGGTATTTCTTTTAAACCAGCTGGTATTTCACCTGTGTTTATAAACTCAGTAATTTTTTCTATAAGACCTTTTGGTAATAAACCATTTTGAGATCTTATATTACCAACTGGATATGTAAAATCAATGTCACCTGTATTCCAATCAGGGTGACTTTCCATCAATTTTTGATATTCATCAGGCGCATACATACCACTTTGACTTGTGTAAAAATCATCTGTATATCCTGTTATATTACCATCTTCATCTCTAATTACACCAGGAACAACACCAGGTATAGTAGAAACACTATCTGCACCTGTAAACCCTGTTCTACCTTGACCAAGCTTATTGTTTAATTCTCTAACGTCTTTAGATAATGTTAAAAGTTTATAGTACTGGCTTTCTAATCCTAATTCAAGATCTTCATATTCAGTAGTTATAGCTAATTCTTCTGATTTTTCATAATTAACTAAATCTTTAGTTGTAGCTTTATCTATACCTATAACTTCACCTGTAGCAGTATCGTATAGTTTAGTACCATAATTTCTTTCCTTAGCTAATTGCTCAATTTTTTTACCTAATGCTTCTTTTTCATCATTATTATCACCCATAGAATTATAAAGATCATTAAGTCTTTTAAATTCTAATCCATCTTCGTCTAAATATCTTTCACCCCAATTAAATATTTGATCATAATCCCAGTTCCATTTATCTTTAACTTCTTGCATTCCAGTAAAAATACGTCTACCTTGAAGATCAGGTAGGTTTACAGGAGCAATACCTTTAAAAATATCTAGGCCATAAGCACTTTCGCCTTCTTCTAATCCAGCAATATATTTATCTTTTATTTTTTGCTGTGCTTTAGGATCATTTGTAAACATCCAAGTAGTTTGGTTGTTTCTATTTTCACCCATAGCAAAATGAGCTGGTTTTTTTAACTCATCATTTAAATAATTATCTATAGCTAATTCTCTACCACCTAAAACAATAGGTTTATTTAAATCATACGTGTTTTCATTTGGACCACCTAAATCTTGAGTATAAGTATTGTTAGATTCAGCCCATGTTCTTAGTTTTCTAAGACCGCTTTTATCATATTCATCATTCATGTTTGTCCACACATCAATGCCTAGATGCTCACCCATTTCTGCGGGATTATAAGGATTATTAGCTACTAGTTCTATTTCTTCTAACTCAACTTGTTCAGCTTCTTGTTCTTTTTGATTCTTTAATAATTGTCTTTCAGTAAAATTTACTCTATCTTGTATTGCGCTTAAACTAAAGTCAATAGGCTTAAATGAGTTGCTTAAGTTTAATTGACTATAATCAATAGTACTAAAATACTTTTGCTGCGGCGCGCTAGTCTCAACAACTTCTTCAACTTCTTCAACTTCTGGTTGAGGATTTTCTTTCTTCCATATTTGAGCTAATCGAAAGATCTGTTCATCATTCAATCCCTCATCATGTAAAGAACTTATATAGTCTAATAAGTTGTCTGCCATGTTATGCTAAATTATTATCGTCTATAAACTTTTGTGCTTTTGCTTTTTTTGCTTCTTCAAGATCAAAAACAGCTGCATCAGCTTTAACGGTTGGTATTTGATTTGTAGTAAATTGTTTTAAATAATTATTCATGAAATATTCTTTATATTTTTCCATAAATAATTTTTTCTTATCTTGTTTTAAAGGTAAATCTTTTTCATAAGACCAAGATGAAGAAGCTGCATTTGCATTTTGAGCCATCTCACTATCTTCAGTTATACTAGTGCTTTTAGATATAAAAACATTCCACGCGGCTACAACTTCTTGTTCTATTGAAAGCAACCCTGCTACTTCAGCTTCTATAAATGGTGTTATTTTTCTTTCTATTTTATCTAAATCAAACTTAAGTATGTTTCTACCTTTACCCATACCTATGTCTATTATTTCATAGTTATAACTACCATCTTGATTTTTTAAAACAAATTCATCAGCTATTTTAGCAGTAGGTAATAACTCGCCTGTTTCTGGGTTTGTTGATTTACCCGCTAAAACTCCAACTTCACTAACAAGCCTAAGCATATCGCCATTAATATCAGGAGTATTAGCTACAATACCTACGCCTTGATCTAAAAGTGTTTGTAAAACAATACTGTTTATGGTTAATGGTTCTTGTAATAAACCACCTGAAAAAGTTATTACTTGCGCGCCTGTTTCTTGTATTTGTAAGCTAATATTATATCCATCAGACATAGAAAAACCTGGCTTACCTAAAAATATAGAATTACAAACAGAATACTTATAGCTTTGATTTACATCGTAATAAGTTGAATCTGTTATTGCTAATTGCTCTGCTATACTAGATAAAAAATCTATTGATTCTTGAGGAGCGTTTTCAAGTACTTTTAATATTTCAATTTCTTTAATACAAAGCGGATCGTTACATTTATTAGCCTCAATAGTCATTTTAACTTTAGCGTACATTTTTCCAGTATGAGCATAGGCATTGTCTAATATTTTAAAATTATAATCTGGATCTGAAGCCACATAGTTGCTATTATGAGCTAAAACGTTGCTTTCGTTAAACTGTTTTATTAATAAATTAATTTTTATATTCTTGTCCATAATTTTTTAACCTTGTTTACCACCAAAATAATTACTTGCCATACTTGCCATGCTGCCAATTGCACCTGTAAAAGCAGCTGTAGAATCTGCGCTAGCTTGAGCCGCTGCTCCTCTTAGTGCTCCTATTTGATTTGCTAATCTGTCTAACTGTTGCATTTCTCTTTGCTCTGTTTGTTGGAACACAAATTGTTTTCCTGAAACATCAGCTTGTTGAATTCTTTGAGCCTCGCTCATTTGTTGTTGTTGAAGAGTTGCTTCTCCTTGAGCTCTTGCTTTTTCATTAGAAACTTCTTGAGCCTCAATACTTGCGGCCACATTTTTTTTAGACTGTAAGGCGGCTTGCGCTAAAGCGGTTGCACTTCCAGCTCCTCCTCCAGTTGCTCTAATAGTATCAAGTGTATTTGCAAGTGCTATATCTGATTGCTCTACTTGCATTTGTGCAGCCTGAGTAGCTACAGATAAATTTGCAAACGGATTTGAAAGCATACCACTAAGATCACTTACATTTTCATAAGGATTTATTATTTCCTGTCTATTAGCTTCTAATCTATCTAATTTTCCTTGAAGTCTTCTAGTTTCAGCTTTTAATTGTCTAGCTTGTTTTTTAGCCGCTCTGCTTCCAAATATAGCGCTACCTACTTGTAAAGCACCTCCTATTATAAGTCCTGCTGGTCCTGCCATATTTTTAAATTTTTATTATTAATATCCATTGTTTGCTTCATAATTTGTTCCTACAGCAAATAATTCTTTTTCACCACCTACATCAGTAATTTTATCTGTTTGTATTTTTACAGTAGCAAAATAACCTTTTATTCCTGAAATAGCTTGTCCAAATAATACTTCTCCTGGCACATTAAAAGGAGTTCCTGGAGAATTATTTATTAGATTTGCTACGTATTTATTTTCTTTTCTATCAAAGCCAGCGTGGTAAAAAGGTAGTGCCCCAAAACTAGGATTACCATATGATACGTTGTTTGAGTCATACTGACCTTCATAATAACTTAATACTTCTAGTGTTTGATCAAAAGTAGAGTCCCAGCCAGGGTTTCTTGAATCTACGCCTGTATTACCAGATACAAAACTTGCTACGCTCCAACCGTTATCTCCTTCATATTCAACTGTTTTAAATGTTTTTGAAACTTGAGGGTTTGGATTAAAAACAAATGTCACAGATGAATCTTCTTGTTCACCATAATAATTTGATCTAGTGCCTTCATAATGTCTCCAAATCTGTCCATCTTTTATACTATAAAAATTGTTTCTTAAACTAAACATGTTGTCTGGATTATAAGTATAAAAACTTGTCCAGCCTTGTATTGATTCGTCCCAACTTAAAGTTTTGTAATTTTTATCATCAGGATAAAGCAATAAATTTTTCTTTAAATTAAGAACATATTGTTTATTGTGTATATCCCAGCCACCTATTATAGTTCCTTCAACTCCACCTACATTTATTTCATTACCTAAAGTATCTCTAAAATAATCTATCATGTTAGCACCTGATATTTCTTTTAAGTTATTACCAGCTAACTGAAGAACTACATTATTGTTTTTATCTGTAAAATATTTATAACCGCCGTATACAGCAAAACTTGTTGGATCTTTGCTTATACCATATTCACCATAAACAGGTACTATTTGGCCTATTACTAGATTTTGTTGGGTTACTGGTGTGCCAGATCCTTCAGCAGAATATATAGCATCTTTATCTATTAAAGCTGTATTTATTTTTAATTCTTGAAAAATTGTTAAATTAGTATCTTCTGCGTAAAGTTTTTGAACACTTCCTTTAGCTGGATCAAGTGATTTAGTTATACTATCTGCTACAGAAAAAACATTAGTATTGTTAATACCTGTTCTTGAATTATAAATACCTGAATATATCAAGCTATTACCTCTAATAGCGCCTGATGGTTCTTCTTCAACTAAGTAAGCTTTAGCTCCAAAAGAAACAGACGTGTTATTGTAACCACCATTTATTCTTGACTCTTCAATAACCCATTGATTATCATCTGTAATAGGATTATTTGCTGGATAACCACCTTTAGCAGCAGGTATTCCATAAGAACCACTCCAAACAGGCTTTGGGTCATCATCCATTGTTTTTTTAAGAACAAAAGAATTAAAATATTTTACTTCTATTAAAGCTGGCATATTATTATTATTACTTGTTTTTTAAATTATTAACAATTAAGGAAATGTACAACCACCGCTATCAGTAAATGGACCAATTTGAGCAGATGTAGGTATTGTCTGAGAACAAACAAACGCTGGTCCAGGAACTCCTGGATCACCAGCAAAATATTGATTTATCTGTGGTCCACTTCCGCCACAACCTGTAAAACTAACTTGACCTCCAGTAGCAGGTATATTAAAAGTATATTTTCTACAAATACTATTATCGATGCTTAACACATAGGTACATTGATATTCTAGTGGTCCAGGATCTGTAAAAGTTATAGTTACATCATAATCGCCATCAGCAACTGTCGCGGTTCCACCTCCTGCAAAAGAAAGAGTAGCTAAAACTTCATTTCCAGATGCATCTGTATTTACAACAAAGCTACTTGTTACGTCTGAACTATCAGACTGTTTTGTTACTTCGTGAGAAACAGTTAGTTCTAACTTTGCTTCGCCGGTTAAAATACCAGAAGAACCATTTAAAGCACCAACTACAGTATTAGGTATTGGATTTGTATTATCTCCAGCTTGCCAATTAACAGTTCCTGGACATGGTCTACTACCTGGGTTATAAGGTGTTTCATTTTGTAAAACCACAGGTGATTGAACAATTGTTGTTGCCACACCGTTTACTGTTGCTAAAAACTCAAAAGTATAAGTTATTAAATCTGTGTTTGATCTAAAATATAATGAACCAGCTGGTGCGGAACCTATACCATTAAATCTAATATTATAAAAACCACTTCCTGGCGTAGGCTCTATTAATTCAAAAACACCGGTAGGACCAATTGGTATATTGGTTCCAGTTAAATCTGTAACACTTATTAGTTGCAGTTGAGGAGGTGTTTGCGTTATGTATCCTATTGAATTACCAAATTGGTCTACAAGTTCAAAATCAGCAGACAATATATTTGAATTAACAGATAGCGCCTCTGTAAAAGCACTAGTATTAAACGAATCAAAATCAACAGAAGAAGCAGTGTCATTTATTATAGCTTCATTTAGTTCTGATATTAAACCAGAGCTAGTTGTTTCCCAATATATATCTAAATTAGACTCAACAGGATCTGTTTCCATTACTGCTAACTGAGGAGAAGCATAATAATATATTCCTAGTGGAGGAAGTGTACCACTGGGAACCGTATTTATTATAGGTGAAAACTGATAAACTTCACCAGCTCCTGCAGGTGTCATGTCTATTGATAACTCTAGTTCATATCCTGGAGGTGGACCACCATTAGGAGTTAATTTAGTAATAAAAGTATTTGGTTTTATACCTGGTCCTTCAACTCTTTGACCAACTTTTAAACAATTTTGAGGAAAACTAGAGCAAGGCTGACCATTAAGTGCAACTAAAGTTATAGTACTGTTTTGAATTTTTAGTGTATCTCCACCTGGTTGCGCACCTAAGCTTCTAGCAGCTAAAACAGCTGGTGGTTGACCAAATATACCAGAAGGCGTGTTTATTCTAGCTATTAAAGGATCTGATTCAATATTATAAAATTCTTGATTAGGTTCAAAAAACTCATCTTTACTACCATCAAACAAGTCGTTGTCTGTCGCTATTGTAGAAACAATATTTGGAAAAGCTCCAGGATAAAATTGAGAGTTATTATTTGCTGGATCAACACTATTTAAATTTTGTACTCTTCCATTTAAAACAACACTACTTCTAAATTGTCTTTGCTCTGGGCCAACTTCTGTTAAATCTCTAGGAACTTTATTTATATTATCGTTGTAAAGAGGAGTGTGTGATGTTTTATTTAATTCTTTATAATCAAATGAAACTGCCGTGCCGGCAATAGGAGCGTCTTCTATTATAGCATCTGGATACGAAGCCATTACTCCAGGCAAATAAACATTATAATATTCTTGCTCTGTTTGTTTTACAACTATTTTATAACTATACCAACCCAATGGATTATAATCAGAACTAGTAGTATCTCCATTATATAATCCAGGCCATAAAGTAGATGGATTAGGAGATTGTGGACTTATTGTTTCGTTAAATAATATTTTTAAAGCATTACCTGGCCAAGTTAATTGGTCAACACTTTCCTCTAAATAATCAGTATATATTGTAGACCCTTTAAATAATTTATTATTAAACTTTGTAGATCCTTTTTGATTGGACAATACAACAGTAGATTGTCTTCCGTATATATCTGAAAGAACTACACCTACTTGATAATTTCTATTTTGTTTTAAAGTATGGTTAGGGTATTCTATTATACTTGTTGTGTTTTGAATACTACCAGGAGATTTAAATGTTAACGTACTACCTACAAGGCCAGGACCTGTTGTAGCTGTATCTATATCTATAGAACCTAAAGGATCAAAGCTAGTAACAGAAGTATTTGCCGCAATACCAGGTCCAGAAACTATAGACCCTGTATTTATAACACCTTGTATTGTTGCGGCTACAATTGGTATTGTTGTTGCGCCAATAGGGTACCCTGCAACATCTACATCAGCTGAACCATTACCTAAGCTAAAACTAGCTTTTTCATCTACACCTAGATTGTAATTTAAACCAGTTGGTGGAGTATGCTTGTCTTGATAATTACCGTAAACAATTCTGTTTGAAACAACCTCTTGAGACAAAGCTTTAACTGGTATTTTATCATATGTTCTTAATAAATCTGACTCTGGTAATACTTTATATGGTTTTTTAGCTTGATACTCATACTCATAAATATTTTTATTACCAAAAGTTAATATAGTTCCAGCTGCTAGTGTTTGATCACTAGAAAGAGTTATTATACCAGCTGAAGTTATTTTTACAAGAGTTGGAAAATCAGTTATTTGACCAAAATCATCTGAAACTAAAGAGCCTATTTTAGGATTACCATTAATGTTTATTAATTGAAAACTGCTAGAACCAGCCGCGCCTGGATCAACTTCGGCTGTAACACCGCTTTGATTTTGTATTTCTTCTACAGTTATAGTGTCTATTACGTTTACAGCAGTTGAATTAGATTCTTTATATAAAATATCTATTTCTGAAATACCAAAAGCTTTAGTTAAATGATCAGCTATAACAGGAAGAGGTATTCTTAATAATATTTTATCAACTTTGTTTTCCATAAACTCAACAGTAGTTGTTCTGTAAGTATCTTGCTCACTAGTTAATTCTATTGGTATAGCGGCGACACCTGTATCTTCTCCATCTGGATTTTCAACATCATACATAAAGTATCCATCTTGTTTTGGAATAAAACACTCTTGAGTAAAGGGAGCAAAAATAGAATATTCATTATCAACAAATTTAAATCTATAGGAAAATCTAGCAAACTTTTTAGTTAAAAAATCTTTATCTCCATTATATTTTTCATCAAAATAAGGATTAAATTGAAAAGCAAAAACCACATCATTTCCAGCCGCAGAAACATTACCGCTTAATTCAACCTCTACTTGCGAGCCAGAAAAATTATAATCAACAACGTTGACAGTTACGCCTTGATCTTCTAAAAACCCATTAGAATCTATAATAGCTACATTCATACCCGACTTTATAGTTCCTTGTATTGTGCCTTTGTCTAATAATAATATATTTGTAGCTGCTCCAAAGGAGCCTAAAACTTTCCCACTACCTCCATCAGGATATGATAAACTAGTAACGTCATACATAGTTGTTTCATAAAAATTATCAGGTAAAGTAGGTGTTAAGTTTGAAGAGTTTCTATAAAGTTCTATTGCTTGATATGGATAATACTTAGCTACAGAAATTTTACTTTCATTGTTGTAGAAAAGAACATCATTTATAGCTGTTTCTACGTTTATTACTCTTGGTTGATTTCTATTGTCTGTAAAAAATAAAAGATTTTCTAATAAATTAACTCCTGTTATTGGATTTGCTATATTAAAATTTAACCATCTACCTTTTACAATTATCAACCCAGTATCAGTTCCAGCGTCATATACAACTATAAAATTTTCAGCAAGTGGATCGTATGTTGTAGAAATATTATTAGTTAAAAAAACAAAAACTCTATTATTTATTTCATCTGCAAACAAACCTATAGACTTTATATCAGCAACACCTGTTATTGTTTTAAAATCAGCGTTTGAAACAAGTGTATTACCTATAGAGTTTTCTAAAGCACCAACATTTTGACCTTCAGATTTACTAACCTGAGTATTTACAGCGTTTCTATATTCACCTTGAGGTATTAATCGATCATCAAGATCTTTATTCATTCTACCTTTAATGAAACTATTACTTATTTTTGCCATTAAATTTTAATGTTTTATCCATTTAGACTTACCTCTCATTACTTGAGTAAATTCTTCTAATTTAATATTAGATAGTCTTATTTTAGCATTTCTTAAAGCAGCATATCTATCTTTTTTGTATCTTTGAACAACATGTTCTTGTTGGCCAGCTCTTGTAGAAATTATGTTATACATTATGCTTTTATACATTGCTTCTTCTGCTAGCTTAGGCACTCTTGTGTCTAGGTCATAAGCCAAACCATCAGATATATATTCTAATACAATTAACTTACCTAATAAATTGCTGGAAAAAGTAAATTTATTATTTCTTTCATCAATACCAAACCAGCCGTTAAAATTAGATCTTTTTGGATCAATACCGTATAATCTACCCCAATTCCATGGTCCATTTAAACTCCATAAATCTGGATTAGCGTATCCAAAAAATTCAAAATTAGCATACCATGAAGAATTTAATAATCTATCATTTGCATTTTGCCATCTTTCAACAGTTTGTGAATCACCTTCTAAATTTTCACCAAGACTATCTTGAGTTGGAACTCCATTAGAACCTTGAACAGGCGTGGAATATGGATCAGTTGTTAAATTATTGTTTGGATATAATGGATGTCTAACACCTAATTCATCTATCCAAGCTAAAGAAACGTAGTTAACATAGTCTTGTGGAATTACTAGAGATAAACTGCTAGGTATTGTTAATTCTTGAGACTTAATACTTTTTAATGTGTCATAGCTAAATTCTTGTAAACTTCTTTTAGCAAAAAAAACAACATCTGACTTCTTACATGTTTGAATAATTTTACCATCTCCCACATAACCTACCATAAAATTATCTATTACATCTCCTAATTTTATATATTGATAACTTCCATAATTTTCTTCTACTGTGTCTCCAAAAGCTTTTTCATTTAAAGTATTTCCATAAACACCACCGTCTAATGTTTTTAATTGAACAACCACATATGTACCAACGGGCGGTGGAGCGCCAAAAGTAATAGTGTTATTTACTACACTTGTAATTGCACCAGCGCCTTCAACAACTACATAGGTACCTGGTAATCCAGTAGCGCTTGAATAAACTTTAAAATTATTTAAACCATAATCAGCATCAAGCGGATCGCTACTTCCAAAAACTAAATCTGTGTTAAACGTGGTCTTAACAGTCTCAGGAGCTACAAATGTTTGAGAGCCTTGGTAATATTGTGCGTTTGTTTCTGTTATTTGTGCCATTATGCTTTTTCATTTTGTTCAACCTGCATTGCTTCTTGCGCAGCTGTTTGAATTATTGTTGGATCGTTTATAATTAATCCTGCGTATTTTAATATTCCTATTATAATATTTGTTTGCTCAGATGTGTCTAGTTCAAAATTTACAGATAAAACATTATCATATACATATTGACCAGCTCCACCTATAAAAAACTTCCAATCAGGTGGGGTTGGTTTTTTTAACACATTTACTTTAACTTCATTTGGTGTAGGTGCTATAAAAATTATTGGACTATCTCCTACTGTAACTGTATTATTTTCAATATAGCCTAAAGGATAATTTTTTGAGGGAGCAGTTAATTTAGATCTTGTTATTTTATTGTAATCTCTTTTACTTACAATTTCTGTTATTGATTCATATGTAGGTTGACCCGAATATTTAGATATAATTTCTCCTATTAAATAAATATCATTTGGCCCTACAAAACCAGTACTTCCAATTGGATTTACAAATAATATCTCTTGCTGAAAAGGATAAAGTTTATAGGAAATATTATTAAAAACATCGAAGAACTCGGTGTCGTTTTGTGTATTGTTTTGATTTTGACGATTAGTTTGATTACCGTCTGGAAAATAAGAGTTAAATATTTCTTCTTGCACCTGTGCTCCAATACTGTTGAACTCAGCGGGTGTTAAATAACCTCTTTGTTCTTTATTTAATAGATACAAGACTGTAGTATATACTGTATTTACATTTACCATTTTAATATTTTTTTATAATATAGAGGCAGCAAACGCCGCCCCTTATATTATTATCACTTGTTAATTGAGTTTTTTCTCGATAGATTTAAAAACTTCTACACCTTCATCAGTTTTTAAATAAGCTGCGAAAGCTGAATATGGGTTTTCATCAAAAGGAACATTCATTAATTTCCTATCATTTGATCCCCAAGTAAATGTTCTTTGATCTTGAGATAGTCTAATTATACCATTTTCTTCTGCTCTAATAGCTAAATTTCTTAGCATAACATTTTCATCATTAGCTAAAGATATAAATAGTTTTGGGTTTTTCTTAGCAAATAGCATTAAATCTCTTTTTATTTCTTTAGAACT
>CEUT01065076.1_pt1 | contig 19328 bp, 29 predicted proteins | sample 531401 | NCBI WGS metagenome assembly CEUT01 (sample SAMEA2622821, study PRJEB7988) | marine metagenome | biome: marine biome (ENVO:00000447); feature: surface water layer (ENVO:00002042); material: "saline water (ENVO:00002010), including plankton (ENVO:xxxxxxxx)" | depth 5 m | reverse complement strand
TGGTAGGGGGTCGAGCGTCTCAAAAAAACCGCAATTAGTGACCAGAGCGGCTGAGAGCGGCTGTCAGCCACTATCACGACTTTTCCCTACCGTCACCCGCAGCGGGATGATTTAGGCGGGCGACAGCCTCGTATATCGATCTCGCTCCTTTGGCTGAGTTACAAGACCGGCAGAGGACCATGTAGCCCCCGGAGCCTTTTCCCGGTTCAACGTGGTCAAGTGTTAAGTCGCTGCCGCTGCCGCAGAACGAGCACCACGGCTGGGCTTCTCGCATTTGTTTCGACAGTTTCCGCCACGCCGCCGACGAGTAGCGCTTATGAGCTGGCTTAGACCGGGGGGAGGGTTGATGCCGGGGGCATTTTGCCGCAGGGGGGGCTACTAATTCAGAGCAGCCGGGGGTCGAGCACCAGCGGGCGATCATGTGAAGCAGTGCCCGGTATCGCAGCCGCTTTCCTCAATGCTCTCGAAGCCGGGGAGTTGAGTTTGTGCCTCGCTTATTGCTTCGTCGAGCGGCTTGTTAAAGCGTGTGAACCAGACCTCGTCTTTGTCTAGTTTCTTGCGTCGTTTGTTCAACATGCTTTCAATTTCCACGGACTTCCAGAACAGGTCTGGCTCGTCGCGACGCATTTCCGCCCATGTGGAAGGCCGGTGAAACGGACAGAAGTAGCAGGATGACTTACCGGGGGCTGGCAGGCCGTGTTGACCCGGCACGTTGAAGCAATCCGACCGGGACATGTCGAGGGTGATAAGGGGATATATTTTTTCTTCGTACGGTGCATTCAAGGCTCTGCCTATCCGTTGGAACTCGTCGGTGCTAATGCCGATCGCTACGGTGGCGATGTTGTCTTTGGTTGCTCCGTGTTCCCGCAGCCATTTTTGAATGACTTTGATTTTGTAGTCGACTGTGCAATTTCGCCTGCCGGGAGCGCCGTTAGCCATGCGGACGGGGATCTGTATGGTGCGGCTCTCTTCTTTGGAAATGTGTTCCAAGAGTGTCTCTTTGCGTCCGTCACGCCGCACCTTTTCCAGTATTTCAACGGGGAAGCCGTGTTCAGCCGCCCACGGCTTGATGATGTTTCGGACGTAGTCCAGTGTGGCTGGGTGCTCAGAGTCGTCGCCGACGTTGCTAAACAGGGCTGCGTCTATCGGGCCTCCACAAGCGGCCTCAAATTCGGGGTCACGGGTCGCAGCCATGATCACCATTGCCGTCGACTGCACGCCGCCGCCGTAACTAATCACTTTCATGGCCGACACGTCCACGGTTGCCAGCCGTACAGCTGGTAAATGTGCCAAGCCATTTCCAGATTGACCGCAGGATCAAGCACGTTTTCCCAGCGGAGCGGGAAGGCTTGTTTCCATGCTCCGTCGTTGATTTGCATGAGACCCCAGTCTCTCGTTCCGTTGCGGTTGACCGGGGAGATAGCGCCGGGGGTCAGGTTGCTTTCGCATTGAGCGACTTGGATTGCCTCACCGCAGGGCCATGCGTAGCTGCATATCAGGCTCTCAACAGGACTCAAGCTCACGGTTTTCACGTTGTCCCTCGGGATCGTTTCTGTCGGTTGTTCTAGCACCGTGTCGGGGATGCGTCGGTGCTGGGGTGCGGTAGTTGTCGTCGGGTTCCCGATCGGGAAGGTCAAGCTCGGTGCGGGCGGCTCGTATGCCAGCGAGGTTTTGGTCAACGAGATCGGGTGGATGGTGAGTGTGGTTTTTGTGCTGTGTGCTGTCCACAGCATCAGGGTCAGTAACGTGATGAGGACTTTCACGATTCTCCTTGTGTTCATTTTTAGTTCTCTCTATATGTCGCTCGTCTGGGCGCGGTTTATAGGTCCCGTCGGAGCGTTTTATTCCACTAACCGCTCCTCTTGGATCGCTTTTATCCACAGGGATGAAGCGGTAAATAGTGCTCTGTCCACTCCCTCCGCCCTGCTTCTCCACAACTAGCCAGCCCTCATCTACGAGGTATTTGAGGGCTTTTCGGACATTTCCGGCGCTCATATTGCACTTGTGAGCGAGCTTGTTGGAGTTCATCCAGAACAGGTTCCCGTGCATGTCATTTACGACATCGGCCACGGCTAGCAGTACCACTAGCCTCGAGCCGCTCATTGTTGCTTTCTGCCAAACGTTCGCAGTTGCTGCTGCGCTCATTTCTTTTCATTCATCCATTCTGTCGGACATTTGACCAGCTGGTGGCATTCGCACAACGGCTCGCCTGTGTCTTTTGCGAACGCTCTGCGGCGTTCTTCGAGTGTGATTGATTGTTCGTCATCGGTGCTCAAAATAAGATTCCTTGTGCGAGTCGTGTTGCTGCAAGCTCGCAATATTGTTCCTCGACTTCGATGCCGATTGATTGACGGTGCATATCTCGCGCCGCCACTAGGGTCGATCCTCCTCCCATAAATGGATCTAGAACTACGCCCTCCGGCATCAGCGCCATGAGTTCTCGCAAAAGCGGAACGGGTTTAGCGTGCGGGTGATCGTTTTGGTACGGCAATCCGGCGGTCGGTAGCACAGCTGACCTCGTGTTCGGTCGGTTAGGCCACGATCCGAGCAGGTAAATAGCCTCCCAATCGGCCCGAAAGCCGTTAGGAACACCGAAAAAGCCCGTATTCAGCGGCTTATGCCACACGAGGACCTGTTTTGTTCCCTCGGGAGGGGCCTTTAACGGAGCGCCAAACACGACCTTCGCACATACGGGATCAAGAAGTCTCAGCACCTCATCCCGTACCGCTGTGTCTTCGTCGTTAGCGATCCCGGCGTGAAATTTGCCCCAGCGTAAGCCGTTTCCACGGTCCCCGGAGCCGTCTTGGTGCCATCCGATGCCGTAGGGTGGATCACTTACGACTATGTCGTATTCGATCTCGGGCAGTACCTCCCGGCAATCACCGTGATATATGACGCAGTCGTCGTCCCGATAATAAGGCTCCATTAAAACTCGTCTCGCAAATGCCCGCGCTGGTACTCCTTGCCTCGGTCCCACATTTCGGCCTCGAGTTCCCAGTCGTACGGTTTCAGCGGTGTGCCGTGATGGGTAATGTCGAGCAGCGTTTGCCAGTCGGCGTTATAGGCCCGCTCCGCCCGGTCTAGATACTCGCCGACCACCATAAAAGCCAAAATTATGAACGGCTCGAGCGGGATCATGGCTGCACCCGTGGCTGATCGTCGAAATGCAGTCCGATGCATTCGTTGTATCCGGCTCTCGTGAGAGTGTGCACCGAACCTGTGTTCCCCGGCGTAGTCGGCGCTTGGACCGGCATTCTGGTCACTTCGTCGATTTGAAACTCAACAAGTTGCTGTTCGTGTAGCTCCTGAAGCCGTGTCGCCGCTTTTTCGGGGGAGAGGTAGCCCTTACCCCATTCGAGGGAGTTGTCGCTGACAGAGCGGGCTGTAGCGCCCTCTGGATAGAAGTTGTATAAATACTGCAAAATTAGAGCCTTCCAAGTGCCCGATTTCACGTTTCTGGCGGCTGTGAGCGATTGCTCCGGGCCGTCCTTGCGATATTTGCCTCCCGTCTCGTTTCTATCGAACGGAAACATGTTCATTTGACCCATCGTTCCTCCACTATGTCAAAGTCGTTTTTTTGTACCTCAAAGCCACACAGCCGACACAGCAAAGCGGCCCAGCTGAAGTGGTAGACGGTACGAGTATCGCCGCAACATGGACTGGAAATGAGTTTCCCGTCTGCTCCGGCTCGAGTGCGCCCAGTTACTTTCGTCATCGTGTACCGCCAAAGTCGGTCAACTCGGTGTCGTCCGAGGTGGGTATTAGGAACATTCGGGTCAATAGCTCCCGCAGGGCGTAGCTGCGGGCCTTACCAAGGCCCTTGTCGCCCCCGTCGCCCGCCGTGGCACATATCTCGGTCTCAAGCCATTCCCCTGAGACGTGATATATGCGGAAAGCGATGCGTAAGTGCGTCATAAGCCACTTATCACGAAACGGCTCGTGGCTTGTTTCGAGATCTTTCGGAATTATTACAAGTCCCATCCGGTCAAGCACTGGACTGACGCTGTTTACTACGTCGTCGATGCCTCGGTACTGGTAGCCGCCCATCTGTTGAGCGGCTCTGCCCGATTTGCCGACAGGACCAATAGAAGCCGCCGCTTTGCCTATGGCAGCGACGACTTCGTTTACGGTTTCTGATGTTTTAATTGAGGACATGTGGCACAAAGTATCACATCAGGCACAGTTGTCCAGCTTTACACGCCCCGACCGAGCGTCCTAATCACACTCGAGCGCTATTTGCGACTGTTCAAACACGGACCATTGTTCCTCGGTCCAGCTGCGCACGCTTGGGTCGTTCAACGACTCCAAAAGGGCTACACACGCTTCTTCGGTGACGGGCGCAGTAGGTTCCGGCGCGCTGTTCGGCCAAAAAGCCCAGATCCCAATACCTGCGGCAATAATCGCCCCGGCGATCGCCTTAACATTGTCAAGTATATGTTTAATTGAATCTCGCCAGACATCGCTGCGCTCCGCTACGTCCTCGATGCTCATTTGTCAAAAATGTCAGCGGTCCCTGCGCCCAGTTTGGTGGCGACAGCGGACTTAACAACGGATAAGGCTGCGCCAATACCGGCTGCGAGCGCCATTTCGTGTTGTGCGACATCTATACCGACGATTTGGTCGGCTCCCATAATGCCGAGATAAGACTGGATGCCGGTTAATACGGCACGCTCTACAAGGTTCTTATAAAACTTCATCTGGCCACTCCTTTAAGATCGGCCTTTTTTGTTTCTCTACCAGTTTGGCGTGTGTAATCGGTCCACAGACGCCATCGGCGACAAGTTTGTGTTTTTGTTGGAAGCGTTTCAGGTGCGTTTCTGTGATTGGCCCAAAGTGACCGTCTGCTGTTATGCCCAAAACTTTTTGGATACTTGCAACGTCAGGGCCGATATCGCCTCTGCGTAGGGTGCGCTGTTTTTGAGGGGGGAGGGGGTCTGCTTGCTCCGGTAGTTCAAAGTCCCAGTTACCGGTACCTGCCGCCACGGCGTCGGCGATCATTTTGCGCCATGGAAAACGCGCAGACGGGTCGATCTTCCTTTTCGTCCATTCCCTGTGCATGAGAACACGGGTTAGCGGGTTCCAGCCGTACAAAACACAGAGCGCAGCGCAAGCTTTAACGGTTGCCGTCACGAGTTCTGGCGACCAGCGCTCCCCGATGCCGTCATTCTCGCACTCGAAGCCGATGAAGTGCTTGTTTCCGGCCCGATATGCGCCTGCTCTTGGTGCGTCGTAGAGTCCTTGGCCGTAGTCGGGCGGCTCAACGTCGGCGAGCAGCTGCTCAATACGGTTACTCATTCCCCGACCGGCGTGATGACATCGCCCTGCGGCGTTGAGGACAATTAAGCCGTCGCGTCCGACAGTAAATTGGGATAAAGGTCCCTTTAGGTCTCTCCGGCCTTCAAGCACGAGTTTTTTGCATGGCATGTTGCCTGATTGTGCGTTGCTGGCGGTGTGGTGAAGCATGATTCCGACCGGCTCAAACGAATAGGCACTCGCTGCGCGCACCTGCCAGCCATCAATCGTCTCAACGTTGAGTCCTGCGGCTTTGAGCGCTACCGCCCATTGACTACGCATCTGCGAAGCTCCACCAGAGCTGGAACACGTAGCGAGTGCTGTTGGTTGGCTTTGTATGATGGGCGTGCGTCCATCCTGCTGGAAAGATCACAGCGGTTCCTTCGTTTGGTTTCACCTCGACGCCCTGCCGTACAAAGCAGAGTTCTCCGCCCTTCTCAACCGTGTTGAGATAAAGACAAAACGTCAAGTGTCGATTCGGAAAAAAATGAGGGTGAATGTCAGCGTGCGCCTGATGATATGCGTCGCCTTGCTCGTATTTAATTATTTGAGGTGGTTCCCGTACCTCAAAACTAGGAAACCCCATGCTCGCTTCTGGGTAGTTTAGTAAATAATCAAAAAGACAAGCGCCTGCAAAGTTAAGCGGGGCTAAGTCGTTGATTTGTTGCTGGTTAAACCCAAGTTGAGGCAGATTAATTTGCGTTGACTTTCGTAGTTCTGGCTTAATTAAGTTCGCACCAACCGTTGAATCGCCCCAAGAATTAACAGCTTCGCTGTGTTCGATAAGGTTTTGCAGTGGACTAGTGTCAGGCATTTTGTAGCTAACGACAAACGGGGCAACCTCTACCCCTGTTACAGGCATCGTTTCAATCACGTCAAAAGTCCAGCTTCGACGAGTCCTTCTCTTGTTTCCTCCGGGACTCGTTCATAGACCCAACTGGTGCTTGCTTCGTCCCATCGGTACTCCAAGGCGTTTTCTGTTGGTCGAGGTGTTGGTGGTTGCCAGTCGTGATTGTCGTCAAGAACCCAAGACGGAAACGGCTGAGGGTCAAGAAACTCGTCAAAGTCTGGATCGTAGACAGACCCAATTCCAGCGAACTGTTTCCTGATGTTGTTGTTGTAAGAAGTCTGAATCCATGTTCCGCCGAGGCCAAGATCGTCGGCGCAAAACTCTGCGCCTCTGTGTTCTTGTTCGTCGGGAACGACAATGACGTTCGTGACGATGTTGTTCTCGTCTATCTGTGCGAAGTGAGCCATATCAACCGTCCGTGAGATATCGAAGGATCACGACGCCAGAACCACCGCTGCCGCCGTAGGCAGACCCAGCACCATTGCCGCCCCCACCGCCGCCAGTATTAGCGGTGCCCGATCCGGCTGGGAACGATGGCGAGCCTGTTCCGCCGTTACCGCCACCACCACTGCCGCCCGGAACGCCTTGTGGCCCACCGCCGTCAGCGCCACCACCGCCGCCACCTGCGTAAGTAACCGAAGCGCCACTAATTGAGGATGCCGTACCGTCGCCGCCAACTCCGCCGCCGTAGACCGAAGGGACTGAGGTCGGGGTCTGGCCGCTAGCTCCGCCGCCCCCACCGCCGCCGCCACCGTAGACGCCGTTAGAACCGGAATTTACATTCAAGCCGCCGTTAGCTCCTTCAGAAGGGGAGTAGCCGCCATCGTTGCCTGAACCCGCTGGCCCCAACGATGCGGGATACCAGTCGTAGGCACCGCCACCGCCTGCGCCACCGTCACCGCCTGCGGTTGTGTAGTTAGGGGAGTTGATGTTGGCCCCTCGACCGCCGCCAGTTGCTGACTGCCCGAAACCATTAGAGCTTGTGCCACCTTGTGACGGCAATACGCCGAAATCGCCAGATTTGCCGGTGCCGCCACCGCCAACAACTACCGAATAGCTGCCCGTGCCGACACCTGTCTCGGTGCCGGTTCTCATCCCACCGCCGCCTGCCCCTGAACCGATGTAGGTAGTAGCGCCACCACCACCTGCGACGATAAGCCACTCAACATCTCCTTCGCCAGCGGTCACCTGAAAAGTGCCGCTGCTGTTGAAGGTGTGAATGGTGTAGTCGCCTGAGGTCGTCTTTGTGCCACCCGTCGCTGTGATGGGTGCGGCCCCTGCTTGGTTCGATACTGCTCCTAATAGCCCGAAACTCATTATCCAATATTCCCAAAGATCGTCCAAGTGTTCGATGCGATCTTGACCGCGGCGACCGTGGTGTAGCGATCAGCGCACGTTAGCGTCCCGCCTTTGGAGTTGACGGTAGCGCCTGTGCCAGCGGCGAAGGTCAGTGTGCCGGCTCCGTTGCGCTCAAAAATAATGTGCGAGCCAGTCGGAAACGCTACGGCTGAATCTTGCGGAAGTGTGATTGTCATACCCGAGCCGTGAGTGCAGAGAATGTAAGCGCTAGCGTCCGTCAATGCTGGGGTTCGGGTCGTACCGGAGTCGGTAATTACGTTGAGGTAAGTGGTAGTTGTGCCGGTAACGGTTAGCGCATCTGTTATCTCTACGTCGCCGTCGGCTACCTCCAGAGCGTTTTGCCCATTCGTTCCGGTAATTACTAATTTTTCGTCTGAGGCGTCCCAGAGCATGTTGTCGCCCGCCGTGGCACTGTGGAACGTCACGTCGACGCCAGCGCCGTCGGCTCCGAAAGCCTGCGCTGCGGTAAGCCCCGCCAAGTTGAGTGTTAGGGTGACGGCTCCGCTCGTCGCCCCACCCGCTAGGCCCGATGCGGCTGCGGTCACGATGGAAGTGATATCGCCAATGCCGCCCCAGCTGGAGCCGTCGTAGTATTCGATGGCGTTCGTGTCTTTGAGATAAGACACCATGCCCTCCGTCGGGCTGGAAACAGCGCTGCTCCGTGCCGATGAGCTAGCAAACACCATCACCACTTGATCGGCGACGTAGGTATTCAGGTCGCTGGAAGTCAGGACTGCGCCCGTCGCCCAGTTTTTATATCCGGCTCCTGCCATGTCAGAATCCTAAGCTGTTGTAATCGAGCCGCCCGAGGGAAGCATCGTCCAGTATGAAATAGCTCGTCGTGTCACGAGGCGTCATCCCCAGAGTAACTCGCCACGTCTCTCCGACAGTGTAAGCGTGATCTATTCGCTGCAAAGTGCCCTCCGTGGATTGTTGTGACACGCCGGGGGGAGTGAACTCCACAGTCACGCCGTCTGCTAGTTCCAGCTGTGCGATCGTGTTCTGTGTAGACGTGCCCAGTGTGTCTATGACAGCCTCAAGCGTATTGATGCGGACCTCGGTGGAAGCGGTTTGCACCATGAGAAAGTCAAGAATGTTTGAGACGGTCGTGTCGTCGAGTACGAGCACTTCGCCGACCGGGAGCAGCCGTATTCCGTAGGAATCTTGGCTGGCTGTGTCGTTTGACGTAACCGCTGCGGCTCCTGTGCGGTTAGCTGTGAGCCGGTTGTATAGCTCGGCGCTGACTACTTTCCTTCCGATTTGCTGGTACGGCACGTCGGAGCCGTCGTCGCTAAATGTCGCAGCGGAAGCGCTGCTGATTGGCCCGTAACGGTTTTCGAAGGTCATTGTGCCGCTGCGGTTTACATATAAGTAGCCTTGTTCGGAGTTGGTTACTTTTTGCAAGTATTGGACGACGTTGATGTCGGCGGAGAGTGTGGCCGCTGCGAGCGTTGAGTCGCCTGTAGCGACGCTGGTGCCGCCGGAGTAGTCGATGTTCGCGTTTGCTAAGACGTTTGTGACTCGTGTGCCTGACGTTTCTTGGCTGAACGAGGTCCCGGAAGTGAGCGATCTGAGGCCGAGTTCGCTGGATTGGTCCTCAGCGAGAACTGTGACCCATGCGTCGCCGGAAGTGTCGTAGCCGAGGTTGATGTCTTCTACCAGACCTGAGTAGATCAGGTTTCCGTTGCACTTGATGGTCACGGTACGTCCGACGGTGATGCCGGGATAGTACGTTGAGGACGTGTTGAGGGGGTCTAGTGCGCCGTCGGTGTTGCGAAATAACAGCTTCGCTTTGCCGGGGGGAAACGGCATCGTCCAGTCGCTTCTGCCCCGCCTAGTTACAAACGAGACGCATCGGTCGGTCAGGTCCGCCATGACCTCAGTCCCGCCGAGGACGTAGTCGGTGCTGTCAAGCTTGCCTTTCACTGCGTCGTCGAGCGTGAAAGCGTTGTCAAAAGCTGGGCCGATGAACCCGATCTCTACGAGCGGCGTCGGTGTTGCCACTATAAGACCCCGTTGAACCCTATGGCGTCGATCGGTACGCCGCCGCTGTTGCGGTTAGTGCGCCGCAGTTCGCCTATGAGGGCTGCGCCGTCGATGTCGTTTGCGTAAATGTTGACCGTTTGCTGGGACATGCCGTGAGCCGCTGTAGCACTGCGGTCGGACAATGGCGTCACCGTGTTGACCGTTGGCGTGGTAACCCGTGGCACTGGCATCCTCATATCCGGCACAGACGGACCAAACGGCGTCCGGTCGGGGACGAATGTGTTTAGCGGAGTGACTTGCGGTATGTCGATTGGGGAAACTTTGTTGATTTTGTCGACAATCCAGTTATAGATGCGGATGAATTCGTTAGCGATTCCGGTCAGAACGGACTTAAATTCGTCGAGTAAGGCTATAAATGCGCCTTTAGCGAGGCTCGCGACTCGACCGGGAATGGCTTTGACAATGTTGTAGATCGTGTCGACCGCTTTACTGATGCCTGTTTTTACGGCGTCAAGGCTGAAAAACGTTTTAAAGGCCGTCTGGACTCCGCGTAGCGGTGCGAGGAGGGCGCGTTGGAAGTTAAACACAGCCTGCACAAGTCCGCTTAATGCGAGGTCAAAGTCGCCTTTAAAGATGCCTTTCAGGAAGTCAATAATTCCTTGGAATGCATCGATCACTCTGAACACGCTTTCCCGGATGCCTGCCATGATCGGGTCAACTACGGCTTTCACGTCCTCAAACACTCGAGTCACGACGTGCCGGAAGGTCTCGGATTCTTGCCAAAAGTGTGCAATAGCGCCCACAGCTGCGGAAATTGCTACCACTAGGCCACCGACGCTGAAGATAATTCCGGCGAGCGCTGTGGCTGCGGCAGCCAGAGCGCCAACTAGTACGGCTCCGACGGCGGTAGCGATGCCGATGATGACCGGTTTTGGATTGTTTTTGACGAATTTGATGATTGAAGCAATGACTGGTTCGATAGCCGCCCGCACAGCGTCAAATGTTTCACGCAGTTTCGGCATCCATTGGACAGCGAGTTCTTTGACTCGGTCCCTGAAGGTCGCTAGCTGAGGCGACCATCGTTCCCCCAGTGCGATAAGCGCAGATAGCGCCTCAGCTAGCTTCATGGCAATCGGCAGCAACGCTGTCCCAATCGTTATCCCGACGTCCTTTAAACGGGCCGTCAGAATCCGCTGCTGATTAGCCAAGCCTCCAGAAGTCCGCTCGAAGTCGCCCATCGCCCCCATAGCTCCCATTGACTCCATGATGAGAGCGTTGCGGGCCATGATTTTAGAACCCTCGCTGATTTCGCCGTTGACGTCGGCAAGACCCATTTCAAGCGCTTTTGCTTTTACGGTCGCTGCGTTGAACAGAATGCCGATTTGTTTGAGCGGTTCGGTTTCGCCGCTAAGACCAGCTCGGAGTTTGTCTAATGCGTCTTCGGGGCGCAGGTTAGAAAAGCTGGCTATGTCGGCGGATGCTGTAACTAGGTCCGCAGAAAACTTTGCTAGATCATCGCCGCTTAAGCCTGCGGCTACGCCAAACACACCGAAAGCGGATGCGCCGTCTAAGAACTCGCCTTTGGATAGGCCGACCGCCGTGGCTGCTTCGTTTGCTGACGCAACTATTGAGTCCGCTCCGTCTTTGAATATCGCTTTGGTTTTGGACATTGACTCATCGAAGTCGGACGCTAAGTCGACCGCTTTAGCTCCTAGCCCCGCAGCTGCGACGGTTATTGCGCCGGTCATGGCTCCGAAGGCTTTGCCTACCTTTTTAGCGGCCTGAGCGGAGTCTCTGGAGAACTTGTTGAGAGATTTAGCGGCCTTTTTTGTGGCTTTACTCAGACCGGAGGCATCGCCCCCGATGAGCATCGAGATCGAAGCTTTTCTACCCGCCACGCTTTGCCTGCTTTATTGCTCGGTCGAGGATGTCCTCGAGTTCCCGTTCATAATAATCCACTACCTGAGTGAACTTGGCGTCCGCCGCTTCATAGAAAAACGGGTTAGGCGGAATATTCATTCTCCGCCCTTTGTCGTCGAAACGTCCCGGAGGATCACCGAAAATAATGCGTCCTGCGTACGGCACCTTCTTTTTGCCGATGCGTACAACGCCGCCTCTCTGGGTGCCGGAGGTGCGGATAGTGCGTTTCAGTGCGCCTGAATGGTAGAGAGAATGCCCTCTTGCCCGTTTAGCGGCGGACCGTTTGTTGCCGGTACTAACGGGGACTCGACGGTTGACTTCTTCGGCCACGATGTCCGCTGCGCCTTTGTGTATTCCTTTAAAGTCGTCAACGAAGGCTTTGTCCAGCCTGCGCATTAGGCGGACGGCTTGTTTGAGACCTTTGATTTCGATGACGTCTTGCCGTTTAGCGCTTATATTTGGCACTGCGCGCCGCTCTTTCCCGTTCTTTGACCCGTTCGTTGTGAGCCGTGAGTAGCCCCATAACTACAAGCGAATCGGCTTCCAGCAGCACGTCGAGCGGTTGCCCCGTCTCGATCGCTAGGACTCCTAGCTGGTAGGCGTAGGAGCCTCGGGTAAAGGGTCATTATCAGCCTCGAGGTCTACTGTGTGGTCGAGTTCTACCCATTCGTCAAAACTCAGACCGTCATGGCGGTTCTCTCGACGGACGCATTCATAGGCAAGAAACATGATGTGCTCCATGAATGGATTCTCAGCGAATTCTTGGATCGATTTGCCGAATTTGCGCTCGAACGCAATAACCGCCGCCCCTTTGAGGTCGTAGGTTCTCTTAACGTCGAGCTGGTCCGTGACGTGGATTTGTGCACGCAGCAACGGTTTCTCCTTTGTTTAGCTTGTGGCTTTGGTGACGTCGCCTGTGATCGGCCACGAGACCGAAACGGTTGAAAGCTCGCCGACCGATCCGTTTACGCTTGGCAGTTCCGTGACCAAAACGTTAAACGTATAAGACGGGTTCGTCGCCGATGTTGCAGCTGCGTCGTTTTTGACGACAACCGCTGTCTCCGTGCCCAGCAGCGTGTAGCAGGTCGCCTCTACCTCGCCGCTGGCGAGATCTTGGTTCATTTCGAGGTCGATCGTCCCAGTTTGAAGGCCGCCAATATAGGTTCTCGTGTTGTCCCCCATAGCGGTCGTCTCAATTTGGTCTGCTTCTCGGTTAAACGTAACAGACGTCACATGGTCGCTTAAGGCGACCCCGTTGATCGTCAGATACGCATTTTTCATGATGAATGCGGCCATTTTTAACCTTCCTTCTTCGGATTGGCCCGTGATGCGGCCAAATGACCGCCCTCGATAAGTGCCTCAATGTTGAGACCCTCAAGGTCTTTTTCGTTGACGGTTTCGCCTTTCTTACCGAAAGAGCAGTTTCCCGTCTTAATTTTGTAATCGCTCACGTCGCATATACCTCCAGATCGAATCTTGCGCCGTAGAACTCACCAGAGCCAACTAAAAGCTGACCGTAATCGGCGAGGCGGGTAATGCGTGCGTCAGCAGCATTACCCCCTAGCGTAGCGTCGCCAGCGATGGCGTCGTAGACACTCCCCGTCCCAGAAACGTATGCGTCGAGCGCATCTTGCGCAGCGGGGGCGTTGAAGCGTTGCGCCAGTACCAAGATTTCAAAGTTGAAACGCTGTAGCTGGGAGGCGTTGGTGCTTTCTCCCATAGTGACGTTGTATTCGACCTGCGGGCTTTGTGGCACGACTACGGCGGCGGGTGGTGTGATGGTATCCGGGACGGTGTCAAACACCACGAGAAGCCCGGACAGCGTCTCTAGGCGGGTTTTGATGCCATCCTTGATCCCGGAATACGAGGCCATCAGGCTGCGCCGATCCTCCGGTAGCCAGCGAGGAGCGCCCGTACGTCAAAGTCGATGCGGCTCACACGGACAGGGCCGAACTCATTGATCACGCCCGCCATTACACCCAGAGGGGATGATTTGCGCTGGAAAATGCGTGCGCCGAGCAGCAAAGCAGCCTGCTGCACAGGCGACGGCACCGTCGAGGCATAACCCCACTTCGCCGTCACCTGCACAGTCGGCCTTTCTGAGGTGTAACGAGGAAACGGCGACGAAACGCTGCGGATCACGTTGTAGGGAGCACTATTCCCTTCCAATATGTAGTCCGTCGTCAGAGTCAGCGTTGTGGAGTAAGTCCCGTCGTTAGAGTCGTCCTGTTTCACCACCAGACCTGTGTCTGTATAAAAGTCGTCGGTCAAGACAAGCACGTTGTTTGAAGGCTTGTAGACCCTCGCACTAGCGCTCCCGTCTGCGACAAACGTACGCCCGCACCAGTTGTCTATTTCGCCCTCAGCTGCGTCAATAGCAGCCTCGATAGCGGTGTCCTCGGACGATGTTCCCGTGGGAATGTCCAGAGACGCTTTGACTTTGGCGACAGTCGTGTAATTAGGCATTATTTCTTAGAAGCTGCGGCCTTCTTAGCCGGTGCTTTCTTTTTGGCTGGGGCTTTAGGTGCTTCCGGTTCCGGTTTTTGTACCCGGCTCGGAGCTTGTTTTTCCCACAGATCGTCCAGAGAACTCATATCTACCTCGCTTTTGAAAGACATTACTAGAGGCTGGGCCATGTCCTCACAGACCCAGCCCCTAGTGGTCTAGCAGGGGGTCTGCTAGAAGGTGGGCGCTATCAAGCCTGAGCCGGTGATAGCTGAGATCGCCGCCGGATATCTTCCTGGCACAAACCCGGTGTACGAGTACATCACAAGAGTCAGTGTCAGGTTGAGGCCAGCGGTCTCATCCATCCGCATCATCATGTCGCCGTCTTCGAAGAGCAGCATGTCGTTTCGTGAAACAACGTAGACAGCGTCTTCGGTGCCAGCGCCGAGGTCGGTGCGGATGTTTGCGTCGGTTACGACCGGTATGCCCGCAATTTGTGTCCCGGTGTTGCCGTAGCCCGCTACTGGGCCGGTGCCCATAGCGTTTTGCGGAACGTTGGTTTGCGGTAGCACCAAAGGCCTCGAGTTGCCATCTACGCCCGCTTGGAGCCATGCCAAGCGTCTCGGATGCATCACAATCAGGTCAGCTGGCCGGTAGATGCCGCTGTTGATGCTCTGAATCGCGTCGAGCAGTTTCGGGTAGAACTCGGCGACCGTTGGGGAGCCGTCGGTGTATGTCACGGCGTTGATACCTGTTACCTGTGATATGCCGAGTAGCTGCCCGGATGAGCCGGAGCCGTTGATGAGTTGGTTGTCGAGCGTTGTTGCCATCGCTCCCGCCATGTCAGTCGTGATTAGCGCATCGATGCCGGTGCCACGTTCCATCGCTTGCCGCGAGATTTGCTGCCCGCTGGCGATCGTTGCGATCGAACTGGTGAGCAGTGTGTCATCAATATCTGTTTCCGAAATGGCCGCGTTTTCACTTGCCTGTATTGCGGCGCTTGAGCCGGTGGTGACCCTCGAAATGTTGAGCGTCATACCGTCGTCGGGGAGCGGCAGGTTACGGCACTGGTCCGCAAATGGCCTTCCGGCTCGAGCCAACGGAGCGGCGAGATCCGTGAGATACTGAGGCACGACCAGTCCCGCATAATTTGCCGTCGTGCCATCCCTTGTCACCATCATTTCTTTCTGGTGGCGATGGATACGCTCGGTTGCTGTTGGGTCTTTAGAAACCACGCTGTCAATGAAGTCCTTAACAAAGGAGAGTTCGTGGTTGTTGTCTTGCCGGTAGGTAAGCGGCTCTTCGGTTACTACCGCTTGAGCGCTCACAGCTGGGGCTTCTGGGTTTTCTGCGGTCAAGGCTCGCACCTCCGCCCTTTCTTTGTCGGCTTCGAGGTTGCGTTCCAGTGTGTACCGGAGGTCCTTGATGCGTTCGTCGAGTTCATCGGCCCGCTGTTGCAGGTCTTTCATGTTTTTTTCTTCGACATCGGTTAGCTCGCGACTTTCGTCGTGTGCCCGAGTGACGATTTGTTTTTGAGTGGCACCGATTTCGGCCCGCTCGTCTTGCATTTGCGTCAAAAGTTTCACTTTTGCTCCTTGGTCATTGTTCAGTTCAGTTCTGAAGGTGACGGCAGGTAGCAGGCTGGCGTGACGTCGGCGTTCGCTTACAGGTTAATCCGCAACGGTAGCAGAGGGGTCGGACTCTTCTAGTAGATGCATCCATCGGGACAGTCGTGGATAGCGTGTGGAGTCGGTTGGGTCAAACATGCGGGCGGCGATTAGCTGTGCGTCGGCGTATGCCGGAGCGGTAGGAGCGGTCAAAAGAGCCACATGGTCGAGTTTTGCTTCGACTCTTGTGATGTGGCGTACTCCGTCGATTGTTTTTTCGTCGTTGCGTACCGGTACGAATCCGACACTGAACCCGGTGACGTACCCGTCTTTTGCGAGTTCTAGTGCTTCTCGGGACCTGTCGGTGCGAGCGAGCTTAAAGTCGGCGATTAGGCCGTTGTCGGCCTTTTGCCATGACGCTGACCGTCCGATTGGCATGGCGTCTCGGTCGTGGCCGTGCATGAGCGGGATTTGTTGCCCTCGTTCGTTGATTGATTTGTCGAAGATGCTGCGACCAAGCGTTTCGGTGTAACGCCCAGCGTCGTAGCTGGCGTTGAATGGTGCCACGAGTGCGACAACGTGGTGATCGTCGCCTTCGTTACGGATATCGATGTCGGCTATTTCTAGCGTCCTGCGTTCTAGTTCCATGATCATCCCAAAAGATCGTCGCTGGCCACGGATGCGGTCACGTTTTCAAGGTCTCTGATCTCGTCAACGGTGAGCCATCCGCCCTCGAGCGCTGTTTTATGTGCTTCGAACCTTTCATTTCGGCTGCCCCGAATGAGGGCGTCTATGTTAAGTCTAGCCACCTGACCTCGAGGCAAGAATTCGGTGAACGCTTGCTCGACACGGGTAAACCACGGTCTCAAACAGAATCGCTGGAAGTTGATGCTGTCCTGCTGGACGTTCTGGTAGGTCATCGATCCGCCTTCGGAGGGCACGTTTACCATGTGCGCCGGAACGCCGTACAAAGTGCAAATTTCCCGAGCGGAGTTGATGCGAGAACCTACGAACTCGAGGTCTCGTGGTGACATTTGGAGCGGCTGGTAGCGAATCCCGGCGGAAAGTACCGCTGGGGACCGGTCTCGGCCTCCGTGCGCAGACACGAAAGCGGTTTTGAGGTCGTTCGCTTCTTCTCTGGTGAGTTCGGTGTCTGATTGGAGTACGCCGGTCGGTACCGCTCCGGTCGTGTAAAAGTCGGCAGCCATTTCTTCGCCCGCTATTGCTAGCCCCATCGAACGTCGAGCCGCCGCTACCACCGACACTCCTACCGCAGATCCGGGCATTGTAAGGCCTCGAATGTGCATTATCTCGTCGGTCGGTATCACTGTCCGACCCACCTTGTAACTTAGGGAGCCGTCTCTGAGCACGTCTACGGCGACGCTGTCGGGATTGAGCGGGATTGCGGTACGGGGATAACCGAGGTCGTCGAAGTCGCCCATTTTAAGAAATGCGTTTCCACTCAATAAAAGGCTCGCCACCACCGACGAGATCGTTGTAACTCGGGTCTGGCTTGGGTCTGGTTGCTCCAGCAGCGGCGGAGTTGGCAGCACTATTTCGCCTCGCCGATACGAGTGAAACGGGAGAGAGCCGATGGAGTCGGATATGAGTTGGACACAGCGGTAAACGACCGGAACGGTGATAGCGGTGCTGTTGGTAACCGTTAGCGGGCCTGTGAGCGGCTGCGGAACATAGCCTCTCGGATTAGGGATTACGAAGTTAAAGTCCCGATTCTCGGTGCGTCGTCCTCGCAGCAGGCGGTTTATCACATGAACATCCTCTCGACAACGATGCCGCAAAACATGAGCGCAGCGCAAAGAATCAGTCCGAGCGCCGCCAAGCCGCCCAGTTCAAAAGCGAAAAAGGCTGCGCCGCCCAAAGCTAAAACCTGCAAAGCAGTCCCCAGCATCAATAGATCCTCGGTTGAGGTGGTATAACAACTGCTTCCAATCGTAGCGCCGAGTCGATGGCCATGATGGACGCTACTGCGGCGTCGATCCGTCGTTTAGACATTCTGGACTCCTTGGTCACCCGTACGCCAAGCCGATCAGACTTTGTGTGACAGTTTGCTACGTGACGGCTCAGCGCTGGGTGATGATCGTGGATCAGCTGTTTAGTGAGCACAAGTTCCGCAAATTGTGAGCACGCCGGGACCATACGGTTCGGCTGCTGCGGATACTCCACAAGCTCCGCTCCGGTCTCGACTTCGATCTGAAGCATGGCGTGTTGCATCGCAAAGGGGTCGTAAACGACCGCTCGAGGCTTCCATTCTTCAATCAACTCGACAAGCCGGTGATGTACCTCGTCAAGCGGGACGCGCCATGTTTCGTCGGAGTCCAGCGGCTTTTCCCACATTTCAAGCACTCTCAGCTTCTTTTCTGGGGTCGCTGCTACCACAACGGTCGAATCGTTAGCGAAACTAGCGTCAACCGCGAAAACTACGTCCGCCTCGCCCGGTTCAAAGGTTCCCTCAGGGCAAGCGTCAAACTGTTCAGCGCTGAGCCATTGTTCTCGGGCTTTGGTCCACTGACCGAGATGGAGCCGCCGGAACTCCCCTTCGGGTAATTGTTGCACTTGGCTGCGGAAATACGTTTCGTCGATCCAGTCGCTATAAGCGGGATGATGTTCCCAAGCTTCCTGCGAGTCGTGTGCAATACCGTCGGGCGGTGGTTTCCAGTACGAGTACCAAGTCGGGTCGTTGATTTCGCCGCTCTCCACTCTGCGGCTGTATTCCACCAGCGACCAAAGGTACGAATCGTCCCCTGATCCCGGAGTGGTGATGTGTATGCACTGGCTCTGCTTCCTAGCACCCGAACCCGAAAGCAAGGCTTCTGTTAGCTCGCCGCTCGGATGCGCCCACGTTTCGTCGATAATGCTCAGAGTCGGGTTTAGCCCGTGAGCTAGCCGCCCGTCGCTCGAGAGAACCTTTAATACGCCGCCGGACATAGGGCAGAAAAGCGAATCTTTGTAAACCTCAACGGCTCCGTCGAGTTCGGGTTCCAGCTGCACCATCGATTTCACGTTGTCTAAGACAATGCGGGCTTGTTCTTTGCTAGCCGCCACACAGTAGACCTCTGGTGCCCAGTCCGAGCTAGCGACCAAAGCCCAAAGCGCTACTGCGGACAGCAGCTCCGACTTGCCGGATTTGCGGGGCAGCATGACCAGCGAGTGTTTATGTTTCCAAAGCCCTTTGTCGTTGAGTTCAAACAAGCCGTCGATAATTTCTCGTTGAAATGGCCGGAGTTCGATGTATTGGCCCGCCGAGTCGCCGCGGTTATGTTTGCAAAGCGTCTCAATGAAGTCCGCAACGTCGTTGCCCAGCGTTGTGATTGTGGTCACTTCATCCACCGATCAAGCTTGCTTTTGATTTCTTTGGTTGCCGCTACGGTAAGGCCGAGCTTCCCACGGCTCGTCGGGTTTAAGCCGAGATCTGCGTAGAAGCCACGCTGTACCTCTAAAAGCTTGCGGCATTCGAGGGAGTACCGCAGGAAGGTTTCGTCGTCTTCGGCTAGTTCCATGCGTTTCTTGTTGTCGGCGTACTGGTCCTGCAATCGGCACAAGTTTTCCAAAGCAGGCAGATCGGACTCCGAAACCCAATGCGCAGCCGCTCGAGCCACACGCTCAAACAATTCAACGCCAGCGGCCCGAAGATCCCTCGGAGGTGACGGAAGGGCGGTAACTGGCTGAGCGACCTCTAAAACGTCACCAGCTGCTCTGTGCCCCGGATTGCCGAGTTTGTTAGCAAGTTCTACTGGTTTTTTGGGATTTGGCATATTTCAAAACTTTCCAAACTTTTCAAAAGCTTTTTCGCTTTTTCCCGAAAGTTCGCCACTTTCTGCGATTTTTAAAGTGCGGAGGGGTCTAAAAGC